>Ga0272447_1001478_pt1 | contig 14615 bp, 10 predicted proteins | sample YNPCB0133_FD_194589 | JGI IMG/M metagenome (GOLD analysis project Ga0272447, IMG submission 194589) | Hot spring microbial mat communities from Yellowstone National Park, WY, United States - YNP-CB-013-3 | ecosystem: Environmental > Aquatic > Thermal springs > Hot (42-90C) > Sediment | place... | reverse complement strand
GTGCGCTTCGAGATTTTCCGCGAGATGTATCAGCAGCATCTGGAGCGGCGACGGCGCATGGCGCGATTCACTTGAACACCACGCGCAACGCATCGGCGATATGGCGCAGCCCCAACTCCGGGAAGGCGCGATAGCCGCCTACCTCCGCCACAATAAAGCCTGTGTAGCCAATCGCTTCAAGCGCGGCACGCACCTCCAACCACGGCACATCGCCTTGCAACGGGTTGGCGAAGCCTTGCAGATTGCCGATGTCCGTTCGGAAGTCTTTGACATGCACACGCCGAATACGCTCCCCCAAGATACGAATCCACTGCTGCGGGTAGCCAAACGCCAGCACATTGCCCGCATCGAAGTAGACGCGTACCCATTCGCTGCCGATTTCGTCGATGAAACGCGCCATCTCTAAGGGACTCAGCAGGAATCGGTTCCACACATTCTCGACGGCAATCACGACGCGGAGGCGTTCCGCTTCGGGCGCCAGCTGCCGAAGTGCCTGCTGGGCACGGGTGTAGGCAACCTCATAGGACACATCGGGCGTCACGACGCCGGGCACAACCAAAATGGCGTCCACTCCGAGTGCGGCTGCCAGTCGGAGCTGCTGACGACACAGCTCCATCGCTCGCTCCCGCACCGATGTTTCTGGATGGGTGAAGGGCGTGCCCCAATAGACCCCTGTGGAGAGCGAGCTGAGCGCGATGCCTACCTCCTCTGCCATCTGACGGATGGCACGCGCTTCCGAATCGCTGGTGTGGGGGGTGAGCGCGCCCTCCAGCTCCATATTGAACTCTATCGCATCGAAGCCCGACTCCTTTGCGGCGCGCAAACAGGTCTTTACATCCCATCCACTGGGCAGCGTCCACCGATTAATCCCTATCTGAAAGCCCGCCATACCCTCTATTTTACTCCACCCCAAACGCGCAAACGGTCCCTCTTGCAGGCGGTTGCCCAGCAGGTCGGATCCTGCGGACAGAAAGCAAAAATGACCTCATCGGGTTGGCACGCCAACCCTTCAGCCGGAACCGTTTCAGCCGAATAGCCGGCTGCCCGCGCTGCCCGAATAGCGTCGGGTGTCAGCGTAAGATAGCTTTGCAAGCGATAAGGAAGGGTAGAATTAGTCAGTGGAGGTGGCAGGCATGCTCTCCATAAAGCGTTGGATGGTGCGACAGATCAAAGCGATTTTGCGCCCGCTGTCTGACCGTTGGGTCTACACGGTGCGATCAGGGCTGGCGAAGGGTATGCGGGTTCGTGGGGGCTACCTGTTTCTGCCAAAACCGCCCCCAAAGGAAGCACCTTTGCTGGAGTATATCGCTCAGATGCTTCCCGGAAAAGTCGCTTATGATGTGGGAGCCAATATCGGGTTGGTGACCTTTTTTCTCGCAAAGAGCGTCGGTGAAAGTGGATTAGTAATCGCTTTTGAGCCGGTGCCTCCGACTACGCAGCGTCTAATCGAAAATATGCGCCTCAATCGATTGCCCAATGTCAAGATTTACCAGAAAGCATTGGGAGATGTGGAATCAACTATGACAATTGCGTACCCTCAAGACGCTTCTGGCATCGCAACCATGCGCAACGATATAGCCCAGCAGTATCGCCAGTGGTATCAAGTGCAAAATTTTACTGTGGATGTAGTGCCACTGGACATTCTCGTGGAGCGTGAGGCGCTTCCTCTGCCAGACTTTATCAAGATTGATATTGAAGGTTTCGAGTACCCGATGCTCATAGGGGCGCAGAAAACGCTCCGCAAAGCGCACCCAGTAATAATGCTGGAACTCCACTCGAGCTCGGAAGAGGACCGTGTGAAGACCTGGAGCAAAATTTATGGCTTTCTGAAGGAGATAGGCTATTCCATATTTGCGTCTGACTTCACGCCGATTGACGAGACGAACCTGCTTCAACATGGCAATCTCTGGCTATGTAAGCATAGTGAGGTTTGAACCCTGATAGGGTACAATCCCCTCGATGCGCCAGGTGCTGCAGAACTATCGGACAGGAGAGGTGCGGGTGGAGGATGTGCCCGCGCCTGCTTTGCGTGGGGGGACGGTGCTGGTGGCGAACCGCTACTCGCTAATCAGCGCGGGCACCGAGCGGATGAAGGTGGAGACCGGCAAGATGAGTTTACTCGGAAAAGCCCGCTCACGCCCCGACCTTGTCAAAAAAGTGCTGAAAGCGCTCCAGACGGAAGGGATTAGCGCCACTTACCGCAAAGTGATGGCGCGACTGGAGTCGCCCTCGCCGCTGGGCTACAGCTGCGCAGGCGAGGTGATTGCCGTCGGCAGCGAGGTGGTGGGTATTCAGGTAGGCGATCGCGTTGCTTGCGCAGGGGCGGAGCATGCGCACCATGCAGAAATTGTGTGCGTGCCCCAGAACCTTGTTGCGCTCATCCCCGATGGTGTATCCTACGAACAGGCAGCGTTCACAACCGTCGGCGCGATTGCCCTGCACGGCGTGCGCCAAGCCAGCGTGCAGCTGGGCGACTCGGTGGTTGTGATTGGCTTGGGCTTGGTGGGGCTACTGACGGTGCAACTGCTCAAGGCGTCCGGGGCGCGGGTGTTCGGTATCGATGTGAACCCTGCGCGGTGCGAACTGGCGCAGCAACTGGGCGCAGACCGGGTTGCGCTCCGCTCCGATGATGTCGTCGGGCTGGTGCGCGATTTCACGCACGGCTATGGCGCGGATGTGGTGATGCTCACCGCAGGCGGCGCCACCAACGACCCGATTGAACTCGCAGGTGAACTGGCGCGCGATCGGGGCAAGGTGGTCGTAGTGGGACTGCTGAAGATGGATGTGCCCCAGCGCCTCTACTACGAGAAGGAACTCTCCGTGCTGCTCTCCCGCTCCTACGGACCTGGACGCTACGACCCCGTGTACGAGGAGATGGGCATCGACTATCCGATTGGCTATGTGCGCTGGACGGAGCGCGAAAATATGCGCGAGTTCCTGCGCCTGCTCGCTGAGGGCAAGGTACAGGTAGAACCCCTGATCACGCATCGCTACCCGATTGACCGCGCGGCGGAAGCCTATAATCTACTTGCCAGTCCTGAAGGCGGTAAGGTCATCGGCGCGTTGATTGAGTACCCCCACGCCATCGAAACACTCAGACGCACGGTGCAAGTGCGCTTTGCACCCGCAACAAAGCAGGCGACTGTGCGGTTGGGCGTCATCGGCGCAGGCAATTTCGCAACGGGAACACTCCTTCCCTTGTTGAAGGGCATATCCGATGTGGAGTTTGTCGGCGTCTGTACCTCGCGCGGCTACACCGCCAAAGGAGTCGCCGACAAGTTCGGGTTCCGGTTCGCCACCAGTGACCCTGACGAGATTTTTGAGAACCCAGAGATTAATGCGGTGCTTATCGCCACGCGTCACGACAGCCACGCGGCGTATGCCATTCGCGCAATGCGTGCCGGCAAGCCTGCCTTTCTGGAAAAGCCGCTGGCAATCACTTTTGAGCAGCTTCAGGAGGTGGAGCAAGCCTGGCGCGAGACAGGCGGGCGGGTGCTGGTGGGCTACAACCGTCGCTTTTCGCCGTTTGTGCGTAAAATTGCGGAGCATTTCCGCAACCGCACGGAGCCGCTGAGCCTTCTGTACCGTGTGAACGCGGGACCGCTGGAGCAGGGGCACTGGATGCGGTCTACCCCTGAAGGTGGCTCGCGTATCGTGGGTGAAGGCTGCCACTTCGTCGATGTGATGATGTTTCTGACCAACAGCTTGCCCAAGCGCGTGTGCGCCGCGCACCTGCGCAGCCACGAACCCGACACCGCCCAACTAATCATCGAGTTCGAGGACGGCTCCATCGGCGTGCTGTACTACCTGACGACGGGTGACCCCAGCGTGCCCAAGGAGTATCTGGAGGTGCATGGGGCAGGGCGCAGTGCCATCCTGCGCGACTTCCGTGAGCTGGAACTCGTTGCAGGCGACAAGCACACCACGCACAAAGCCGCAGGGCAGGACAAGGGACATAAAAACGAACTCCAAGCCTTCGTGGACGCGGTGAAAGGGGGAACCGAAATGCCCATCTCGCTGGAGTGGGCAATCGCGAACACGCGACTGACGCTGGAGGCGACGCTACCGCATGAGCCAGTGGGTTAAGAACTTAGGTGAACGGCTCAAGGCGTTGGAGCTGGGCGAGCGGTACATCCGCAGAAACCGACTCTACTACCCTGAGGCGGTGCGTACCTTCTTCAGGCTTCAAGAGGCGCCGTTGGACGAGCGCAAGGCGTTCGCAGAGCGGCGATTGGAAGCAATCTTGCGAGCGGCGTCTAAGACGGCTTACGGACGAGAATTTCGCGCTAAACCCCTACACGAATGGCCCCTGCTCCCAAAAGAGCGGGTGCGCGGGCGTGAAGAGGAGTTTTTGACCCGCCCCAAGTGGCTCACTTCACACGGGAGTACGGGCGGTACGGCAGGCATCCCCATCAAGCTTTACCGCTCGTTGCAGAGCATTTGCTATGAACAGGCAACCTATGACTACCCCCTACTCAAGCGTGGGTTGAACCCACTCCGTATCCGAATAGCCATCCTGCGCGGCGATAACTTGAAAGACCCCTCCGACCTCGAGCCGCCGTTTTGGAAATTTGTTGCCGATGGGCGAAAGCTCATCTTCTCTTCGAACCATCTCTGTGCTAAAACTGTTCGGTATTACTATCAGGCGTTGAAAGAGTTCGCCCCCGATTGCCTGTTTGCATATCCGACCTCTTTGGAGGCCCTGTGCTTGCTGATGCGGGAAAATGGGCTATCGCTGCGCATCCCCTTGGTGATTGCCACCTCGGAGGCGATGCGCACAGAGGCGCGCCTACTCGCTGCACAGGTGCTGAACGCCGAAGTGCTTCACTCCTACGGTGCAGGTGAGCGTGTAGCGTTTGCATGGAGCGAGCATGTTGGGAAGTACTATATGTTCGCTGGCTACGGATGGGTGGAACTTATCCCCATGTCCGAAGATGAAAACAGCATAACTTATGAGATTGTGGGGACAGGTTTTTGGAATGACGCCATGCCCCTGATTCGCTACCAGATGGCTGACCTCATCACGCTGCCTAAGGAGGTTGATCCAGAAATGGTGTGCTGGGGCATGCAGCCCTTTGACGGGGTTCAGGGACGCCAATCAGATTACCTAATCTCCCCTGACGGCGTTCGCCTAATGGGTATCGACCATTTCCCACGCGGGGTCGACAATGTGCTGCGCATGCAGGTGATTCAACCCGCCCCCGACTTCGTTCGAATCCTGGTAGTCCCAGCAGAAGGCTTTAACCAACAGAACATCAATCAGATTATGCAAAATGTTGCACGCAAACTTCCGAATAACATGCATGTAAATCTGCAAATCGTAGAGGAGCTAATACGGATGCCCACGGGCAAAACCCCCTATGTGATACGAGAGTTTGAGCAGACAGATTAACAGAACGATTGGGCACACTGAACCGCCTCGTAAAACGCCTTGGCGTAGTGCTGCAAGGTGCGCCGTCCCAAAATCTCCTCCTGAGCATCCTGGACAATCCTCGCACGCTGGGGACTCGCAAGCGCTTCTTGAATGGTCTGCACAAGCGCTGCAATCTCGCCTTGCAAGAAGCGCCATCCTGTCCGTTGGTGAATTACCATCTCCCCATCGGGTCCGGGCAAATCTGAAATGATGACGGGAACACCGAGCGCCATCGCCTGATTGATAGCAAGTCCATGCACACCGGGAAATACACTCACATCTGAGACGCTCAGAGCGGCTGAATCTCCATCCACAGGCACTTGTCCCACAAAAACGGTGTACCGCTGGATGTCCAGATGCGTTGCAAGTTGTTCCAATCTCACGCGCTCAGGACCATCTCCGATAATCCACACGCTGCACGGGACACCCTGCTGACACAAATCGCGAACGCCTTTCAACAAATCGTCCACACGCTTGCTGGTAATCAAACGCCCTACATAGGTAATTATGGGTCGCGCAATTCGCTCACCGAATGAGGCGCTGAGCATTTCCAGACCGACCTTTGTCAGATGGACACGGCGATTCACCAACGCTTCTACATCAACTGTATTGTAGGCACGCACAATCTGTTCTGGGAGAACACCATATTGCGTCAGAAACGCATGGGTCGAGTCACCATAGGGTAGAAACGCATGAGGTTCGCGCAACTGGATACGATGCAGCAGTCGTCGTAGCGCGTTTTGCGGTTCAAAGTAGCCTTTGGTCCACCAGATACACGGAACCCGATGTCGGCGACACCATCGTGCGGCGAGAAATCCAGAAAAATTACTTTGAGCCCCCTCCAGAAACACAGCATCCCACCGACCTGCACGCAAACAATCCAATAATCCTCTTTGAATATTGAGTCGGAGCCTCCCTATAGCATACCGCCTAAGTGAAAGATGCAGTGAGCGAAAGAGGAAATTGCCTGCCGTTACCTCAAGCCCCGATCCGCCTGACCCTGCACAGGGGGTGTAAGCAAGCGTTATATCCCAGCCGTGAAGCTGAACCAGCTTTTCGAAAAGGGGCACTCGGTAGTGGGGAAGTCGGGGTTGCTGTATCAACACCTTCATGTGTTACCTCTGCCATGTTCGCGAATAGCTCGCTTGTAGATAGTGATCAGTTGTTCATAGTTGGACTCTGCCGTGTAGTGTTTTCGATACTCTGCACGGGCATGACGCCCCATCTCACGCAAACACTCCGGATTGTTCCAGAGTGTATGCACCGCTTCGCTCAAAGCCTCGTGGTTACCTGGCTCAAAGAGCCATCCTGTTTCACCATGCCGAATCATCGAAGCCATCGAGCCATGATTGGTCGCTAACACCGGCAGACCAGTTGCGAAGGCTTCGAGGATACTCAAACTCATGTTTTCATAACAGATTGAAGGGAAAACTAACAAAGAAGCCTCTTTCATCAACGCAAAAACCGCGCTACGAGATACATGTCCCAACCATTCTACATGGGGGTATTCCGCTGTTGCCTGACGCACTCTCTCAGCTAAAGGGCCATCTCCTACTATCTTCAAGGGGATCGAGTAGGGCACCCGTTTCCAAGCGTTGAGCAGGATTTCAACCCCTTTCTCGGGAGAGAGCCGCCCTACAAAGAGGGCATACCCGCCCTGATGCTCTCCTTCCCCTGGATCCGAATGCAAAAAATTGGGTTTGACCACCACCTTATCTGCTGGGAGACCCCCCTCTATGAATTTCTGCCGAGCGAATTCAGAGAGTGCAATAAATATCTGAATCACGCGCTCCCATTGGTGTGCCCACCGCTGTTTCAAAACATGCAGCGCGACGGTCAGCGTCGTGGCACGATTCTTGTAGCAGCCATAGTAAATCCCGGCTATCGGCACCTGTTTGCCTACGCATAGTTCGCAAGGACGCCCCTGCCGAAGAAGCTGTCCCGCTGGACATATCAGACGGTAGTTATGCAGAGTCTGCACAACCGGTACCCCCGTGTCGTAAGCCGCTTGATACGCCGCTGGTGATAGCACAAAAAAAATGTTGTGAAAATGTGCGACATCGGGACGATGGTGTTGAAACCACTGCTTGAGTTCGGCATACAGTCCTTTGTTCCAGATGGCGAGTCGTGCGGCTTGCCAAGGGCGTAGCTGCTGGATTATCTCATTCGAAACCGTATAGGTCAGCACATTGTGCCCGTGAAGGCGCAGCAGCTCCGCTTCTGAATGGAAAACTACATCCTCACCTCCGGTTCCGAGGTAGAAATTGTGCAGAATAGCGATCCGCATAGCCATATTGTACCCTCGACACGCAAGTGCTGCGCAAGCGGGTTCGGGTATACTGGAGATGAACGCCTATGCGCAGAGAACCGGAGTCTGAACCGATTCAGGTGCGCCGCAACGATCGCGAACGCCTGGGCATGGTTGCGGCTTACCAATCCACACGCCTACCACACTATCCAAGCAAACCGCCCTATCACCCCGACCACTCCTACCCTGAGTATCCCTTCCCCAACCATCTGAGTAGCGAGCCAAATGTCGCTTACGAAGCGGTACGAGGCGCTCTTGCACTGCTTGGACTGGACGCGGCACACTATGGAACCCCTGAATGGAACCCCTTGGCAGAGATTATCCAACCCGACGATCTGGTAGTCATTAAGCCCAACATGGTGCGGGACTTCCACGAATTTCCCGAAGAAGGAACCGAAGCCCTCATTACGCACGGCTCCATCGTGCGAGCTGTGTTAGATTATGTCTACCTGGCTAAGGGAGGACAAGGCACCGTGATTATCGCTGATTCCCCCCAGAACGACGCCGATTGGGATGGACTATGCAAAGCCTTTGCGTTCGAGGAGTTGCTCAACTTTTATGGCGAAGTGGCTCCAGCACTCGATCTGCGAATCTATGAGGTAAGAAAAGAGGCGGTTCGCAAGCGTAAAGGCGTGGTAATAAGCCGTTATCAACGCCCAGGCGACCCATTTGGGTATTCACTGATTAATCTGGGCGCGCAGAGCGAGTTTGAGGAGGTAGCCAATCGATTTGGACGCCTATATGGTGCCGAGTACGATATCTCAGACACCAATCGCCATCATCAACCTGGGCTGCATGAGTACTACATTGCAAACACCTTTTTGAAGGCAGATGTTGTTATTAATGTACCAAAGCTTAAAACTCATAAGAAGAGTGGTATTACTGTATGGATTAAAAGTGTGATTGGCATTAATGGGGATAAGAACTGGCTTCCTCATCACACAGAGGGGTTGCCTTCGGAGGGAGGAGATCAGTTTGCGGAGGACACCCTTAAACGGCGAGCTGAACAGCGCATTACAGCTTTGGCGAAGCGCGTCTTTAAGCCGCTGGGCGTACCTGGCGAGCGTGTTTTGACTGCGTTGCGCAAGATAGCTGCCCTCTACTTTGGTGATACCAACCGTGACGCAATTCGTTCTGGCAACTGGTATGGAAACGACACCATCTGGCGCACGGTCTATGATGTCCTCAAGTGCTGGATTTATGCAGATAAAGAGGGGCAATTACAGTCCACGCCTCAACGCAAATTCCTGTGCATCGTGGATGGAATTATAGGTGGTGAGGGCAACGGTCCCTTAGCGCCGAAAGCCCGTCCCTGTGGGGTTTGCATCGCTGGATTTGACCCACTTGCGGTAGACACAATAAGTGCTGTGCTGATGGGTTTTGATCCGAGCAAGCTTAAAATTCTGAGCCGAATGGAACAGGCACGAGGCTATCGACTCTCGTTTGTAGAACGAGAAGCGATTCGCAGTGTCTCTAACAACCCCGCTTGGAACGGCGCCCCCCATGAAATCCGTGACACTTTGGATTTCGAACCCCACTTTGGCTGGGTGGGGCATATCGAGCTACCTCATCGCATAACTGGAGAATAAATATTATCTTAGCTTCCATATAATAAAAACTGTCCAATAACGACCATCATAATAACGCTCCGAGCGATAGACTTCATCTTGGCGATAGACCCTAATCGGATCGCTCATTGTATTGTAAAGCCGACTACGGAAACGCAGATCGAGCCAATCATAACTACTCTCCAACACAGCTTTATACTCTGGAGTTTCCGATTCCCATATAGCATGCTGAACAAGGTATTCGATATTATTTTTATTAAAATATTTATTCAACTCTTTTTTCATTAAGTATTTTTGATATTCTATGTTATTAACTAATCCATCTAAATTGATAACTGTCCGATCGCTCAAAAGTCCAAAAAGCCCTGCATCCTTCATGGCAAAAATGGATTGTGGTTCGGTATGCGCCCGTGCCCACAAGGCTGCCCGATAGGCTTGAACATGCCAGCCAAGTGGTGGAGTAGTAGCAATCCTGTAAGATCGTATCATGAGACCGCCTATGAGCATTATAAGGATGAAGTTCAGCACCCAGCGAGATGCAGCTAATGAAATATGTGAACTAATTAATTTTAATATATCAGAAAATACCAAACAAATATAAATAAAATAAAAAGAAAAGTGCCAGGAGAATACTGCCCACTTCATAAACAAAGCTGTATTCAAATAATGAAAAAATATAGTCAAGGCGCCAATAAACATGATAGTGATCCAGTATTGCGAAAGGGGATCCTTAATCTTAAATGAACGGATTGTAAAGAAAATATTGAATATGAAATAAATTATAATTATTGATAATCCGTATATAACTTGTAAAGGAAATCGATTTGTGCTGAAATCCGCTTGCACAATGTAAGGAAAGCTGTTCTTAAGTTGACCACTTATTGGCATAATCGATCCGAAACGAATTTGGTTATATATGAAATATGGCAAGACGATCAAACAGATAGCAATAGAGGTAATAAAAATTTGATTTATCTTCAAATTTCTATTTAAATTATCTGAACTATTAAATAACCATATAATTAGATATGTATATACAACTATTAAAAGAATAATCATGTCTAAACGAGCCAAAATAGTCAAGCCAAATAGCAAGCCGAAAATGAAAGCCTTCTTAGGTTGATATTCATTTGAGAACAATTGGTACTTAATACTGAAATATAACAAAGTTACTAAACATAATATCAATATACCTGTCTCCATACCGTTAGCAAACCAATTTGCACCTAAAAGATAAAACAAAGCTGTTGCTGCAAGCGCAATGCCGCGCCGATGATACATCGCTACCGCCAAGTAAAAGATTATCCCCGCAAGCGCAACCAAAATGAGCTGGTAAATCAGCGCGACACGCAAGTAGGTATCAACCGATAGGTGACGCGTTATCCAAGCCACAGGTAGTAGGAGATAAAGCCATAGGGGTTGAAACCCGTTCGTTTTATTGATACCGTCGAAGGTGAGACCTTTGCCAAGCACCACATTTCGGGCTATCTTATAGAAGTAGCCAGTGTCATCAGGTATGCGAGTAACGACTGAGCCAAGCTCGCCAAAAGCGTATAAATGCAATCTTCCGTAAACAAAGCAAATTAAAATGAATAATAATACTAAAAATATTAGGATAGTGTCTATTTTAATTGATCGTTGTATAGCTATTGCCCGCAGCAGTCCCATTTTGCTCAGCAAACTTCGCTGTCGCATCTCACATCCTCCAATTCTAAAGGATTTCGCGTCGATTGTCGGCTTGAACCACTTCCTCGAACAATTGTGCGTATCGCCTCACCATTACAGCAGTATCAAACTCGGCTAAGGCACGCTGACGTCCTGCTGCGCCCATTCGCCGACGCAGTTCTGAATCGCGTGCCAACTGCACAACATAGTCTGCCAAGCGATCCAGCTCAGTCGGGGAGGCTAAAAAGCCCGTCTCACCGTGAACCACGATGTCTGGGATACCCGCTACATCGGTGGCTACCACGGGCAGCCCACATGCCATCGCTTCGATAAGTGTTAGCGGAAAGGCCTCACTGGAAGAAGAGGTCATGAGAGCCACATCGAACAAGGGGTACCACTGACTCGCGTCGGGCACCTTGCCAGGAAGAAGGAAGTGTGAACGCATGTTCCAGTTATCAAGTGCCTGCTCAATCCGCGGACGATCCGGTCCGTCCCCTACTAGTGCAAACTGTGCTTCGCATCCAGCAGCAATCACTGCATGTGCCACTTGGACAAAGCCCGGTAGATTTTTAAAATTCTTGAAAAAAGTAACAAGCCCCACGGTGAACTTGTCAGGTTCAAGTCCCTTTAACTGACGCTGTGCTTGACGCTGCTTACTGTTCAGAGGTGCCAACCTTTGGAGTGGGATTCCATTCGGTATAATTCGGATACGCGAATCTGGAAGATTGTAATAAGCCTGCCAGAAGCGCTTATTTCGTTCGGAGAGCATCACTAAGCAATCTGCACTTTGTACCGCCAGAGGATGGATTAGGCGTCCAACACCTGACGGTAAGCGCGTATTGTGAAAACAGAGGATATAATGAGGGAGTGCTTTGCTACGGCGCAGTAAGGCCGCCATGGCCATGCAGAGTCGATCCTCACCAGTAAAAAGTATATCGACGGGTCGGCAATTTAGTTCCCTGTATACCCGCATAAAAGCCCATAAAAACCCGCTTCGTCTCCGCAGACCGATGACCTCAATCGGGACACCATGCTGAATCAGGGTGCGTCCAATCTCCCCTGTTCCTTTTAGAAAAATAGCACGCGGTTCAAATCGTCCACGATCGAGCTGCGTTAATATCTGGAAATTAACGCGCTCAGCACCGCCTGCATCGCTCATTTCTGAACCGAAATAGGCTACACGAATTGTGTACATAAGCTATTACTGTACTCTCGCCTCAAAGGTCAGTATACCTGACGCGCCTGCCGGTATGCTTGGGAGAGTCCATATCACCTGTTGATTGGAGAAGCGCCCCCCCGAACTGCTACCCACATACACTAATCCTTCAGGTAACGGCACATTGATTGTCACATTTGTTGCTTCACGCAACCCTTGATTCCGATACTGTACTGTAAAAGTAACACTCTGTCCAGGTAGCACGGTGACTGTCTGGGGGGTGATGGTGATTGTAATCTCGGGCGCTGCGTACAGCACAAGACCTGTTTTAGGACCGATAGAGAGAATCGTGCCTTCAGGCACGATGTTACCATCCCAATTCTTGTAGTTGCGCGGTACTCTAAACTGATAGGTTTGACTCTCGGTTGGATTGACGATAACGATTCCATGCTCGTAATCACGCGCAAAGAGCGCCCCAGAGTTATCAGCAATTGTGCCTGCCAAAATACGCCAGTTCCCTGTTGCTCTTCCCAATGGAACCCATACCTCGGGACGGGTGACCCACAGTTGATACACATTCCCGCTGCCATGCTGCCCTCGATCTTCCACCATCAGATAGGTGTTTCCGTGTTGAAAGATAAGGTAGCTGGCTAAAATATAGCGTAGCATAGCCGTATCCGTACTATCCCACATCACGACCAGCAACCACTTCGTGTTAGGATTTTCAGTCACTGCCCGTAAGGTCGCCCACCAACTGGTATCAGTTCTGAAAAGCGTTCGCACATTATGGCGATACGGTTGATAGCGATAATGTGGAGCCGTGCGCGAATAGAGAACAACCGTATGTTCAAGCATAACAGCATCTACCTGCGAAAGCCACTGAACTCCCGGATTATTATCAACAAAGTTTCCAGCCCAACTTCCAAGATTGATAATTGTTTTTCTTCTTAGCGTATTACGAATAAAAGAACAAACCTGTTGTAGGTAACTCGTCCAAGCAGGAAAGACCGAGTCGAGGGTCGGATACTGCACCGAGGGCCACCAAGCACAGACTCCATCAAAAAAAATCCATTCCGGTAAAGGCAAGGTCTGGCTAATTGTTCGGATATGATTCATTGCGTGTTGCTGAACTTGGGGGAGACCAATGTCAATCAGATATAAATATGGATAGGCAGTATTCCGTACAGGTTGTCCCGAAGAGTCGCGCAGCAACCATGAAGGATGATTTTGGAGAACCCACTGATAGCCGCCGTAAAGATCAAGTAAGGGATAAAGCCCGTCACTCCTCGTCGATGCTGGATCAAGATACACACCAATCTGTATATCTGTTAAGTGTGATTTTATAGCAGTTGCTATGTCTGGGTTCATAATAAGAAAGTCTGGCGGAATATGTAAAAAGTATGTCCAGTGATTAATAGGAGCAATATAGTGTAAAATGCGAATCTCGTTAGGGCGTGTCCGTTGAGGCTTGCCAAACTGCGTCCATACACATTCCACTGCATCAAACCATGCAGAACCCGAAAGCGCTCCATCCTGACATGCGAACTCAATCACAAAATGCACCACAAATTCACCATTTGAGGCGCGCTCCAAAGGAATAATTGCACTGAAGGTTTGCCAACCACCCGTGTTATTAGGAACCGATGGTGCGATGTTAACGGGAAAGCGATCCCCCATGCGAAGGTAGATCCGTGGTGTGACCCCCTGCAAATTTTGCGTTTGCATTCTCACACGAAATATCAGGGGAATACCCTCGGGCAGGTTCAGCGCAGGAAGGGTTCTATTGTTCAAAATATTATATTGAAAGTGTAGGCGTCCGGCTGTGCCACTTGAACGATTAAAAACTATCTGCTGAGATCCAATGCCGCTATATCGCTGAGCTGTGGATATGGAAGGGATCGCACCTATATCATGAATAGGTTGATTACCCCATGTATGATAGGTGATCCAGCCGTCAGCGATGCGATTCTGATCAATATCGATTTCGCAATCGCCGACTCCCGCAGCAAGGTCCAGGTTACTGAACGACTGACATAGACCCGTTGCTACCAGTATTATCACGCAAAGCATGAAGCTCACAGCTCGCATGTTCATCACCATATACCCTCCGTTCTGTATCGTTCCATGATTGCCTCCACAGCACGCCAGTAATCCATCCAGCCCAAAAGTATACCACCATCGCTTCGGAAGGGTCCATAAGGGGACTGATTTTTGCACAACACTCCTCTTGTGAGCCAGTTACATCCATCGCCCCAGAAGCCCCAGCTCCTTGCCGACCTTTTCGAAGGCGCCGAGCGCCTCGTCTAAATTGGCGCGGGCGGGGAGCCAGCAAAGGTGCCAGTCGGGTTCGTGACGCCACCGATGAGGGAGAGCGTGCCACCATTGACACCCCCGTCGACGATCAGGGCACAAGTGTAGGGGCTAAAGGGGGGTCGGCTCCTCTACACTCTCCCGATGGGGTGTCGGGTCTGTTGCCGCATGCTCGACATCGAGCGGGAGTGGCTC
>Ga0272447_1001471_pt1 | contig 14677 bp, 11 predicted proteins | sample YNPCB0133_FD_194589 | JGI IMG/M metagenome (GOLD analysis project Ga0272447, IMG submission 194589) | Hot spring microbial mat communities from Yellowstone National Park, WY, United States - YNP-CB-013-3 | ecosystem: Environmental > Aquatic > Thermal springs > Hot (42-90C) > Sediment | place... | reverse complement strand
CTTAAGCCGCTGGCGGCTGACGTGGGTGTAAATCTGGGTAGTGGTCAGGTTGGCGTGACCGAGCAGCTCCTGCACAGTGCGAAGGTCTGCGCCGCTGTCCAGCAGGTGCGTGGCGAAGGAGTGGCGTAGAGAGTGGGGGGTGGGTTTGAAGGCGGTGGACAGCTCCGGCGCGTAGCGGTCCAGCACCCGGCGCACACTGCGTTCGGTCAGGCGGGTTCCGCGATGGTTTAAGAACAGCCAGCCCTCGTCTCTGCCCTTCCCTTTCTGCCTTAACACGGGGCGAGAGCGGTTCAGGTACTCGCTCAATGCCTCCTGCGCCGCCCGTCCGAACAGCACCACTCGCGTCTTGTTTCCCTTGCCGGTGACCTGAATGGCGTTCTGACTCCAGTCGATGTCCTGCAGGCGCAGGCTGGTCAGCTCGCCCACGCGCATCCCGCTAGCATACAGCAGCTCCAGAATGGCGCGGTCGCGGATGGATAGGGGGTCTTCGCCCTGCGGCGCGGTCAAGAGCCGTTCCACCTCCTGCTGCGCCAGCACTTTGGGCAGCTGCTGGTCGTGCCGGGGAGCGGTTACTGCCTGCGCGGGGTTACTTGCTGTTATTCCGCGATGCCGCAGGTATCTGAAAAACGCCCGTAGCGCCGCGATTTTGCGCTCGATGCTACGCGGTGACAACGCCAGCCGGTGCAGCTCCGCCAGAAACGCGCGGATGACGCCCGGTTGCACTGCTTCCCAGCCCAGCTCGGGATAGTTCCGCTCCAGAAACTCGGCGAACTGCACGAGGTCGCGCATGTAACCGCGCACGGTGTTCTCCGACGCGCGACGGCGATGCCGCAGGTCGATGATAAAAGCGTCTATCCACGCGTAGCGCTCAGATGATGTGTTCATGTTGCGCTAAAAACCGCCGCAGAGATTGCTGCGCGCGTTCCACCTTCGCGGCGATGCGCTGCTGGCGGTCAGGCACCGGAGCCTCCGGCTCCGGTAACAAGCCGAAGTTCGCGTTCATCGGCTGAAAGTCCTTGCCGGGATAGCGGCTGATGTACTCCAACAATGCGCCCATCATCGTGTCCGCAGGCAGGGTCAGCGGCGACAGCCCTTTGACGAGCCGTGCCGCGTTCATTCCCGCCACGACGCCGCACATTGCGCTCTCGATATAGCCCTCCACGCCCGTAATCTGCCCCGCGAAGAAGATGCCCGGCTCCGAACGCAGCTGCAGCGTCGGCTCCAACAGGGTAGGAGAGTGGATGTAGGTATTGCGGTGCATCACCCCATAGCGCACGAACTCCGCGTTCTCCAGCCCGGGTATCAGGCGGAACACGCGCTTCTGCTCGCCCCACTTCATGCGCGTCTGACAGCCTACCAGCCCGTACAGCGTGCCCTGCAGGTTCTCCTGGCGCAGCTGCACCACCGCGTACGGACGCTTGCCGGTGCGCGGGTCACGCAACCCCACCGGCTTGAAGCGGCTGAAGCGCAGGGCATCCCTGCCGCGCCGCGCGATCTCCTCGATAGGTAAACATCCCTCGAAGTAGCGCGGCTCCTCGAAATCGTGTGGCTCGATAGTCTCCGCCGCGAGCAGGGCGTCTACAAAAGCGTCATACTCTTCACGCGTCATGGGGCAGTTCAGGTAGGCGGCATCCCCTTTGCCGTAACGCGATGCCACAAAGATACGCTCCATGTTCAATGTCAGCGCGTCCACGATGGGCGCAACTGCGTCGTAGAAATACAGACGCTGGCTGCCGGTTAGGAGGGCGATTGCCTGCGCCAGCGCGTCGGAAGTGAGCGGGCCGGTGGCGATGATGAGCGGGCGCTCCGCAGGGATGTCGGTAACTTCTTCGCGGACAATCTCGATGAGCGGATGCGCCTCCAGCCGCTGGGTCACCGCCTGTGCGAACAGATGGCGGTCCACTGCCAGCGCCTCTCCTGCAGGCACGGCGACCTCCTCTGCGCACTGCAGCACCAGCGAGCCCAACTGCCGCATCTCCCACTTCAGCAGTCCGGAGGCGGTGGTGAGCAGGTTCGATTTGAACGAGTTGGAGCAAACCGGCTCGGCAAGGTACGGCGTCTGGTGAACGGGTGTCTGGCGCACCGGTCGCATCTCATACAGGCGCACCGGCACTCCCAAGTTCGCTGCCGCCCATGCCGCTTCCGACCCGGCAAAGCCTCCCCCGATGATAGTCACACCGTTCATCATTTCACCCATTACACGAAGCACATGTTCCCTCAGGTATCGCCTGAAACGCGCGACTGAGCCACTCCAGCAACAGCGGGCGTCTTTCCGCCATAATCGCCACCACCTCATCGTGCGAGAGGCGCGAGGGGCTGATGCCAGCCGCCCAGTTGGTGACAATGGCAACCGCCGCGTAGCACATCCTGAGTTCGTGGGCAAACACCACCTCTGGTACGCCAGTCATGCCTACCACGTCTGCGCCCCAGCGGGCAAACATTCGGATTTCCGCAGGGGTCTCGTAGCGGGGTCCGTCGGCGCACAAGTAGGTGCCCCCGAAGTGCACGGGTACCTCCAGCGATTCGGCGGTACGTTCGAGAACATGCCGGATTTCGGGACAGTAAGCCTGGGTGAAATCGGTATGCACGACCTCGCCCGGTCGCTCGAAGATGGTGAGCGGTCGCTCACGGGTGAAGTCGATGAAGTCGCTAATCAGCACAAAGTCGCCTGGCTTCATCGAATGGTTGAGCGAGCCAACCGCCGCAGTGGCGATGATGCGCGTCACACCGCAATGCTGTAACGCCAGCATGTTCGCACGGTAGTTGATGCGATGCGGGGGCAGAGTGTGCCCTTCGCCGTGTCGCGGGAGGAAAACAAGCGGAGTGCCGTTCAAATGCCCTTCCAGCACTGTTGCCTCGCCGTAGCGGGTACAAAGCACCCGTTTACGCTCTACCGTGAAGCCCGGCAACTCACTCATACCGGTGCCGCCGATGAGCGCGAGCATGCTGTTCGCCCTCCTTTCATAGTGAACTATTATCCCCTAAAAGTGCCTTTACCTGTATCGAACGATAAAGCCGCCTGCCTGTGGCGGGCGGCTCACGATAAACACACAGGGTTAAGCGGAACGGCGTCTTCGGAACAGCAGACCCGCCAGACCTAACCCCAACACACCGACGGTGGACGGCTCGGGCACAACCGCCAGGTCATCCAGGTAGAAGGTGTAGGGCCCCACCACGCTGCTGTCGACCGGGGTGATGGCAAGGCACTCCAGCACCGCTTTGCCGGTGGTCGACTCCAGGATGCCGTTGCCGGTGAAGCCCACCACAGGCTCGTTCGGGATGTCAAAGACAACCTGCACCCACTGCCCCTTGGTGGTAATCAGTTTGCCTGCAGGCGCATTGCCCGATTTGGACGGTGCGCCGACGAACTCAATAGCGCCCGACGTGCCGCCGTTCTCGCCGATATTGCCCGTGGGGTTGGTCTCCCGCAAGCCCAGCGTCAGGCAGAAATCAGGCGTTCCTGCAGGCACGTACACCCACAGGCTAAGCGGCTGCGTCACCGGGATGATGGGATTGGGCAGGTTTGCCGTATTGAACGTGGTCAGACGCACCCAGGGGTTGGTCTGCGCCGCTTTGAACTGGAACGAGACCTTCAGCGACTGCGTGCCGGACAGTGCCTGCTCGTTGCTGATGGCTGCTAGGTTCGGTGATAACTCCAGAAAGCCTGCCGTAGAACCTGAGAAGTTTGGTACGCGGAACATCACCTGTCCGTTTGCGCCCAGCTGGTGGCTTTCAAAGCCAGTGAGGAGCTGGGCGAAGGTCGGCATCGCGCACAGCGTGAATGCCGCAACCAGAAGCGCGTGCGATTTTCGCACGGTATGGAACCTCCTTTCGCAAACCGAGATTGGAGCAAAGCGTGTGAGAACATGACACCGCTATTGCGCCAGATTTAGTGTAGCACATCCAGCAGCACCTGTCAATATGGCGGGCGAGATGAAGAGGTTCCAGTATTAAATTTTTAACAGGTATCTATGGCTATGATTCGCCTGCCGGAATAGTCCCGCGCCCTGCACGCCGGAATCGGGTATAATACGCCTGCGATACTCTGGAAGCGGCGCGGGAGATGAGCAAGAACAGGTTCGACATCGTCGTGGTAGGTGCAGGACACGCGGGGTGTGAGGCGGCGCTGGCGGCGGCGCGGATGGGCTGTCACACCGCCGTCATCACGCTGGACCCCACACGGGTGGCGCACATGCCCTGCAACTGTTCTATTGGGGGACCCGCCAAAGGGCATCTGGTGCGCGAGATCGATGCCTTGGGCGGGCAGATGGGTATTGCCATCGACCTCAACCTCACGCACATCCGCTTCGTGGGCACGGGCAAGGGGCCGGCTATCCAGACCCTTCGCGCCCACGCCGACAAACAGCTTTACCCGCGCTACATGCGCGCCGTGCTGGAGTCCCAGCCAAACATCGACCTGATACAGGGTGAAGCGATAGAGATTGTCGCACGCGCGGGCAAGATGGAAGGGATACGCCTGAAGGACGGGCGGGAGCTGCGGGCGAAGGCGGTGATTATCACCTCGGGTACGTTTCTGAACGGCTTGATACATATCGGCGAGAAGCAAATCCGTGCGGGACGGGCGGGCGAGCCGCCTGCCGTCGGGCTCTCCGAATCGCTGAGCAGGCTGGGCTTTCGGCTGGGACGATTCAAGACCGGCACCACTGCCCGTGTCGCCAAAGAGAGCGTGGATTTTTCGCGCGTGCAGGTGGTGCCATCCGACCCCAACGCGCCGCCCTTCTCGTTCGTACACGACCAGTTGAACCCGCCGCGCGAACTGCTGCCCTGCTGGCAAACGCGCACCACCGAAGAGACCCATCGCATCATCCGCGAGAACCTGCACCGCTCCGCGCTATACGGCGGCAGGATTACCGGCGTGGGTCCGCGTTACTGCCCCTCCATTGAGGACAAAATCGTGCGGTTCCCCGACAAAGATTCGCACCCGGTGTTTCTCGAGCAGGAGGGCTGGGAGACGAATGAGTTGTATGTGCAGGGGATGAGCACTAGCCTGCCCGAGGAGGTGCAGCTGGCTTTTCTGCGCACCCTGCCCGGTCTGGAAGAGGTCGTGATGATTCGCCCGGGCTACGCGGTGGAGTACGACATGGTGTACCCCGACCAGCTGAAGCCCACGCTGATGACGCACGAGGTAAAGGGGCTTTTCCTCGCGGGGCAAATCAATGGCACATCCGGCTACGAGGAAGCCGCGGCGCAGGGGCTGGTGGCGGGTATTAACGCCGCGCTGTTCGTGCAGGGGCGCGAGCCGATGGTGCTGGAACGGCATACCGGATACATCGGCGTGCTGATTGATGACCTCATCACCAAGGGAGTGCAGGACCCCTATCGGATGCTGACCGCGCGGGCGGAGTTTCGCCTTGCCCTGCGCCACGACAACGCTGACCTGCGCCTGACCCCGATTGGCAGGCAGGTGGGACTGGTGGATGATGAGCGATGGAGTCGATTTACCGCCAAGCGGGATGCCATCGAACGCGAAACGCGCCGGTTGCAGCAAACCACCATCACGGGCAGGCACAACCCGCTGTTGCAGGAACACGGTCTCGCGCCGGTAGACGGACCCACCAGCCTGTATGACCTGCTGCGTCGCCCGGAGGTCACCTACGAGACCTTGCTGCGACTGGTGCCTGCGGATGAGCCTGCCTCGCGCGAGGTGGCGGAGCAGATCGATCTGGCAGCAAAGTACGAGGGCTTCCTGCGCCGCCAGCAACAGCAGGTCGCGGAGCACCAGCGGCTCGAGGGGTTGCTTATCCCCGAAGATATGGACTACGGCATGGTGCGCGGTCTGTCGCATGAGGGAAGGGAGAAGCTCTCGCGGGTACGCCCCCGCAGTGTGGGGCAGGCATCGCGCATCCCGGGTGTGCGCCCCTCCGATATCGCCGCGCTGTTAATACATTTGAAGAGCAGGGTAATGAAACCTGCGCGCCGCAGCTAAGTGTGCCGACAGCATCTCCTCAAGCCTTCCTTTCTGCCGGGATGTCGGAAACAGTATCGCTGCGAGAATCGCCATAATCTCAATGACCACAAGAAGTTCAGCTCCCTTACCTCTTCCTCAGCTGCCCTTTTAGCAACCCTCCGCTTTTCCAATCTCGCGCATATACGGTTCCATTCGTAAGAAGTGCAACAGCTAGCGGTTGCGCGCCGAGACTACAAGAGTGTGTCACCTTGAACCTTTCGGTGTCCACAGCAACGACATCGCCGCTGAATGGACGTGCAACAGCGCATAGCGATTCATCGTGGTTAAAGGTGTATTCACCGATGAACTGTGCTATACCCCCGCTTTCACCCTGCAACCGCAGGCTGTTTTTGATACTCCAATCTTTGGCGGAGAGACAAACCAGAGTGTCGTAATCGTCTGCCCACAGCTCTTGGGCTAATCGCCTAAACCGTAGGGTGGGGTTGCCGAAACGTTCGGCTAGCGACAATCGTGCGACAGCCTCACGCCGCTCTAAGTCGTATAGGACAGGGTGTGAATCGCGCTGTACGCTAAACAGCAGCTTGTTCTGTCCTGGAACCTCAACTACGCTGACGACAGCTTGGTAGTCTTTGTCATACGAGTCATCAAACCACTCCAGCCTTACCACCTCGGCAGTGAGGTAAGTCGGTTCGATCAGCAACAGATAGTAGTTGGAGACGGATGGAAGGTTCAAGTAAGCCACGTACGCCTTAGGGACAAGCCGCCAAACGGTCGGTTGTCCCTCAAACAGATGACCCGAAGGGGCAAAACGGACTCGCGCTAGCACCCGCGCTGGGTCCGAGAAGGAATGTACGGATATCTGAGCTAGGTGTCCGTGAGGATAGTGGTGTACAACGGAGAAGTGGTTATGTTCACCAGGGTGTAGGCTCAGGTAATCGGCATCCGATATCTGCATCCGGGATACGTTGCCGCTTCGCGCCTCAAGAACCCACAAGCTGCCATGATCTACCCAGCCGAGTGAGGAGACGATGAGGGACTCGTCCTCTGAGACGATCATGTCCACACCTCCTCTTTCCTTGTACCAGCTCCAACCTCGTGGTAAACACGTAGCCCTTCTCGACCGCCAGCGGGTCTTTTGGCAGTTTGCAGCTGGATGGTGATTTCCCGCTCCTCGGGGTTGCCCCAAAGGTAACCTTCATGCGTGGGGTGGTCGGCATCGGTGTAATCTTGTTTGTGTCTTGGGGTGCCGTGGATGTTCCCCTTCCTGTCCAAAAGCGGTTGGGGCGCGCGATGCATACGAACTGTTATCTTTTCCGGGTAAACGTCCACCGACGCGAAATCTGCCGGGTAGCCCGCCGTTCCTGCCGGGACGATATGTGCGATTCCGTTGACCCATTTCGCCGCCGTAAGATGGAGATGACCGCTGAAGACAGCAATCACTTGATGGGCGTGTGCGTGGACGACTTGCCAAGTGCGCTCATCTCGAACCTTCCAGCTGTCAAAACCGAAACTGGCTTTCAAAACCTCTTCGTCCCGCATCGGTACCAGTGGAACATGAGTTGCCAGTATAACGGGACGACCTTGCAGAAAACGGAAAGCCCGCTCCAGGAACGCATTTCTGGCTTCCGTTACTGCGTCGCCGAGTCGGTGAGCACCACTGGTATCCACCACAATGAAACCAATTCCCTTGCACGTAAACACATAATTACGCCATCCCTCGCCAAAACACCAGTCGTAGGCAACGTATCGTTCGGGGATGCCCTCGCCCTGACCGTTTTCGTGATTACCGACGCACGGCAAGAAAGGCACCTTCAGGCGGCTCAGCAGAAGGGTTTTCAACGTGCGGAAATCGTCGCGATAGTCCGGGATTTCGCCGTCAACGATGTCGCCTAACGAGAGGATAAAATCCGGCGGTTCGCAGCCATGTTGACCGTTCGCGCATTCCAACGCCCAAAGCGCCTTCTCGTTGGCTAAAGGGTAGCCTTCGGACCTGCCAGGTACTTCCGCTGCGCGAACGTGCATGTCGTTCCAGAGAATGAAACGAAAAAGCCTACTCACCGGCACGGCGACTTACCCCCTTTCGCACATGGATGACAAACGTATGCCGCTGTAGCCGACTGCATAGTCCCGTTACAATTCCTCGCTGAGGTAGAAAGAAAGTTCCGGCGCTGCAACAGGGATGTTGGATGCCGTACACCCAGGTTGATTGCGACGCAACTGCGCCCCGTCACCCAAACGGTCTACTCGTCGGCGTTTATCCTGGGGATTCGCGGTTCACTGCGTGTTCCCCTTGCACACCGTCTCGACGACATCCACAAAGCCCGGCGGTTAGGCAGTCCATTCCCGGCCACACTCTACCAGCTCCCTTATGGGGCTTCCTTACCCCTTCAACGCCCCAGCGACCATCGTTTCATGAATCCGGTCGCGGAACAGCCAGTACACGAACAGCACGGGCAGCATCACAATCACCAGCCCCGCAAACAGCGCGCCCCAGTCGCTCTGGTACTGTTCCACCATCAGCAGGTTGGCGATGCCCAGCGGCAGGGTGCGCCGCTCGTCGCTGCTCATGATGACCAGCGCGAGGGGATATTCGTTCCACAAGCCAATCGCGTTGAATACTCCCACCACGATGATTCCCGGCTTCGCCAGCGGCAGCATCACCTTCCAGAACGCCCGCGCGGGGCCGCAGCCGTCAATCAGCGCCGCCTCCAGCAGCTCCTGGGGCAGGGTCTGGAAAAAGCCCGTCAGTACGAACACCGTAAACGGCAGGGAGTAAGCCACATACACCAGCGTCAAGCCGTGCAGGGTATCCAGCAGACCCAGCCGCGCCAGCAACAGAAACAGGGGCACAATGGTGAGGAAAAGCGGGAACATCATCCCGCCGAGAAACGCCCCAAACAGCCAGTTCGCGCCGCGAAACGGATAGCGGGCGAAGATGTACGCTGCCATCGCGCCGATGGGCAACAGGATTGCCAGCGTGCTGAGGGTAACGATGAGGCTGTTCATGAAGTAACGGGCGATGCCCGCCTCCTGCCATGCCCGCACAAAGTTCTGCCATTGCGGCGACTGAGGCAAGCCCCACGGCGAGGTGAAGATTTCGGGTCCCGTCTTGAAGGCGGTCATCAGCACCCACAGCAGGGGCACAACTACCGACAGGGCGAATATCCACAACCCGCCACCAATCAGCACGCGCCGCATCACGCCCTGCCCTCCTGCGGGTTATGGCGAAGCAGTGCCAAGATTGCCCCGCTCAGCGCCATCACCACTAGGAAGTTCACTATCGCCAGCGCGGTGGCATAGCCAAAGTCGCTGTGTTTGAACGCCTGCTCATACAGGTAGGTCAGCATCACTTCCGTGGCGCGGTCGGGACCGCCCTGTGTCATCAGGAACACGAGCGCGAAGATATTCATCGTGCCGATTGCCATGTAGACCAAAGCAATCCGCAGCACCGCCCACAGCAGGGGCAGGGTCACGTGACGCAACCGCACAAGACCCGCCGCCCCATCCAGCGTTGCCGCCTCCATCACCTCGTGCGGGATGGTGCGCAGGGCTGCACTGAACAGCATGATATAAAACCCCAGCGCGTGCCACACGTGCGCCACGCCCACCGCCGCCAGCGCAGTGCGTTTGTCGCCCAGCCACGCAATCGCCCACGCTTCCAGACCGACCGCCTTCAGCGCGCCGTTCAGGATGCCGAAGGAAGGGTTCAGGATAAACATCCACAGCACAGCCACCACGACCAGCGAGATGACCTGTGGAAACAGGTACACCGCCCGCAGGAAACGCGCCGTGCCCGAGTCGTGCCCGACGGCGTGCGCCAGCGCGAGCGCAAGTGCCAGGATGACGATGCTTGTGCCCACAAACAGCAGCAGATTGTGTCGCAGCGCCAGCCACACAATGGGGTCCGCGAAGATCTGGCTGAAGTTCTCCAGTCCGATGAAGGTACGGCTTTCCGAAATCCCCCGCCAGCGATACATCGAGAAGGCGAACGCCTGCAGCACCGGCGCCATCACGAACAGCGCATACAGCACCGTTGCCGGCAGCAGAAACCCAGCGATGAATATCCCGCGGGAACGTCCGCTCATCGCGCCTGTCCGCGTTTGTAGGTGTGCTTGGGAAGGTTCTTGTCCTGCCGTGCCGCCTCCGCCGCCGCTTCCAGTCGCTCGACAAACTGCTCGGGCGTGATGTTGCCTGACAGCAGCGCAGCGGTGGCGTCTTCTACCGCCTTGCCCAGCTTGGGGTACCACTGACGGTACTCCACCGACCAGACGGTTTTCGCCCTGCGGAACACCTCGACGGGTTCTTTCAGGTGCTCGGGGAAGTTTGCCTGGTCGCTACCGCGGATGGACATCAGCGTGCCCTTCTGCTCCACGAACTGCTTCGCCTTCTCCAGCGAGGTCATATATTTGTAGAAGTCAATGGCGAGTTCGCGGTTTTTGCCTTTCGTAGGAACCATCCAGGGCTCGATGCCGATACCGACGGCGGTCGGATCACCCTTGCCATCGTCCAGAACGGGGGGAAGCATAAAGCCCATGCGGAAGTTGGGCGGCAACACGTTGCGCATCTCCGAGTGCAGCCATGTGCCGCAGGGTATCATCGCTGCCCTACCGGAGATGAACTCCATCTGCGCCCCGGTGTGGTCCATGCCGTTTGCACCTTCCTGGAAATACCCACGGCGGCGCAGCTCCACCATCATCTGTGCCGCTTTCAGGAACGCCGGCGACTTCCACGCACCCGGCACGAGATTTTGCGCGTTATCAAAGGCTTCAATGCCCCCCGCGCTGATGACCCACGGGATGAGGAACCCGCTGACTGCGTAGGCAGGGTAGATGCCCTGATAGGTGATGGGCGCGATGCCCTTGGCTTTGATCTTCTCGCAGAGGTCCAGCAGTTCGCTCCATGTGCGCGGTGGTTTCCAGCCGTTCTTCTCGAACAGGTCTTTGTTGTACCACCAGCCGAGCATACTGAAGAAGTAGGGTAGCATGTAGGTCTTGCCCTGATACTGGCACAGCTCCAGCAGGGCAGGCTCGAAGGTATCGCGCCATTTGCCTTCGGTTTTACCGAAGGGCGGGCTGTCCAGATACTCGTCCAGCGGGATAACCTGCCCCTCGTACACCAGTGCCCAGTGGTCCATACCCCAGCCCGGGTAAGTCAGATCAGGTGGGTTGCCTGCGATAAAACGTGGGCGCAACTGTTCCCACACGCGCGGGTTGCCCCACACTTTGATTTTAACGCTCGGGTGCTGCTGCTCGTATTCGCGCGCCGCCTGCTCGAAGAAGTCGATGCCGTAGCCGCCCTTGAAGCAGGCGACCTCCAGCTCTTTGGTGGCAGTAGTGGACTGTCTACCGCAAGACACAACCACCACCGCAGCCAGCGCAACGGCTATCGCAGGCAGGGCGTGTTGGATATATTTCATTTTCGCTGTACCCCCTACATTGGCTTTCGTGTGATGCTGAACAGCGTGAAGCATCTCTGAGATTCTTCGCCTTGTTCACAATGACAAAAGACGCACTATGAATGACACATTACAGCCGTTTGCAGTAGATAACCTCGAGCGTGGTTGTCGCCGGGTAACGCCGTGCCTTCCAAGAAATTCGCCAGCGGGGGAAGGCGTTCCTGCGGGACAGAGCGTGGTTGCAGGTGGCGGGGCATAGTAAAGGGACGGGTAAGCAACTTACCCGTCCCTGCGAGCTGGAAACGGTGGGTTTTGACTCCTCCACCATCAGTTGCCTCTCCTTTGCGAGGTAGAAAGCAAGGATGCCCTGCTAAGGGCATCCCCATTGTCTGTCAGTCGTCGCCAATCATGCCGAAGTTGCGCACGAGGATGCCGAAGTCGAACAGCGTCACCTCGTCATCTCCGTCCAAATCGGCGCTGGGGTTCCAGTTGCTGTCGCTCGGCAGGCTGCCGAAGGCTGCCACCAGCTCGCCGAAGTCGAACAGCGTCACCTCGTTATCGCCATCCACATCGCCGTTGACCACGCTGAAGTCCACGGTGACATCGCCGGTGATGGCGACCCTCGCGCGGGTGTGTCGCAACCAGTGCGACGCCTTCGCGGCTACGTCGAACCTGCCGTTGCGCGTGGTATTGAAAGAGTACTGGCTGCTGCCGTTCAGGGTGACGACGTGTGTCTCTAACGGGCTGGTGTCACCCGGGTTGCGGATTTCAATGGTGACCGAGACAGTACTGGGGTCTCCGCTGAAGTCCTGCAGGTCCACCGTACCGCTAACCTTGCGAGTGCTTGCCGCCACGGTGAGCGTGCCGGTGCTGGTGCTTGGGTTCAGCGGGTCATCCCCAGCAAAGGCGACCTCAATGGTGTGTGCGCCAATCGTGGCGCTGGCGGGGATGGTGTAGCCGATGCTGGCGACGCCGCTGGAGTTAGTGCTGGCGTTGCCCACGACGGTGCTGCCCACTTTGAACTGCAGGGTGCGTCCCACGATCAGCGCGCCGTCATGCGCCCGACGCAGCGTTGCGCTCAGCGTCACGGAGGAGCCTCGCGTGCCCGACACGTCCGCTACCTGAATGATGGTGTCGGCATAGCGGCGGAAGGTGGCGCTGCCCGCGGTACCATGGTATTCGGCGTCGCCGCCGAAGGTTGCGCTCATCGGCACGTTGCCCAGCGCGCCTGCCGTCACCGTCCACGTGCGGGAGGCGACCCCTGAGCTGTTGGTGTTCGCGCTACCAGCGCTGCTTCCATCCACGTTGAACTGCACGGTTTTGCCTGCCAGCACCGCGTTATCTGAGACGCGCCGCAGGGTCGCGCGTAGCGTGGCAGGTTGCCCGATGGTGCCGGAGGCGTTCTCCACAGTGAGGGCGGTGGTATACCTGGTCGCCACGGTGTAACCGCTGCTGTACGCCCAGTTGCCCGCCACGTCGCGCACTGCAAACTGGATGCGATTGGCGGACGCACTCTGCTGGTTAAACGGCACGTTCGGCGCGGTGATGGTCTGGAAGGCTTTGGTACCGTCCGACCCGGTGATAGCGCCCAATTGCCACTCGCTCCATGTCGAGCCGCCGTTGGTGGAGTAGCGATAAAAGCCTCCGCCAGAGATGCTTAACCCTGACAGGAGGTCGCGAACCTGCACGGTGCACGTGGGGGTTAGACCGGTGGTGCCCACGCCAGTGACGGCGAAGTTCTGCCAGTCCTGTGGGCTCGTCGCGTCGATCTTGACAACCTGCCAGCCGCTGTCGCTGTAGTTGCCGGCGCGGTCGTAGGCACGGAAGTAGACCAGATTCTCGCCGCTGCCGCCTTCCTGGTTGAACGGAACGTTGAGTGCGGTGATGCGCTCGAGCGCGGTGGAGCCGTTGACCGCACTCGTGGTGCAGGCAAAGGGACCTCTCGTCCCTGTGGCAGACGTCCAGTACCAGTAGTACAGTTCGCTGGTGTTTAACCCCGAAAGGGTATCCCGAACCTGCATCGAGCAGTTTGGCGTGCGGTCGTTGGTCCATTCTGGCAGGAAGCCCTGCCAGTTGGAGGGGTTGGTGCCGTCCACGATGATGGTGTTGATCACCTCAGCGGTGCCGCCGTTGATAGAGCGCACGCGGTAGCGGACGCGCTTGGCGCCTTCACTGGTGCCGCGTAGGTTCCACACGAGACGTCGCCAGTAGCCGGCAGGGATGTTGCCCTGATTCATGCCGGAGAGATTGCCGAGATTGAAACTCTCCTCTGCGCCGTTGGGGGCGTACCGCACGTAAGTCATGCTGTTGCGGCTGATGCCCGAGCTGAGCAGGGCGATGTCCCCGAACACACCTGACGCCACGAAGGAGTCGGCGCGCGCCCAGCCGACGACATCGAAGTTGACGTTCGGCTTCACCGCCACAGGCGTTTGAAAGGTCAGCGTGATGTTCGGCGTCACGTCGCCGTACACCGCCCGCACCGCCACCGCCAGCGCCTGCGAGGAGCCTTCTCGCTGCGCGTAGGTGTGAACCTTAATGCGGTAGTCGCCTGCAGCCGCGTTGGTGATGGTGATGACCTCCACGTTATCCCGTGGCGAGAGGGATGACCACTCCCCGGTGGCGCCGCTGGAAAATGGGGCTCTGTCCAGATAGATGTCGAGGTCGTTCTTGAGGGCGACACTACCACCCGATGGGGCGGGAGCGTCAGGATAGACCAGCAACACCCGCAGCGAGGTGGCGGTCTGCGGCAGGTTGAAGTCCACCGTCCGAAGGTCGCCGTTACCGCCATTGTTCCACCACCACACGTGCCACCAACCGTCAAAACTGTAATGCGAGAGCATGGCGTCTACCTTGCCCCGCCCCTGAGCGGCAGAGCTGACGCCGAGGTCAATCGTGTTGGCAAGGATGACTGCTTTGGTCGCCCACGCGGGGAAGTTGTAATGCCCGATCATGCCCGCCACCAGCCCGGCGACATGCGGAGCAGCCATCGAGGTGCCATTCCAGTCATACAGGTAGCCCGAGTTGTTGGTATTGCTGGTCGAGTCGATCCATGAGCCGGGCGCCACGACGTCGGGCTTCACGCGACCGTCACCCGTCGTCCCTCTGGACTAGTAGTCTGTCACGCGGTCCACATAGTCCGGGTGGTCATCGAAAATCGCGCCGACGGTGAATGCGCCCTTCGCCACGGCGGGACCACCGATGGTGTTTGCTCCAGGACCGTCGTTCATGGCGGAAATCACGGGCACGATGTTCTGCTGGAACATCTCGTCCACCTTGCGGGAGAGGGCGTCCGTGCCGATGAGGTTGACACCGCCGAACCCACCGCTGAAGTTGAACACCTGGCGCCTGTAGCG
>Ga0272447_1001469_pt1 | contig 14694 bp, 17 predicted proteins | sample YNPCB0133_FD_194589 | JGI IMG/M metagenome (GOLD analysis project Ga0272447, IMG submission 194589) | Hot spring microbial mat communities from Yellowstone National Park, WY, United States - YNP-CB-013-3 | ecosystem: Environmental > Aquatic > Thermal springs > Hot (42-90C) > Sediment | place... | reverse complement strand
CATCGGTTTATATGCGGCTGCGGCAACTGCTACGGTGTTGCGGTCCAGCGCTGTCAGGGTTAGGGCTTTGAAGGAGGCGCACAGACGTGTGAAGGGTTCGCCTAGGCTTGCCGAGGAGTATCTTGAGGCTATTTACGAGATACTGGTGGAGAGGGGTGGCAGAGTCAGGCCGGTGGATGTTGCGAGGGCCCTCAACGTCGCGCCCAGCACCGTCAAGAAAGTCCTCACAAGGCTCGCCGAGAAAGGATACATCAGATACCAGCCCTACCGTGTCCTAGAGCTTACGGATGAGGGGATGGCGACCGTTGAGGGCTTGAAGAGAAGACACGACATCGTCTCACGCCTCCTCCAAACACTCGGGATGGGGGAGCTGGAGGCCGAGGTGGAGGCTGAGCGCATAGAGCACGGGCTCAGCGACAAGTCCGCCGAGCTTCTCGAGCTTCTGGGAATGGCTTTGGAGAGGGATGAAAGCCTCGGCACAAGGGTAAGGGCGCTCATCTCCGAGCTACGCGCCTACGAAAAACACCAAGAACCTTCTAAAAACGTCAGATAGGGACGGTTTTTCCCCCGATTTCTAAATATTTAATTACGAGCATTTTTAGTTTTGACGGGGTTGAAGACGGAAACCGTAATCCTCGACTCCACCCTCCGCGAAGGGGAGTTGTTTAGGGTTTTGAAGCCGCAGACGAAGGTGGCGGTTGCCGAGAGGCTTGCGGAAGCCGGGCTACGGCGGGTTGAGCTTACGGTGGACTACCCTCCACGGACAACGAGGGAGGATGTCGAGCCGGTCGTCAAGGCCCTCAACGACCGTGGCTGCAAAGCCATACTACACTGCAGAGCCGTCAAGTCCGACGTGGAGGCCGCCGCAAAATACGACGCCGAGGGTATTGCGGTCTACATCTCACCAACCAAACTACACAGGGAGCACAAGCTCCGTGGAATAACCTATGAAGAGGCCGTTGAGAGGCTTGTGGAGGCCGTTGAGGCGGCGTCGGCTGCGGGCTTCAGATACATAAGGGCTACAGTCGAGGACGCGTCAAGGTTCTACGTTGACGGGGAGCTTGAGAAGCTAGTTGAAGCCGTGAGGAAGCTGGCGGAACATGGAGCAACGCTTGTCAGCGTCCCCGACACAGCTGGGCTCCTCTCACCAGCCCTCGCAAGACAGTACATCAAAAAAATCAAGCAGCTAACACAGAAACCGCTAGCGGCCCACTTCCACAACGACTATGGGATGGCTTCCGCCAACACTGTGGAGGCCGTGCTAGAGGGTGTCGAAGAAGCACATGTAACCATAATGGGGGTCGGGGACAGGAACGGTATAGCCGACCTCTACGAGGTTGTGGCTGTTTTGGAGGACGTACACGGCGTCTCGCTGGGCGTTGACAGGAGAAGGCTGAGAGAGCTCTACGGCTTCTTCTCCAAAGTGGCCGGCCTCCGGCTTCCATGGCGTCACCCCCTCTCCGACGAGGCGCAGACAATAAGGGCGGGAGTCCACCAGGCTATGGCGGTGAGCAGGCCGGACGGCTACATGCCGCGTAAAAAGCTGGAAACAGACTTCGGAACACCCATATTCCACGCAGGAGTCTACATAAGCCACAGGCTTGTCGCCACATTGACCGGGCTTGAGCCCGACGACCCAAGGGTGCGGAGGGCAACCGAGATGCTTGCAACAAGGGCGCGGGAGAGAAGCAACGGTCTCAGCCTCTCAGAAATCCGCAAAGTCCTGGCCGAGGAGGCCGGCCTAGACCTGGATATGTCGAAGGCTGCCGGCCTTCTGAAGCCGGAGAAAGTATTCATGCTGGTTAAGCTTAACCCGAGGTTCTCTGCCGAGAAAATAACATCTACGCTGGCGGCTTGGGAGGATGTTGAAAGCGTCGACGAAGTTTACGGTGACGCGGACCTTGTTGTGACGGGTAAGATAAGCCTCACGGGTGAAAACTTCGTTGAAAGGTTTAAACAAAGCTTCGGGGAAGCAATAGAGTATATGAGAATTCTTGTAACAGACTAGCGGGCTATGACGGGGACAACCTCCGCATAACCCGCCTCACCCAAAGCTCTGACAAAGTCGGTCACGCTGACGATACCCACTAAAACATCGTCCCTGACAACAACGAGCCGGCGTATCTTGTTGCGCGACATAACGGATAACGCCTCCCTGACGGATGTGTTTTCACCCACAACTATAACCGGGCTGGACATAACCTTTGAGACCGCTGTCCTCCTGGGTGAGAGGCCTGCCGCAACAACCCTCCTAACAATATCCCTCTCGGTCAGAATACCCACCGGTTTATCGTCTCGGACAACAACGCATGACCCGACACCCTTACCTGACATCAGGTTTGCGGCGGTGTAGACGCTGCTGTCAGGAGATACGGCCACAACGTCACGGGACATCAGAGAGCCTACGACCATTCTCTCCATAACGTCCAGTACAACTACCCGTTATAAAACGGTTTAAATCCTGCTAACCAGCCAGAGAACAGCGGAGATGAAGGTCCCCTCCAAGCTTCAGACCTACTGCCCTAAATGCAACAGCCACACGGAGCATACTGTATCGCTCTACAGGAAGGGGAAGGAGAGAAGCCTGTCTCTGGGTGCGAGACGCCACGCGAGAGAGCTTAAGGGCTACGGAGGCCAGAAATACCCAATCCAGAGAAAGAAGTCGAAAACAACCGATAAAAAGACGCTTGTGTTGAAATGCGTGGTATGCGGACGGTCTGTAATGAGGGAGGGGGTTAGGCTTAAGAAGCTAGAGGTGGTTAGGTAGTGGCAGAATCTTGGGAAGGCCTAATACCCCGCCCACGTTCAAAGTTCATCCAAGTAATCTGCAACGAGTGCGGAAACAGACAGGTCATCTTCGACCACGCGAAAACAGTTGTCAAATGCTTGGTCTGCGGAGCTGTCCTAGCCCGTCCAGCAGGCGGAAAAGCCGTCATACTGGCTAAGAAGGAGAGGGTTCTTGAGTAAGGTTCCAGAGCTCGGCGAGCTCGTCATAGGGAGAATAACATCTGTTAAAGACTATGGGGCATACGTGGCTGTTGATGAGTACCCGGGATATGAGGGCTTCGTCCACGTCTCGGAAATATCTCTGAAATGGGTCCGTAACATAAGAGACATACTGAGGGAGGGGCAGAGAAACGTATTCAAGATTATAAGGGTTAATCCTGAGACGCTCCAGATAGACCTCTCAATTAAAAAGGTCTCGCAGAGGGAGAAGGTGGAGAAGCTCCTCGAGGTCAAGAAGAAGAGTAAGGTGGTCAGGGTGATGGAGCTGTTTGAGAAAGAGGCGGGAAAGAACGCTGTTCAAAAAGTTTATGCCATGGAATCAGACCCGCTAAAGCTCTACGACCTTTTCGAGAAGTTTGCGGGCGGAGTTGGTGTTTCAGAGGTATTAGCCGGTCTAACAGCTCAGGAGGCTGAGGTGTTGCAGAGGCTTGTGACGCAGGAGATTAAACGGCGGGAGTTTGTGGTGAAGGCCGATATAGTTTTGAGGTGTGAGGACGCAAGGGGCGTGGAGGCGATAAGGGAGGCGGCGTTGGCGGCTGAGGCTGCCGCAGGTGTGGGCGAGGTGGTTGAGGTTAAGACCAAGGGCTCCCCCACATACATGCTGGCTGTCAAGGCTTCTACAAGGGAGAGGGCTTCGGAGCTTTATGAAACGGCTTTAAACAGGCTGTCGGAGGTTATGCGCCGATACAAAGGTATCTGCGAACCTATAGTCAAGGAGAAACAACGTCCGCGACACGTTCAATCCTAAACTGGAGAGACCTCCTCCGAACTATTGTAGCCCTGTTATCGACCCTCTGATATTTTGCGTTGACTTCAACGTCCATGGGTAAGGGTTCCTGCGTTGTCTCCACATCTAGCTCGCGTTTGTCCGGGGGAAAGTCGACATGCCGTCCCTTCCCCAGCTTTACCTCAATACCGAATATTTTGAAGCCGTCAAGTGTTTGCGGCGGCTCCTCCAAAACAGTGATCTTGTAACGGTATGTTTTCACCCTCTCGTTACGTGATTTCTCGGGCTGTTTAGACATCGGCGGTACATGAATGATAGTTGGATATAAGTTTTGGAGATAATTTGGTAACTTACATAGGTGTTGGGTGTGGATTCTTTGTTTGAGTCCGTCATAGTTGCGTTGCTGGCCTTCCTTTCTTCGATGGTGGGGGCTGTTGTGGGGGCGGGAGGCGGATTCATCTTCATCCCTGCCGCATCCCTGCTCGGCCTCCCCCCGCAACAGCTCGTACCCTCAAGCCTTTCCATGGTCTTGGCAAACGCCGTCTCCGCATCCCTTCAAAGATACCGTAGCGGGGGCCTAAATGTCTCCAAAACAGCTGTTCTAGGTGTTGCCGCCCTGCCCTTGGCCGTGCTAGGCTCCCTTATCGGCTCAGGGCTAAGCCTCCCACACTTCAAGGCAGGGTTTGGGCTCTTTCTTCTAACCACCTCTGTTTTCGTCTTGACCGTTAGGGAGGGGCTTCTCAAACCCAGGGCAGAGACGAGGTTTTACAGGGTTCTGTTAACCGTCATCGCCGCAGGCTTTTTTTCAACACTTTTCGGCATAGGAGGCGGTGTCCTCATGGTCCCAGCCCTCATACTGACAGCGGGGCTGGAGGCCCACAGGGCTGTTGCAACCAGTCAGTTGGTAACTTTTTTCACAGCGGCCACGGGGGTGGCCTCATACCTCGCACAGGGACATTTCTACCCACTACTCTATACGGTGGCGGGGGTCATGGGGCTTGCGGGCGGATATGTGGGCAGCGGCATAGAGATAAGGATGGAGTCGGAGAAGCTGGGGAGGTTTGTCTTCACGGTCTTCGCGATAGTAGGTATCTACATGCTGTTTTCCTCGCTACAGTAGCCTAGTCAGTAACATGAGGGCTAGAGCTGAGACGAATGCGGCCGCCCAAACCTTGGCGCTCCACCGGAATACCTTCTCACCGTCTAGGGGCGGGATTGGTAGTAGGTTGAAGAAGGCTAGGAATAGGTTGAGCTCGGCGATAGCCTCCAACACCCAGTAACCTGTGACGAGGTTTATGCCGAGTAGGACTGAGGCCAGTGAAAGGTTGAAGACCGGGCCAGCCAATGATATCAGGCCCACGTCTCTGGGGCCGGCGGGCCCTGAGAAAACCACGGCCCCTGGCATGATGACCTTAAAGGGTATGGGCAATACCGCAGTTATCAGTGTCACAAACGCCCCGGCAGGGTATATCCTAAACAACGCGTAGAAACCCCTCTTCACCGAGACCAGCTTATGCATTATCTCGTGGCCGAGGAAAGAGGCGACAAAGCCTGTCAAAAGAATTGCTAAGACCTGTATTTCGCGGAGGGCCCAGCCGGTTAAGCCAAGACCAGCCAAGGCGACTAGGGCTGATGCCGCTATAAGGTGGTAGACCTCCGACCTGCTTATGCTGAAGGCCCGCTGCCTGGAGGCCGGTGAAAACCTGTAGCGCTCCGCCACCCTAATTCTGTCGGGGCTTGGGGCAAGTCTTATCCCGTAACACCTATGCATCTCGGGAAGCCTGTGTTCGGCGCAGAAAGAGCCTCCGCAGTAGCTGCATCTAAAAGGCAGGAGCACCTCACTGTCGCATACCTGACATCTTCCCAAAGCCTTACCCCAACACCGTCACGGCCATATAAAACCTATTAACCTGTCGGCGTAAATAGATGCTGTGAGCAGGGAGCCCAGCTGGGACGAGTTCTTCAACAGGCTTAAGCGTGATATCGAGGAAACGGTTAGGGAGGTTGTCCAGGCCTCAGCATCAGCCGTCGAATCTCTTGCAGGGCCCCACAGAACCCCGCGCGTGGATTTCACGGTGTCCGACGGCTTTGTCTACCTAGTCGCCGAGATGCCCGGCTGCGACAAGAATAAGATAGAGCTGACGGTTGAAGGTAGGAATATAACAATCGAGGGCGAGTACATGAAGCCCCAGCACGAGGTTATGGGGAGGCTTTACCCATTCAAAGCCGGGAAGGGCTTCCGCAGGACCCTCCAGCTGCCTAGGGAGGTGGACCCTTCACGGGTTGAGGCGAAGTATGAGGCGGGGCTGCTTATGGTTAAAGCCGCCGTCGCCGCCCCGCGGGGTGTGAAGGTCTCCGTAGAATAGCATGTCAAAGCCTTTCAGAGAACTCGCCCAGCTGTGCGAGAAGCTTGAGAAGACGGCGTCCCGGAAGGAGAAGGTCGAGGCGGTAGCATCTTTTCTCAAAAGCTTCAACGACCCAGATGAGGCATCCAAGGCGGCCCAGCTCCTCGTAGGACTCCACACCGGGACAAGGCGTAAAGGGCTGAACGTAGGCCCCTCAACCCTTTACAAAGCCCTCGCCACGGTCCAGACACCGCTGATTCATCCAAACCCCTTAACGGTCAGCGAGGTATGGGATGCTTTGGAGAAGATCAGGAAGCTCACGGGAGAGAGGTCGACGCTTATGAGGAGACAGATGCTTTCGGGGCTGTTCGCGAAAGCCGACGAGGCTGAGAGGGAGTGGCTTGTCAAAGTCGTTATGGGGGAGATGCGGCACGGCGTCAACCTCGGCCTCCTTCTGGAAGCCCTCGCCACCCTTGCATCAACCCCCTTAGAGAAAATAAGGGCCGCCGACATGTTGCTGGGCAACATAGGCCTGCTGGTTAAAACCGTGCTGGAGAACCGGCTGGAAGAGGTCGGCCTCAACATCTTCAAACCCGTCAAACCCATGCTTGCGGAGTTTGCCTACAGCCCGGCAGAGGTATTCAAGAAGCTTGGCAGACCTGTCATCTGCGAGCCGAAAATAGACGGGGTAAGGGTCCAAGTCCATAAAAAAGGCTTGAAGGTAAGGGTTTACAGCAGGGGTTTACGGGATTTGACGCCATCTGTTCCCGACATCGTTGAAGCCGTGGCAAACGGTGTACACGCATCCGAGATAATACTCGACGGCGAGGTGTACGGGGTCGGGGCTGATGGAAGGCCACTCCCCTTCCAGGAGACGATGAGACGTGTCGGCAGGGAGAAAGACGTTATGAGGGCGTTGGCTGAGGCGAGGCTGGAGGTAAGGTTCTTTGACATACTTTACTGCGAAGGGGTAGATGTCTGGATGCAGCCCCTCAGCGATAGAAGGCAACGGCTAATTGAGTATGTCCAAGGAGACCTGCTCGTGCCGGCCCATACGGTCTCGGCGGAGGCGGAGGTTGAAAGGCTTTTGAAAACATGGCTTGAGGCCGGCTACGAGGGGCTGATGGCCAAGGCCCCGGGGAGCGGGTACACGCCGGGGAGGAGGGGTGGTTTCTGGCTTAAGCTGAAGCAGGCGGACACGTTGGACGTGGTTGTGGTTGCGGCCGAGTGGGGGCATGGAAGGCGTGCGGGATGGCTTAGCAACTACCTTCTCGCCGTTAAAGATGAGGAGGGGGGCGGGTATGCGCCTGTGGGTAAGACCTTTAAAGGACTGACGGATGACGAATTCCGCTGGATGACGGAGAAGCTTCTCTCGATTAAGACGGCTGAACACGACTGGGGGGTGGAGGTCAGGCCCGAGGTTGTTCTGGAGGTCGAGTATGACGAGGTCCAGAAAAGCCCCCACTACTCCAGCGGCTACGCCCTAAGGTTCGCCCGCGTCAAACGGATAAGAACAGACAAACAGGCCGACGAAATAGACACCCTCTCCAAGGTCAGGCATGCCTTTATGAAAAGCCGCCGTATAAGCCCTGGGTAATACCCAGCCATACACCTAGACATTTTCCCGCTCAAAAGCTACAAGCAGGCTTAAAGCGTAAGGATAAAACCCTGAGCCATGCGTGCACTGACCACTCTGGGGGCCCTAGCCCTCCTAACCCTTTCAGGGCTTTTAATGACCGCGGGCGTACATGTCGGGGACAGGCTGCCGTTCCAGGTCTCAATACTCGCTATTCTGTTGACCTCGCTTTCAACCCTGTTTACACCGCTTTCCTCAGCCGTGGGAATACCCACACCAATCCCCCCACACGGACAACCGGTCTCACTCGGGGTATGGCCCCTACTGGCATGGCTGGCGACCGGTCTGCTTGTAGGTCTAGCCACGCGTAAGCCAAGCCAATCCATACCGCCCACACTTCTGACTCCAGCTATTTCCTACCTAGGTCTCATAGCCCTCTCCATATACGTCATGCCGAGAATACCCGGGGCCCTGCCATGGGAGATTTACCTCTCCATTCTGGCTCAGAAAATCATCATAGAGGGCCCCCTTGACTTCGCATTCATTTTCACAGCACCCACAGCGGCGGCCGTAATAGCCTCATCGATAGCCCAAGCCGCTACAGCAAAACCCCCGCCCACACCACTCCGTAGGAGAAGGTTCTGGGACTGGTCTGAAGAGGAGTTTGAATAAAAAATAATAGTTTAGGGATGTTGTTTAAGCGGATGGTACTCCCTCGGCGGGCGCGGGAGCGGCCCCAGCTGCGGGAGCGGCTTTCTTGGCCGGCTTCTTCTTAGCAGCCTTCTTTTTCTTAGCTCCAGCCTTTTTCTTTGCTTTAGCCTTCGCCATATCTTTCTCACTATCATATGTATTAGGGAGACATAAAAAATTTTCGGAAAAAATTGCAGAAAACATCTGGGCAAAACTGTTTTTAGATGGTTTCAACGTTGTTTCGGCCATGATTTCGTCGGCGGAGTTTAAGAGAGTCGACATGAGGGTTGGTGCCGTGGTTGGGGCTGAGCGGGTGAAGGGTACTGACAGGCTGCTCAAGCTGTCGGTCGACTTCGGAGACCACAAACGGACGGTTATAACGGGGCTTGCCCACCTATACCCACCCGAGCACTTCGTAGGAAGGCAGTTCGTCTTCGTAATCAACCTGGAGCCGCGCAAGATAAGGAATGAGGTCTCGGAGGCGATGCTGCTGACAGCCGTCGAGGACGAGGAGAAAATAGTCCCGGTAGCGCCTGAGAAAGAGGTTGCGCCCGGAACGAGGATAATGTAGTTATATATACGTAGTGCGGACGGGTTCTGGATGATGGTTAAGGCCGCTGAGGTCGGGCGTCTCCCCGACGGAGCCGAGGTCGAGCTGCTGGGCTGGGTTAGGTCGAAGAGGGTCCACGGAAAGCTCCTCTTCATCGACCTAAGGGACGGCTCCGGCGTCGTCCAAGTCGCCCTAAAAGCCCATGAGGCCTCTGAGCAGTCTTTCCAGCAGGCTCTCTCGGCTGGACGCGAGTCTGCCGTTAGGATAGTTGGCTTGGTGGCCCATGACAGCCGGGCTCCCGGCGGTGTGGAGGTCAGGGCCAGGGTTTTTGAGCTAATTTCACCGTCTCTGGAAGAGTACCCGCTTAGGAAGGGTGTTGGGGCCCGTTTCCTCAGCGATAACAGGCATCTGGCCATCAGGGGGCCGAAAGCCGCCGCGATCCTGAGGTTTAGGGCGAAACTTGTGAACAGCATTAGGAGGTGGTTTGAGAGGGAGGGGTTTGTAGAGGTACACTGCCCCACATTCATCACCGCCGCCGTAGAGGGAGGGGCAACACTCTTCAAAGTGGACTACTTCGGGAGGGAGGTCTACCTGACCCAGAGCGTCCAGTTCTATCAGGAGGCAGCCATATACTCGTTGGGGAAGGTTTACAGCATCCAGCCCAGCTTCAGGGCGGAGAGAAGCAAGACAAGGAGGCATCTCACAGAGTTCTGGCATGTTGAGGGGGAGATGGCTTACGCAGGGCTTGAGGACCTGATGAAAACCGTTGAGAGGCTTGTGGGGGAGGCGGCGTCAGAGGCCTTGGAAAACTCGGAGGCCGAGCTCAGGGCCCTCGGAAGAACCTTTGACAGAAAAATGCTTGAACCCCCATACCCCCGGGTAAAGTACAGCGAAGCCCTCTCAATCCTAGAAAGCAGAGGCGTCCACCTCGAATACGGCTCCGACCTGGGGGCTGATGAGGAGAGGGTGTTGACCGAGGGTTTTGAGAAGCCCTTCTTCCTCACACACTTCCCGAAACAGGCCAAAGCCTTCTACCACATGCCCGACCCCTCCAACCCCTCCATAACCCTCTCGGCTGACCTCCTAGCCCCCAAGGGCTACGGGGAGGTCGTCGGAGGCGGGCAGAGAATACACGACTACGGCCTCCTGCTTAGGAGGATTGAGGAGGAGGGGCTTGACCCAGCAGATTATAAATGGTATCTGGACCTGAGAAAGTATGGGAGTGTGCCCCACAGCGGTTTTGGGCTTGGTGTTGAGAGGGCTGTGCAGTGGCTTCTGGGGCTTAAAAACATCCGCTCAGCCGCCATGTTTCCCAGAACCCCGACAAGGGTCTATCCTTGACAGAGCCATACCCGACCTCCGAGGACACATTCCTCGTCGAGAACGTGATACGTGGGCTCAAGCCGGCCGGGTTAGTGGCTGATGTCGGCTGCTCAACAGGATACCTTACAAGGGTGCTCGCCGAAAATGCGTTAGAGGTGGTGGCGACGGACATAAACCCAGAGGCCTTAGAGAGGGCCCGTGAAAACCTCACACCAGTCCTCAACAGGGTGCATCTGGTAAACGCACGCGGCCTACCCGTCAGAGAAAACACGCTAGACGCCGTTGTTTCAAACCCCCCATACCTACCCGCTGACGAAAACTTCTACGACCCATCCCTGCATGGAGGGCCGTCGGGCGTTGAGGCGGGCGTTGAGGTTTTGAGACAGGCTTCACAGGCCGTTAAACACGGGGGCGCAGTAGTGGTAACTGCGTCAACCCTCTCCGACACACATAGGCTTTTGGAGGAAGCAGGGTTCCTCGGCTTGGGCTTGGAGGGGGTTTCAGGTCTTAAGGTTTTCTTCGAGGAGATTCTCTGCTTTAAATTCACGAAGCGATAGGCCTTGAAACGGGCTTTGGGGAAAAAGGAAATAGGGTATAAGCGTGAGATAGGGTGGCTGGGCTCCTTCGCGATAGGGTACGGCGATGTTGGGCCAAACATCTTCATAGCGCTGGGGGCCATAACCCTCTTCGCAGGAGGCTCCGCCCCAATAGCCTTCGGAATAGCCGCCCTACTCTACGCAGTTGTAGGGCTGATGTACGCCGAGCTAGCCCCCACATACCCCTACGCCGGAGGCGTCAATGTCTACGCGATGAAGGCCTTCAACAGCCTGGTAGGCTTTATGGCGGGTTGGTCGATGCTCCTCGCCTACATCCTATGCATATCCCTCTTCTCTGTGGCGGCCGCCGGCTACTTACGGCAGCTCATACCCGCCCTAATGTTCACAGACATCAACATAGCTGGTTTAACGATTCCATCGCTGGGGGTTCTGGCGGGCCTGCTCGCCGCAGCCCTAGTAGTCCTAAACATCTTCGGCATAAAGTACTCATCCTTGTTTATTCTGGCCCTGGTCTTCCTTGGGCTTGGTATCGAGGGCCTCATACTGGCCACGGGGTTTGCGTTAAAATTTGACCCACAGCTTTTCCTACAGCAGATAACTGTTTTCGGCAACAACTTCATCCACAAAGACGTCTCATACATCAACCTGATACCCACGGACATGAACAACTTCCTCTACTCCATAACACTTGCCATGGCCTCATTCGTCGGAATAGAGTCGATAGCCCAGGCAGCCGAGGAGACTAGGAGGCCCCACTTCTCCATACCGCGGGCGGCTAAACTCATCGTTGCCGTGGTGGCTTTCTCGGCTGTTGCTTTCCCTGTCCTCGCCGTCGGGTCGTTGCCGTGGCAGACAATTGCTGCGGCCTACGACAGCCCGATGTACGTACTGGTGGAGAGCTTCCCCTACATAGGGGGTTTCCTCACCCCCGTGGTGGGGTTCGCCGCCTTCATCCTCTGCTACGCCAGCTCAAACACCGGAGTCATAGGTGTCTCGAGGCTGACCGCCAGCATGGCGAGATTCAGGCTTCTACCCCAATGGCTCAGTAAAATCCACCCTGTCTTCAGGACGCCGGTCAGAACGGTCTCCATTTTCGGCGTCGTAGGTGTTCTGCTCTCGCTTCTCGGTGATGTCCCGCTCCTCGCCAGCGTCTACGCATTTGCAGCTGTCCTAAGCTACGTCATACTTTTCCCGACCTACATAAAGCTCAGGCGTGCTGGGAGGGAGGAGTACTCTCCCTGGCTTGTCCCAACCAGCCTCCGTATACGTGGCTACGAGGTCCCCCTGATTGTTGCCTTCGGTGGCGCCGGCCTCGCAGCTGTTTTCGCGTTGATGCTGGTTTTCCACATCTACGGGAGGCTTGTTGGACTTGCCTGGATGCTGGCAGGAGTCGCCCTCTACGCCGCCTACCGCACCGCCTTAGGGGCCGGTGTTTTGAGCAAAGAGGAGGGCAAGATGATTGAGCCGCTTAGCTACAGGATGAAGGTGGGTGTCTTGGTTAGACCATATGAAAAAATGGACACCGCCTACAAATCTGTCACACACCAGTTTGACAAACGTTTCGATATAAGGCTGGTCAGCATAGTTGAGCCTGCCAGAACATCAGAGGAACAGCTGGACAAGGTTGAGGAGGAGGTGAGACGTGAGCTGGAGAACCTCTGCAGGACGCTCAAATCCAAGCACTACACCGCTGACTGTGTGGTGAAGGTGGGGGACTTCGAGGAAGAGGTTTCTAAGATGCTTGATAGAGGGGACTTCGACCTCGTGGCATACATCCAGCGGAGGGCTGAAAAATCAGCCCTAGAGAAGGGCCATGAAATGAACATACACAACCTTATAACCCGATACCCCGGTAGAGTAGTCTCGCTGAGGAGGGTGGGTGAGTGATGTCTGTCCCAGGCGTTAAGGCCATCATACACATATTCGCTGAGTCAAACATGATTGAGAAGGTCGCCAAACAGGTTACGAAGCTCGAGGAGGTAATCGACGTCTATGAGGTTACCGGTGAGTTCGACCTCATACTCTACGTGGTGTCCAAGGACATATCCAGCTTCAGGGAGTTTCTAAAAAACAAGATACTAACTGTGCAGGGTGTCAAGAGCGCCGTCACGTCGATAGTCCTCTACACCCATAAAAAGGATGGGGAAGAGACACGGGAGTAGCTAGAACTCCTCCTCTTCCTCCTCCCACTCCTCTTCCTCGAAGTCTTCCTCTTCCTCCCACTCTTCTTCCTCCCACTCCTCTTCTTCCTCAGCTTTCCTGAAAAGCTCTGGCTTCATGTTATTTCACGCGGCAATAGCCCTAACAGCTTTGTTTTAAGTTTTTCAGACGCCATCAGTCGTCGGTATTAGTGGATAAACACATACATATGTAGCGCCGCATCATGACCCCTTGGGGGATGAGGCAGCTGCCCCAGACTGAAATGTGATGCAGGAAGAGCCGAGCCGACCCCTAACTCAAACACGCGGAGTTTATTGCTCAATAATCAACGGCGTTTGCTAGAGGGCTGGCGGGTAGTGTACGTAGACCTGTGTGCCGCTCTCCAGCTGTTTCACACCGGGCTCGCCCAGTATGAAGCCGTCTGAGCGGGATGGGATGCTTAGCCCGCTTGACTCACCCAGTATGGGGTAGCAGCGTGGCGGGTCGCTTTCCTCGTCAACCCTAACCCAGACGACCTTGACGAAGTCTATGTATTTCCTGAAATAGACGTTTCCGGAGAGGATGGCCTTCGACCTTCTCCAGTAGAACCTCGGCTCCATGTACTGCATCTTCCGAAGCGCCGGGTAGGCCAGGAACATGAAGACATTCAGGGTGGACATAACTAGGCCCGGCAGAAATATCCAGGGTTTTCCCCGGACGAATGTGAAGCCTCCTATTCTCCCCGGCTGGAGCTTTAGACCGTGGACGTACTGGCTTCTGTTCATAAAACCTGCTGAAAGCGATGAAACGTCCTTCTCGCTTATCGAGGAGCCGGCTATGGAGAGCAGCATATCTAGGCTGCCTATGTTCCTTGAGACGAATTCTTTGTAGGTTTCCACGTCGTCGGGTACTATGCCTAGGTAAACCGGTTCGCCGCCTGCTGCCTCTACGAGCCTTACCGTGAAGCGCGAGTGTGTGTTTAACACCCTGCCCCTACGCGCCTCCTCAAAACTCTCGGTCAGCTCGTCCCCCACCGCCACCACCCCGACCCGCGGCCTCCTCAACACAGATACATGCTCTATTCCCAGTGCCGCCATCAGAGACGCGTCCGCAGCCTTGACTCTATGCCCCGCCCCAAAGAGAAGCTGTCCCTTGCGAACGTCGAAGCCCCTTAAGTCAACATACTCCCAAGGCTTCACCGAGGCCGACACCACAACCTCGGAACCTTCACGGCTGACAAACTCCTGCGGGACCACGGCGTCGGCCCCCTCAGGTAGATAGGCACCCGTCAGAATCCTAACCGCCTCGCCGGGCTTGAGCTTGGCTGGCGAAGGTCTCCCAGGCAGGGATTCGCCGACAACCCTCAGCCTGACAGGGTTTTCAGGGGATGCGTTCTCCAAGTCCTTTGAGTTGACGGCGAAACCGTCCATGTGTGAGGCATGTTCTGCGGGAAGGTCTGCGGGCGAGTAGACGGGCTCGGCCACAACCCTGCCATAGCTCTCGAAAACATGTACATACTCCCTCTCCCGCACAGGTCCAACACCCTCTAACAGAATCCTCTGCGCATCCCAGATGTCGGTGAACTGTGTTATTCGTCGGTACAACGTCTTTAAATCCGAACAGCTTATATTTTAGTCATTTAAATTAAACGCTCCGCTCAATTCATTTTTTGTTGGAATTTTATGTCTTTACTATTATTTTGATCTTCTCCATGTCTGTTTGTGTTTCTCTGTAGTTGGAATAGGCTTAGGTATGTGTTTTGGTTGTCCCTGGATATCCCT
>Ga0272447_1001468_pt1 | contig 14695 bp, 19 predicted proteins | sample YNPCB0133_FD_194589 | JGI IMG/M metagenome (GOLD analysis project Ga0272447, IMG submission 194589) | Hot spring microbial mat communities from Yellowstone National Park, WY, United States - YNP-CB-013-3 | ecosystem: Environmental > Aquatic > Thermal springs > Hot (42-90C) > Sediment | place... | reverse complement strand
GTCTTCTTGGCTCTTATAGCTGTTTTTTTTAATCTTGCTCTTCCGCTCTTTTGTTAAATTGGCAGTTCCCCACCTTCACCAGTTGTAGGATGACTTTGGAGGTAGATTATGGTCTCTCCTTTAAAAAAGGTCTTGCTTTTTAATCTACTTCGGTTCTTTTCCCTCTTCGTCCTTTTTCCTTATCTTCTATACCAGGCTTCAACTAAAGACTTTGGTAGCCCTGATTTTATCTTTTATTCAACCGGTTTGTTCTTGATTTTTCTCTTTTCCCTCCTTTTAGCTGTTGGATCACTCATTGACCTAAAAAAATCTCTGGAGGAAAAGTCTCTATGGACCACCCTTTTTGACATTCTTTTCTTCCTGGTTTTTGCTACTACTTCTTCTCTTATACTCTCTTACTTTGTGAGAGAGGTAGTCTACCACATTTTTTCTAAGGTTTACTAGCCGTTTGGGCTTGTCTTGGAACGGAGGTGAACTAGGATGGAAGAGATCAAGGTCCTAGACAAAGGATTCGTTAGGCTAGTCGGCTACCTGGTAGACTTGGTAGACACCAAACCTTTGGGTTTTGATGACCACATGGCGCTAAACGGCTTTATCGTGGAGAGCTGGCACACCCTGGACGCTCAGATCGTCAGGGCGGCCCGGGTCTCCTACGGGAAGGGGACCAAGACGGTGCGAGATGACGAAAAGCTCATCCGCTACCTCATCAAAAACGAGCATTGGTCTCCCTTCGAGATGGTGGAGTTTAAGTTCCACGTGAAGGCCCCCATATTTGTAGCCAGACAATGGTTCCGCCACCGCACGGCCAGCGTCAACGAGATTTCTGGTCGATACTCGGTGATAGAGGACGAGTTCTACATTCCGGAGAAGTGGCGCTTGCAGGACACAAAAAACAGACAGGGTAGCCAGGGGGAGCTTGACGAGTTAACCAACGAATACGCCACCGATGCGTACACCGAGGCTTTAGATTACGCCTACAAGGCCTACGAGGCCCTTCTTTCCGCCGGCGTTGCCAGAGAGATGGCTAGAATGGTCCTTCCTTTGAGCACTTATACTCAGTTCTATTGGAAACAGGACCTGAGGAACCTTCTTCATTTTCTCAAGCTTAGACTTGACGAACACGCTCAATGGGAAATTCGTGAGTACGCTAGGGCTATACTAAGTTTGATAGAGCCCCTGGTTCCCGTTACGGTAAAGGCTTGGAGGGAGATAGTTTTTGAGGGCGGCGGCAACTGGCGGTCCTAGTAACCAGCGGCCTTAAGGGAGGCAAGGAATAGACAAAGTGCCCCCTTTGCTCTAAAATAAGAGTTGCCATGCACCTAGAAGAAAAGGTAACCCAACATTCCGAGACGGTTCCTAATGACTCTGAGAAGCTTGAGTTGGCAAGGGCCTCCGCTAAGGCCGAACTAGAGGAACTTATTCAAAGCGGGATCATCACCCGATATGAAGAGTGGGACGGATTTGATGAAGAAGACGATTTAGATGGGGATACGGACACCTTGTATTTTGCGGTGTACGCTAAGTCCAGGAAACCCGCTGAGGAGATTGTGGCTAGGATTACCATAAATCTGTATAAAGAGCACGGTGTACCTGTTCTCTTTGTAACTTTACGTGAGAAGGAGGACTAGAAATGGAGAAGGTGTTGGAGTCAGCCAGAAACGCTACCAAATCGGCTTTGGAAGAGCTTGTTAGGGCTGGGGATATTACCCGATTTGAAGAGTGGGGTTGCCTGGACGAGGAAGACGACTTGGAAGAAGGGGATGCCCTCTACTTTGTGGCCTATGCCAAGTCTCCGATGTCGGTTCGTAGGCGTTTGGCCGAACTTTCCAGCAGGCTGACCAGGGAACACAAGGTACCCGTCTTCATTGTGACCTTTGGGGACCTAGAGGACTAAAAATGGAGGGGTGAGATATAATGTTCCAAAATCTCTGGTTTAACCGACTTGGAACGGCTGGTAAAGAACACGAAAGGCTGGGTCTTGTTGGCGTTCTTTTCTATAACTCTATAACAAAAAAGCGGAGGTCTTCCCCTCCGCCTGAAAGGAGGTCGGCCCTTGGTATGGAGGCCGTCTATGGCCAAGGACCATCTTTACTTTAGCACCCAATGTCCCCATTGTCAAGTCCTATGGTTAGGTTGTATAATGACCTCGTTGGCGAGGTGAGGCAGGATGGACGGGATAGAAATGGAAATAGACAAGTGGATAGCAGAAATAGGTAGAAGTCCCTTTGTAGAGATTGCCCTTAGAAAAGGCATCGCCCTGGCCGAACGCCTTAACCAGGAGAGGCTTGGAGGTCAAGGAAAAATCATAGATGTACGCAAGAGCATAGAGGGAGATGACTACATTATCGTCATGGAAATCCCTCTGGAGATCTATAGGGACCTCGACTTTACCACGGAAGTTGGCGTGGAGATGTTGAGGTTTGGGGATGAAATTGGTTTCCCGCTTACCCTCTACTTTGTGCCCCCGGGTTACTACGACAACATGATCTCCGATCCCAATGCCGAGTGAAAGACATGAGTCTTAAACGCTTTGGTTCCTTCTTCTCTTCGCTTTTGTTAATATAGGATCATGAATCCTGAGGAAGGAACTCCCTCCGTTTCCGTCTATACCTTTCGTGCCGAAGTGAACTCTATTTTTAGCGAGAACTTCTACCTGAAGCCCGGAAAGTCGAAGAAGGGGGGCCTCTATATGTATCTACACCCTGAGGCCAAGAGGTATAAAGAAAAACTGATAAAGCAGTTTACCGAACAGATTAAGGAAAATGGATTTCCATATGGAAAGGTTTTTCCCTTTAAAGTGGTCTACACCTTTTATGTTCTGACAGAAAGAGACGTAACTAACATGATAAAGGTAACAGAAGATGCCCTTTCCGAGGCCATCGGGGTTGACGACTCCGTTTGGGATCAGATAGTGGCCAATAGGGTTATAATAGGTAGAAACGCCAACGGAATACCAGAAAGCAAGGAACTTGTTATAATAGAAGCGTATTGTCATCAATGAGAGATGACGATGAATAGGTATATTTCAGGAGAAGGAACATGAGAAACAGGATTTACACCTCCGACCCCTCCGGGAAGTACACGCTGACCTGGTACATTGGTCAGGGGGACATGGACCTCTATCTGGAGGTCACCGACAACTCCACGGGGGAGGTCAGGACCATAAAGGCTTCGGAGATCGAGAAGCTTGACCCTCCTCTTCGTGCCACCGCCCTCTCCCTGCTCAAAATGATGGCCCGGGTCAGCATGGCCCTCATACCCTGGCTTCATGTTCACGGTTACGACTGGCTACTCGACCAGGTAGAGCCTATAGGCGCTTGGTAGTCTGTTAGGAGGTTTGTCTTGGGGATCGAGGCCAAAGGACTAGGAAAAGGGGGAAAGCCAAGGACTTCTTCTAAGTTCCTGGTTGACCACCCCCATTACTGCCCTTCGTGTGGAGCCCAGTATTACGTCTCTGGAGGCCCGGTAGAAACAGGAACGGGCAAGAGGAAAAAGATTTACGAGGTTTCCGGGGAATTAGAGGACGAGATTTACACTTACCCGAATCATCCCCTGTGTCCCTCCTGTCTTGATGAACTTGTTTCTCTTTCCTACCTAGAAGAGGTGTTTGGTGAAGAGGTAAGGAGCTTTTGAAAACACCAAAACATAAACATAAAACATAAACATAAAGATAAATGGGGGAGGTTCGTACTGCCCCCTTGACCTTTTGCTTACCTTTGGGCAAGAATAAGGACGTAGAGACCGATCCTACCAAAGGCCTGACAAAAGGAGGGTTACGATGGGTGCCCTGGAAAAGGGAAAGGTGGGGATAGCGGCTGGGTCAGGGGCCTTGACGAAAGACAAGGTAAGGGTCAGGGTCCTGGGGAAGTCTGACCCCGGGCTGGTGGAGATAGAGGTTCTTTGGCCACCGGCTGAGGTCTTGGTAAATCCTTTGGGGTTCGTTTCTACCGATAATGGTAGTTCCTCCTTGTACCGATCCAAGTACTTCTTGCCGCTGGTTTCTCTTATTTCCCAACTTATCCCATTTGCCTCTTTTGAGGATAGCCCGGTCTACCGCAAGGCTTTGGCCCTAGAAAAAGAGCTTCTTCCCGAGGACTTTCTTCATTCCGAGGACTTTCTTCATTGGGTTTTTGAGAGGATTATTCCCCTCCCCGTTGGCCAGTATCCGGCTTCCCTCTTCTCCTCGGGCAAGAAGCGTTTTTCTCTCTTCTCCCTGTCTAAGGAGAACGGGATTTTTGTTTTTACTCCCTTAGACTCCTACTCCCGAGGCGAGGCTTCCAGCCTATCCCAGGAGGGAGTTCTCAGGGTAGACTTGAGGGGCCGCATTGTATTGAATGAAGAGGAGTTCACCAATCTCTTCTACGACCCCCTTCCCTTCTCTCCTTTGGGCCTATACCCCCTCATCCTATTTGAGCCGTCTACGGCAAGTGAGGTGGTCCAGACCCTTTCCTCTGTCTACCGTGACTCTTTAGAGGGTACTCCTCCCTTTTTGAAGGAACTCATAACCGAAGAGGACAAGGAATGGTGGGGGAAGCTCTGGGAACACCAGAAGAGGGGTATCATCTTTCTTCTCAAACTCATGGCGAAGGGTAAGACCGGCGGGTACCTGGCCTTTGACATGGGGACGGGCAAAACCTTAACCTCTCTCTCCTTTGCCCGCCTCATCCGCTCCAGAAGAACCCTGGTCGTGTGTCCCAAGGCCGTGATCCCAACTTGGGAGAGGGAGGCCAAAAGGTGGTTTCCTGAGTACTTTGACCCCGTCCTTTCCCTTACCGAGGGGAACTCTTACTACAAGTCAGAGCTTGTTAGGGGTACTTCTTCAGAAGGTTCTACTCCCTTGGTCATAGTCAACTATGACTCCTTGATCCGTGAACCCCTTTCTTTAGAGCTTTCCTCTATAAAATGGGACCTTCTCATATTGGATGAGGCTCACTTTGTCAAAAGCTACGAGTCTAAGAGGTTCAAGGTTCTGCAGAACATAAAGAGCAAGTTCACCGTGGCCCTTTCCGGTACTCCTATGGTGCAGGGGCCATTGGATATATGGTCTCAGGCGAGGCTCCTTGACCCTAGCTTCCTCGGTAAAAACTACTACGCCTTCCGCCACACCTACGCCGTCATGGGAGGGTTCAACAACAAGCAGGTGGTGGGCTACCGGAACCAGGAACACCTTTCAAGGAAGATTTCTAAGTTCATGATCAAGGTTTCCATAGATGACGTTCTGGAACTTCCCGAATCGGTTAGCGAGGTTCTTGAGGTTGACCTTGAACCCGAGGCCAAGCGGCTCCACGACTCTATCTACTCCCAACTGAAAGAGGCGGCCATGGAGGGCCGGGTTGGGGAACACTATGCCGCCTTGGCCGTTACCCGGATGATGCAGATCACGGGAGGCTACTTCCACGATGACGAGAGGGGAGAAGTGAGAAGGGTTTCTCACGCCAAGGAACGGGCTTTAGAAGAAGCCCTTTCTATGATAGGGGCTCAGTCTGGGGAACCCGTGGTGGTTTTCGGGGTCTTCCACCAGGACCTGGACACGATTTTGGGGGTGGCCAATAAGATGGGCCTCTTATCTGGGGAACTTTCCGGTAGGAGGAACAACCTTGAGGACTTTCGCCAGGGTAGGATAAACCTCCTCGCCGTTCAGATACAAGCCGGTGGGGTCGGGGTAGACCTGTCCCGGTCCAGGTACGCCGTCTACTACTCTGTTGGATACTCGCTAGGAAACTACCTTCAGTCCCTGGCCAGGATTCGTAGGCCGGGTCAGACCCGTAAGGTCGTCTACCTTCACCTTGTGGCCAGGGGGACTATAGACGAGAGGGTTTTTGAGGCCCTTAGCGCTAAGTCCGAGGTCATATCCCATGTACTTGAAACTATTTCTTGAAGTAGTGAAGGCTACTTTAAGACTTGCCGCCCAGAGTGCGTTTTCTTTTCCCGTTGGGTCAAGGGTATTGACAAGTCGCCTAAGTCGTCTTAATATGGTCTTGGCTCCTGAGGTAAGGAGCTAGAAAGGAAGATAGAGAGGAGGGATAAAGATGAGGACAGGGATTTCTGAGGCGTTGCGCAAAGCGTTCGGGATGGATGAGGGTCAGGCTACCGAGTCGGGGGACATCAAGGTTCCTTCTATACCTAGCTACAAGGCTGTCCCGGTTGCTCCTCCAACTTCTCCACAGGAGGAGTTGGAGACCATGGTTCCTACTTCTGAGGTCTTGAAGAAGGTCCTTCGTCCCCGCATCGTCAGCCGTTCCGGGAGGGTCAACTGGGACAAGACCTTGGCGAGGTTCAGGGAAATCTACGACCGGTTGGCCTACTTCATCCATGAGGGGAAAATCCCAGGCAAGGAGACTGCGGACAGCTTCGACTTGGTAGAAGTCTTCTACGAGATTTTCCCCGAGGCTCGGGGCCAGGTTAGCTCTTTGCCTGTCTTTGTCTCCGATTACGTTGTTGACCTGGACAGCCTGGAGAAGGCCCTCGATCCTAAGGGACCCATTTACAAGACTTACTTCTCCCGCCTTGTGGACATTCCCGGCGTTTCGAGGGCTTCTACCCGTAAAGGAGGTTCCCCCGAGTTTTCCCGTCTCCAGGAGGAGGTAACAAGGGCCTACCTGGCCCTTGTCGAACCGAAGGGAGGTGAGAACTACAGGGAGACGCTTCGTAGGTTCATGGAGGCCTACCTCTCCTACGCCTCTAAGCTACCTTCTCTTCCTAAGCCTGGAGTAGAACAGGGGTAGCGGGTCAAGGGCAAGTGCTGGGTGTGTCTCTCAAATAGGTTTGGGAGGGAAACACAACTTCCCTCCTTCTTCTTTATCCCTAGGGGTGCTTACTATGGATTGGGCAGGCGGGATTACCACCGTCCCCGATAGAAATCTTGTGGATGCAGGTGAGATTACCTTCATCCTTGCTAGAAACCTTGTAGATGCCTTAAACAAGGTTGGTGAGGGCCACGCCTTATTTGCCAGCAGGTTTTATCTGATTAACGAGTATTTGACCTTCTACGAGGAAGACCTGTTGAAGGGGGACTTTTCTGACAAAGGCTATCTTGAGAAGAGAGGACGCACGGCCAGCTTTCACTTCCTTTTAAGAGCCCTGGAATTGGGGGATAGGGAAGTGGAGATGCTTCTTTTCGATTCTGTCGTCTTTGAAGACAAAGAAAGGAAGGTTGTCGATATCTGGTACTACGACAAAGATTTTTCTTATCCACATGTTTGCGTACTTTCCTCTTACTCTTTTACTTATACCCTAGACCTTATATTACGGGACATTATTGGCTTAAAAAGTGTTAGACAAGAATTCAAGAACCAGGTTTTAGGCCACATAACGGGATTTAAAGAAATCTTGAAGGGAGAAATAGTCTCATTTTCCTCGGTTACTTCGTCTAGCGATGATTACGAAAGAAACTCAAAGTGTCAATACGAATATCTATCAGATGTTTTCTTGAACAAGCTAAAGAATATCTTTGATCTCTTGCTCACCGGTTCTCTTGAAAAGGTTTACTCTTTGGTTGATAAACTTCTTAAAAATAATGCTGGCTTTTCTGAGATCATAGTACGTTCTCTTGAAGTTGCTTTTGATAGACAGATCAACTACGACCACAGAGAAGCGCCCGTGTTCTACTTCAGAAGAGTTGAAGATCCTTCCCATCAAGACAGAAGCCCCTTTTTCCTAGAAAGCTACTACATGGAGAGCGACAAGGTTCACTTGTGGGCGGTACCGACTTATTTACAACTTATCCCAAAAGAGTTGAGGGATGGTTACTTTTACCTTTCCATTGACATAGAGAAGCTTCCCTTTTCGGGTAAGTTTGTTATCATTCCTCTTCACCTAAGTACAGAGTACGGGAACTTTGTCCTTCTTTTTCCGTTCAAGGTAATGCGCATTGACGATAACCTCGGCGAAGCTTACGAGTTTGGTTCTTCTATCCCCCTCAGCAATGAGATAGAGAGAAAGATTGGTTACCTAGGAAGGTACATTAATACTTGCTCTTTCAGGAGACCTAAGATAGATGAGCGGAAGGTAGAAAAAGTTAATCTCTCGCTTTTTCTTGATTACTTTGTTAACGCTTTTCTTTCCTATGAATTTACCAAAGATTTGAGAGATAAGGGGTTTTATGACTTAAGTTCTAAGTTCTACTTAACCACCAAAGACTTCGTCATAGATACCACGGTAGGGGAATCTTGGGACGAAGTTTATATTAATGGCTTTAGGTCTAGAGAAGGAAATTGTCAAGTTTCACTTCCAAAGTTTAGCTTGAACGGAAAAAAGGTTTTTAAGCTAGGCTCTGATAAGGAGGGAACAAAAAAGTCTTGTAATATTGCGCTTAGATGTTTAAGGGAGTTCTTGGAAACGTTTGAGGAGGATTTTATGGAAAAAGGGGGCGTTGAGCCTACCCTAATTGTTAGGTCCGTGTATGACGGGGGGTTGGGATTGATTTTGGGAGATCAGGTCTTTAGCAACAAAAATGGGCGGAAAATAAAGTACGCTTTGGATTTGTCTTACTTTTCTGTAAGAGCGCTAATAGACTCTGTTAGGTCTGTCGTGGGAAACGAGGAGATATTTTACAAATCTTGTTACTATGGGCATATCAATTTGTTCGGTGATCGAAATAAAAGCCGTTTTTCCGTTTCCAATGTTTCGTTGAACTTTGATTTTGATATAGATGTAACCACAGACTTCTCTCACCTTATCAAGTCAGTAGAAGAATACAAGAGTTTAGATAAAAAGGTTTTTGATGTGGATACTAGTCTATGCTTTGACATTGGGGAGGACCGTTTAAACATCCCCATATACTCTCTCTCTGGGTTATTTAGAGAAAGATACCAGAGAAATCTTCTACAAATTAGCTTTGAGGTAAACAAGATGAAGCTTCTCTCTTCTCTAGGGCTTCTGGGAGAGGAGGTGGTGGAGGAAGACAGGGCTAAGTTGGCAATAGTTTCTCTATTTTTGAATGGCATTCCTAGTGATCAGCGGCTTTCTGATGCGCTGATCTCAACCAACTTTGAGGGTGTTGTCAGCATCTTGGACTATTTTGGGAAAATTATAGATTTTAAGAGCATAGAGAAGGGGACAGAGTTCAACATATATGCTAAATACACTCTATTTTTGGACATAAGAAGGAAAATAGATGAGGGAAGAGAAAACTCAACTTTATCAACGATAGTCGTGGAGTTTCGTCCATTTGGAATAGAAGAGAGTGATAAAATTCTCCCGATGATTGTAAACAATATTGAGGTGAGAGAAGGAGAATTTGTTACTATGGCTTACCTTTCCAATTTTCAGGAATTAGTGGAAAAACCGACATCAAGGGTTTAAGACCTAACCTACCAAGTTAGGTTTATCTTGACCGTCATCAACCCTTATCTTAAAGCTTTTTTTTTCTTGTTTTGGCCGACTTTTTTCCATACCCCCTTTCCCGGAGAATCCAAGTATAGCCTCTTTCTCCTCTAGGGGAACCTTGGGGTTGGACACCAGAGCGTAGGCCAGGTGAAGGGAACTATAACCTCCTAAGCTCATGATCTCCTTAGCCCTCTCAATGGTAAACCCGTAGATTTTTATAAGTTCCCCTTTCCAGTTTCTGTGAACGGAAAACACATAGGGAATGTCGGTATATTCCACCTCTACGTCCTCAATGTTTAGGTTTACTGTTTCGTCTTCCCCGCTTTCGTCTTTTACAAAGCTCACCAAGGCCTCAAGGCACCCGTCTACCGTCTCTGAGCTTGAGGTCACGATGTAATCTTTCCCCCGTTTCAACTTGGCTACGTAGGCCATACGTTCCCCCAACCTATCTGTTTTTCATCCTATCAAATACATTCCTCCTATCCAAGGTCATCAGGAAAGAACCTTTCCTCTCCATCTCCGTAGAGGGCCTTCCACAAGGACCTAATCATTTCGTGGTTTAGGGAGAGGAGGAGGTCAGAAATAAACTCCACCATCTGGACCTCCGAAAACTTGGGCATCCCGGGAATATTTGAGACTCTGGCCCGGGCCTTCTGGAACATTTCATGAACCGACTCTGGTACCCGTATGTACTTGAATACCTGGGGGAACTCTCCCTCTTTCCCTAGCCTACGGTAGACCTCCTCTCTCACCTCCTCTATGGTGGCCGTGGAGGCCCAGGAAAGAAGCTCCTCCGCCTCCTCCTTTGTCAGGCTAACCCTGGAGATAACCAACGCTTTGCTCACCCCGGAGGAAGACAAAAGGGAGGCGGCCCTGTCTTCCTCTATCCCTAAGGAAGTTGCCCACGACCACAGGCGCACGAGTTGCCCCCAGTATCCACGGCTAGGAGGGGAAACTCCCTCTTCGGTCAGGGCCTCTTGAATTTGTTCGTATCCAAGACCCTCCTCGGTGGCCTCCCTGACCAGGTCGAACCAGGCCTTGCGACTTTCTTTTAGTCTTCTGGCTATCTCTCTTATCACTTTTCATCCCCTCCTTGAGAGGACACTATATTTAACCCTGGATTCACTTGTCAAGTCCCGGGTCCTGCTTCTACATCCACCACCACCTCCTCCTCTGACAGCTATAATGTTCTTATGACAAGGCCTGAGAGAGGAAACGGAATATTCCTAATCTATGAGCCGGCCCTTCCGGTCACAGACCTCAACCAGTTTTCCGTTGAGAGGTACCACCGCAACCCGTACTTCCCCAGGGACTACGCCTTTGCCGATACGCTAGCCGTTGATTTTGTTCAAAGGCTTAGAACCCTTCCCGTGGAAAAGAACTATATAGTCGAGGTTCCCTACCGCCCAGACCTCGTATCTTGGAAGAACTATGGGACCACTAAGCTGTGGTGGATGATCCTCGCCTATAACGGGTTGCTAGTCTCAGACCTTAAGACCGGGGTGAAGGTCAGCTTGTTCCGTGTGGGGGACCTTGAGTCTCTTCTCTACGACATGGCCCAGGAAACCCGCCTTATTCAGGTGGCCAGAGAAAGTCAATAGGTGAGAAAAAGTTCTCTTCCCTTGGCCGAGGGCTCGGTTAGCTCCGTTATCGTTTTTCCCCTAAGGGCCTCCACCGCCATCGTAATATGCTTACACGCCCGGACCTTTAGTTGGGGGTTTGTTATCTTTGGGTACTCGTAGAAGGCCCTACCCAAGGCCCTCCTCTTGGCAATGAGAAGGTTCTTCACCTTCAGGGCGTAGGCCAAGCGAAACTTGAAATCCTCACACGAACAGTAGACTAGGGTCCCTGTCCTTCTGACCATCTGGGAGAAGGAGTTGGAAGCGTCCAGGGGGAAGTCTAATAGGACGGTATAAATCTTGTCCGGCTTGCCGGGCTTTTCTTCTGTCTTGTGGAACTCTATTTCCGTCCTGACCCGGGCGGTCATGGAGTTAACTAATATCCTTATCTTCGTGCCTTTATGAGTTATCCGATAAAGGCGGCGCTTTAGCCTCCTGGCCAGGACCCTCAGGTGGAGGTCCCTCAGCCGGACGAGCGAGTATTGGTTCTGTGGAGGCTTAGCTGGCATCCTTCTTGTCCTCCCTACCTTTCTTTAGGTTCTTTAAGGCCTGGACCATGGCGTTGGCGTAGAAGCTCGGATACTCCCTTTCCTCAGGGCCGGCCACGAGGAAAAAGGGAAGCTCTCTGCCGGCGTAATGGAGAACTTTCTTTACCAGGTCTAGTATCGCCACCACGTTTCCCTCCCCGTCAGTTATGGCGATGTAGTCTGAGGAGGGACCTAGCTCGTTTTCCTTTATTTTTCCTGTGTCCATGAGGCTCCTCTGAAGGACTATCTTACCAGACCGGGTCCTATGGGAACTTAAAGAAGGACCTCACCTCGTCAGCCGTGAAGAGCCTCCAGGAACGCAGGTTCATGGAGACCCTGGCTACCAGGGGAACGGATTCTGCCGATCCTGGCTTAGGGTGAACGGCTTGCCTTGAGAAGTTAACGTTTATCCCGGTTATGAGAAGCCCCGGGATGACCAGCCAACTTCCCACTCCCAGAATCCAAGTCCCTTTTGGGTGACCTTTGAGGCCGCCTATGGAAGTGGGATTGTACTCGTTAGGGGCCACGACTAAGAAGTTTCCACTACCGGTCATCGGGAGGACCGAGTTTAGGGCCAGGTTTATGTTCTTCTTGTAGTTGTTGTAAGAGTTTTGATCCATTATCGGATAGGACAGTTCAAGGCTCGTCTCAAAGTGGCTATATCCCGTCCAATACTGAATCGTGGAATAAAAGGTGAGTATGGCGTACTCCCTGTCCCATCCGGGTATGAGACCCTGCACCGCCCCGGCCAGGACGTTTATTTGCTCGGTGTCAAATATCCTGGACAGGGAACCGTAGTGGGAGTCGAATCGGAAGGAGATGTCTTCAAGGAGGAAGCCCGTTATGGCCATGTCCTTGCCTCCCCCTTGAAGCTGGAGGGCCACCTTGTAGTGAGGGTTGTTAAGCTCGGAGAATAGGTTTTGCAGTTCGCTTGCCAATCTTATCTTCCAAAACCTAGCGCCAATTAGGTGCTACAGACTCAGTCAAGTATTTTCATATTGTCCTTAACTAAGTCTGCCATGCTCAAGGTGTTCCTTCTGGCTTCTACCTCAAAGCGGTTGTCCGAGTAGTAGTTTCTAAAGGTCACGGCCTGCCACAGGCTGTCCAGTAGGTACAGGAGGGGGAAGAGGAGGCCGTGCCTCTTCCATTGGAGGACGTGGGTGGCCTCGTGGGCTATTAGCCAAACTCCCACATCCTCTTTGAGGACTTCCTTTTCTGCGATGGTGTAAATGTGGTCCCCCCAAGTTTGAGCCCAAGCCCATCTTGGGACCAGCTTGGGCACCTTGTATACCTCAGCTCTTATCCCCGGTTCTAGCTCTACCTCCCCCACCTTTTTGGCGGGGCCAAAGGCTATTTTTGAGACCAGCCTTCCCAACGTTCTTCCGAACTTCAGCCCTAGGTAGTCCATAACTTCATTCTACAATGAAGGCTCCTGAATGAACCATCAATGCCTCAGTCACATATTTCCCTTCACATATTTCCCTAAGTTCAGTTTCCCGGGGTATTGACAAGTCTACGGGGTTAAGATATACTGACCTTAGCTCGGAAGAAGAAACCGGGCGGAAAGAGAAAGAAAGGAGGTAGGCAAGATGAACGAGATGGAGAGGAACAAGATCATGGAGGCGAAAGAGGCGGTTCGGGAGGTTTACTCTGGGGGCTTCGCCGAGGGCTTCTCCGAAGGATCCGGGAATGAATCCGGGACCGGTGGGAACGCCCAGGCCTACGGTTTTGTTAGGGTTAGGGAGCTTCTTGACAACGTCCTCCGCCCTAGGCTGGTTTCCAGGGGGAAGGACTCCAACTGGGAGGAGACCTACTTCCGCCTTGTGCAGGTTTACGACATCCTTCTTTCCAACGTCAGCCTTCGCCTCGGTGAGGAGGCCCTGGAGGGGTCCGTTAACGCCGTCATGGACCCCAAGAACTACTTCCTTGACCTCACCGGAGTCTTCTACAAGCTTTTCCCTCAGGCGAAGGACGAGAACATCCCCTCTATTCCCGGGCGTTCCCTGAGGCCCAACGTTCTCCTGGTCATGGACGACAACCTGACCAGGTTCCTTTCCCCGGACAGCCTTCGGGAGAAGTTTGGCCGGCTTGTAGAGGGGACTCGGTTTGACTTTCGTTCTCCATTCGCCCCTTCCGGGGGTGGGAGGGAAAGGACTCCCAAGGCTGACAAGAGGAACCCCAACTTCCTCCGCTTCCGGGAGGCCATTAGCCTGGCCGCTCGTTCCCTTGGAGAGAACCTTAGCGAGGAGCAGGCCAGGTCCATCCTGCACGAGGTCTTGGAAGCTTACCTCTCGTATGCCCAGAACATCCGCTCTCTTCCCAAGCCGGAGGTGGGGCTGGAAGGTTAACCTAGGACCTCAGGTTTAGGAAAAGTGGGGAGATTCTTCCCCACTTTTCCTTTATCTAGGTTCCGTGTTTCCTTATTTATGTCTTGACTTTGGGTATAGTTAGCTCTTTTTCTTCCTCACCCTATTGACAAGTCTATTTACTTGTGATACTTTAGAGGCATGGGAAGGGTAACCGCAAAACACACGAGCAAGGGTACGATCTTTATCTGGCGGGGAGAGTACGAGGAGAGGCACATCCCCAAAGGTGCTGGGTTCCTATGGGACCCTTACGACAAGGTTTGGTGGACTAGGATTCCCGCTGTCGCCGCCAAACTTAAGAAGTACATGGACGAGGAGGCAATCAAGTCCCTTGAGGGCTCTTCTATTTCTCAAAATCAAGGCTCTTCCCTTCCCGAGGTTCCTATCGTCTATCCCGAGGGCCTTTCCCCTTTCCCCTACCAGGTGGAAGGAGCTAGGTTCCTCCTGCAGAAGACCGGGGCTCTTCTCGCCGATGAGATGGGGCTAGGAAAGACGGTTCAAGTTCTCCTAGCAATAAACTCCGACCCTGCGGTCAACAAGGTCCTGGTCTTCTGTCCGGCCAGCGTTAAGCTAAACTGGGTCCGGGAGGCCAATCGCTGGCTGATCCGTCCATTTGATGTTAGGTACCTTAGCGGGAAGACCCCTGAGCCCATCTTCCTCCCCAAGGACCGGGGCTTGTTCGTGGTGATCAACTATGATATCGCCGATGCTTGGTCCAAGGAGTTGTCTAAGATTCATTGGGACATGCTGGTCCTAGACGAGGCCCACTACCTCAAGAACCGCAAGGCGGTCAGGACCAGGGCCATCCTTGGAGAGGAGAAGAACATCGGTCTTCAGTTCCCCATCTGGGCCGGTA
>Ga0272447_1001467_pt1 | contig 14696 bp, 10 predicted proteins | sample YNPCB0133_FD_194589 | JGI IMG/M metagenome (GOLD analysis project Ga0272447, IMG submission 194589) | Hot spring microbial mat communities from Yellowstone National Park, WY, United States - YNP-CB-013-3 | ecosystem: Environmental > Aquatic > Thermal springs > Hot (42-90C) > Sediment | place... | reverse complement strand
TCCTGCTCTTTCTGTTATGGTTACACTCGAAACGCAAAGTCCTGGGTTTATTCATTGGCCTGGCGGTGTTTAGTGCGGTGTGGTTCGCAGCACCATCAGAGTACCGCGAGCGGATGCGTTCCATCACCAATTACCAAGAGGACGAATCCGCTATGAACCGGGTGGAGTATCGCAAAGCGGCGGTGCGGATGTTTAAGCATAACCCATTTACCGGTATCGGCTACAAGAACTTCCCCGATTTTGCTCGCCAGTTTGGGGCACCGGGCTCGCAAACAGCGCATAACATGTATTTCTACGTTTTAGGCGAGCTGGGTGGACTTGGCTTGTTTGTGTTCCTGACCATCTGGATACGCAGTTTGCTGGCTGCACGGCAGCTGGCTCAAGCACAACACTGGTTACTCCACGCACTCGGAATGGGCGCACTCATCGGCTTAGTTGACCTGATGGTTACGGGATACTTCTTATCCATCTCCTATTATCCGTATCACTTCATCCTGATGGCACTGGTAGCGGCAGCACAAGCGCATCTGTTGCCGCGCGTGAAGGAAGGAACCGCGTAATGTGGTGGGTCATTGGTATCTGTTTTGTTTTTGTGGTCTACGCGTACGTGGGTTATCCGGCACTGCTATGGCTTCTGGCGAAGTTCAAGCGACATCAACCTGAACCCGCCGTCCCTGTGTCGGATTGGCCCACTGTCACCGTGATTATCGCTGCCCACAACGAAGAGCACAACATCGTCGGGCGACTGGAGAATATCTTGGGGGCGGACTATCCACCAGAAAAGCTCAGTGTCGTTGTTGCCTGTGATGGTTGTACCGACAACACGGCGGCATTGGCCTCGCGGTATGAGCGAGTGCAGGTGCTGGAGATTTCTCCACATCGTGGCAAGGCGGTTGCCCTGAACGAAGCGGTGCGGCGCGCCACAGGCGAAGTGATTGTCTTCGCGGATGCCCGGCAGCGGTTCGCGCGCGATGCGATACGTCAACTGGTTACATCTCTGCGCCACAACGGCGTGGGGGCAGTCGGGGGTGAACTGATACTGCTAGACTTCGCTGGCGCACCGCAAGCGATGGGTGCGTACTGGCGATATGAGAAGCTGGTTCGCGGGCTAGAGGCGCGCGTGGATTCGCCGATACAATGTAGTGGGGCTATCTACGCCATCTACCGGCGCCTCTTCGTTCCGATGCCGGAGGGCTTGGTGCTGGACGATATGTGGGTGCCACTCCACATCCGGCGGCAGGGGTACCGAATCGCCCTTGCTTCGGAGGCGAAGGCGTACGATACGGTCACCCCATCGTACGACAGGGAATTCAAGCGCAAGGTGCGCACGCTGGCAGGAAACTACCAGTTGATGTGGGCGGCGCCGTGGCTGCTGATACCCTTTATGAACCCGCTGTGGTGGCAGTTCGTTTCGCACAAGGTGTGCCGCCTGCTGGTGCCGTATGCGCTAATCGCCATGTACGGCGCGTCGTGGGCGCTGCTGGACAAACCCTACGGCGCCGCGCTGGTGGTGGTGCAGACCGGTTACTATCTGCTGGGAGCGTTGGCCTGGTCGTGCCCCGCACTGGCGCGGCGGTTCCGTCTGGTAGGGCTGGCGGGCTCGTTCCTGAGCCTCAACGCGGCAGCGGCGGTGGCACCCTTCGCCCTTGTGCTGGGCAAAGGGCGGGTGCGCTGGGATCGCTCGCCCATGATGTCTCCGCAGACCCCAACAGACGAGGGACAGACGGTGAGGACGTATTAGCGGATGTTAAGGACCAGTGCAAAAACCTTAAAAAATGCGCATCCGTAAGACAAATAGAACTTCGTCAAACTCCCTAACAGGATTCAGCGGGCATGGTGCAAGAGGCTAAAGAGCAAGTTACGCAAAGTTTATCGGATCGAGTGCGCTCCGGCGTTTTATGGAACCTTGCAGGTAACATTAGCCAACAGGTTCTACGCATCGGGTTCTCAGTGGTGTTGGCACGCTTGTTGTCTCCTCGTGAGTTTGGTCTTATTGGGATGGCAGCGGTATTCACTGGCTTTGCAAGCATGTACGTCTCGTTGGGGTTAGGACAGGCCATTGTGCAAAGGAAGGACCTGAGCCCGCAGCACTTGAGCAGTGCATTCACTATTAGTTTGTCTTCGGCGGCTCTATTGTGCCTGTTATTGAACCTGTTGGCTGCGCCGATAGCTAATATCTATGGCGAACCGGCTTTGAAGCCAATCATCCACGTGCTGTCTTTCCAATTTGTGCTTGCTGCCTTTACGTTGGTACATTCTGCGCTGTTACAGAGGGGAATGCGATTCAAGGAATTGTCGTTAATCGAACTAGCCTCTTTCATCTCTGGCAGTCTAACGGCGGTGGCGGTGGCTTGGTTGGGTGGAGGAGTATGGAGCTTGGTCGGAAACGCAATGGTTATGTCGACCACAAGCCTTGTGTTGCTGTGGTGGCGATCACGGTGGAAACCGAATTTCGGTTTTCACCTATCGGCAGTGAGCGAACTATGGGCTTACTCCAAACACTTAGTGGGCTTCAATACCATCTACTACTGGGCGCGAAACGCCGACAGTTACCTGATTGGCAAGTACTGCGGCGCAGCAGACGTGGGTGTTTACAGCCGGGCGTATCAGTTGATGATGTTACCAATCACTCAGCTAGGTCGGGTTGTGGCTGGGGTGATGTTTCCCGCCCTTTGCCAGTTGACGGATGATATCAATCGTTTTCGCGAAGCGATCTTCAAAATCCTTCGCGTAATAGCCCTTGGCTGCTTTCCAACCTCAGTCGGAATCTTCATTGTAGCGGAACCGCTTATTGTGACACTTTTTGGAGAGAAGTGGAGGGGCGTGATACCGATACTGAAGGTTCTAGTCTGGGCTGTAATAGTACAGTCATTGTGCGTACAACATCTGGTCTACAACCCGCTCGGTCGGACTAATGTCACCTTCAAAATCGGTCTACTCGAGCATGGTTTGACGGTCGCCGCATTTGTGGCTGGGTTGCCGTGGGGCGCGATGGGGGTGGCAGTGGCCTACACGGCAGTTTGGTGGCTGTTGGTATTTCCGCTTGGATGGAGTATCGCGTCGCGAATGATTGGCTCGAATCTCTGGCAGGTGATCTGGAATGTGCGTGAGATTGTTGTATGTACTGCTTTTATGGGTATCTGTACACACGCAACTTATGCCTTTAGCCAAGGGCTTGTTCACCCGACAATACGGCTGGTAGGCTCAATGGCTGTTGGAGCAGCTTCCTATCTCATTGCCTTGCGGGTGTTGCGTGTGCGGGCGTACTACGAGGTCCTACACCTGTTACGGTGTCAACACACGTCGCCTGCCGACATCAGTGCCTGTGCGCGGCAACAGACATGAGAGCGACTATTGCCATTTGTACATGGAACCGCTGCGAGTCGTTACGCCAAACGCTGCAGGAGATGTGTTCACTGGAAATACCTGCAGGCGTCGAGTGGGAACTTATTGTGGTGGACAACAACAGCACGGATGACACGCGGCACGTTGTGGAGACTTTTATGGCGCGGTTGCCCATTCGCTACGTGTTCGAACCGGTGCAGGGTCTCTCGCACGCTCGGAACAGAGCAGTGGCGGAGGCGAACGGTGAATATATTCTCTGGACGGACGACGATGTACTGGTCTCTCGGAACTGGATGGAGGCGTATGTGAGCGCTTTCAAGAGGCATCCAGAGGCTGCTTTTTTCGGGGGACCCGTCGAGCCTTGGTTCGAGGGAGAACCGCCGAAGTGGCTTGCCGAAACCGCCATTAAGTTGTTAGGGGGGGCGTTTGCCGTGAGGGACTTGGGGCGGCACGAACGCCAGCTGGGCTGTGGCCAAGACGACTTGCCGTTTGGCGCCAATTACGCCTTGCGCATGGATTGGCAGCGAAGATATCAATACGACGTTCGCTTGGGCGTCAAAGGTGCAGCACGCGTGCATGGGGAGGAGACACGGCTGCTGGAAGAAATCCTTAAGGACGGCGGCCAGGGCTACTGGGTGCCCGAGGCGCTGGTTCGCCACTGGATACCGAAGATCAGACAAACAACAGCATACCTTTGGCGTTACTATTTTGGGGCTGGTCGTACGGGGTTTCTGCTTTCCTACCCGTTTCCAGAAGTCCCCGCCGCGAAGCTTTGGTTCGGCGTTCCACGCTGGACTTGGCGGGCAGTGGTCGAAAACACTGTGCGGTATGCGTTGTACCGACTGACCAGACCCCCGGAGGTGTGGGTACCTGCGCTGGCAAGGATGGCTCGCACGTGGGGCTTCTGGTATGAGTGCTGGCGTCAGAGGGGGAGAGCAAAAGATGAGTGACTGGGACGTGCTTTCGTTCTCCTTGCGACTGGATTGGCAGGGCGGCGTGGCGCACACCGCCAAAAGCATGTTGTGTCAAATGGCGCGAGAGCGCAAGGTGCTGAACTTCAACCCGCCGACGGGTTGGCGTACTGTCTTGCGACAGCCGAGATCGCATGCGCCTCGGCTGTATCGCGTGCAAGACAATCTGTGGCACTTTGAATGGGGCTATCTTTATCCAAAGTTCTACCGACCGCCAATCGGCGTTCGCGTGACTGGCTTTGCCGCCCGACTGTGCGTGCAATATCTGTGCCGAAAGCTGAGGATTTCAGCGCCAATTTACCTGTTCTGGGGACCGTTCCAAGCGGAACTTCTCCCGCACCTGCCGAGACGGTTCACAACGTATTATGCATATGATCCTTTCACAATGTTACAGGTTGATAGAGACCAGTGGAAGAAAGATCTTCTCCGTCGCGAACAGATTTTGCTCGATCGTGCCGATGTCGTATTTGCAGTTAGCCAACCCCTAGCGACCAGTTTACAAGAGCGTGGCGTGAAGGAGGTATACGTGATTCCAAACGGCGTGGATGTGGATGCCTTGCAGGAAGCATTGGGTTCAGCCGAGCCGCCTGACTTACGAGTCGCACCACGCCCGCGTCTGGCTTATATTGGTTTTATTCGAGAAGAAACAGACCTTCAAGCTTTCTATACGATTGCCACCTCTCGTCCGGGTTGGTCCATCGTTTTGATAGGCGAGTATCACTTTGTCTCAGCAGAACAACGGCAATGGTGGGATAAACTCACCGCGCTGCCAAACGTGTATTATCTGGGAAAGCGGGCGTATTCCGAAATACCTTCCTACTATGCCGGTATTGACGTGGCTTTGGTTCTGTATCGGCGCGATACTGCTGCGGACTATATATCTCCTCTGAAGCTTTACGAGGCACTGGGGGCAGGTCTGCCCGTGATTGCCTCCCGTGTTCCTGACTCCGCACATTTAGAGAATGTAGCTTACGTGGCGGCGAACAGTGAACAATGCATTAGCCTAATTGAAGCAGCATTGGAAGAGCAGGGCGTAGGCAGTTACCAGCGCCGTATCTTGTGCGCTCGCCAGAACTCGTGGGAGGTGCGCGCGCAATCTGTGACTAATATAATTAACCGTTACCTCTTGGAGAAATGAAACTCGCGGATGCACACTCGAATTTGCGAAGAGTAGCTATTACATGGCTGGTCGCCTTCATCGCAGCGGTCTACACCCTCACTGTAACTGCAAAGTACGGACCAGCCATCAGCTCCGATTCTATCCATTACATGACTGCAGCGTGGAACTTAGCGCAACATGGCGTGCTCTCTACGTACACCGGACATCCCTTGGTCTCGTATGCCCCTTTCCTATCGTGGATGTATGCCTTGCTTGGCATGGCGGGTCTCTCGATGGAGACTGCAGCGAGGCTGGTGAACGCTGCCAGTTATGCCGCCGTTATATTGATAGTTGGAAACTTTGTAACCAGTTTACCAATCCCGAACAACGCAGTCTTTACCTATTCTGTGTTAACGTCTTTGCTCTCTGTGTCTTTAACCGGAATGTCTCCGGTTGCAATGAGCGAGGTACTTTTTATTGCATTGGTTTTCGCTGCCTTCTGGAATGCATATCGCTTTGTGCAAACGGGAAAGTCGTGGCATTATTACTGCATGTGCGCCGCTTCAGCCGCAGCGGCATTGACCCGCTATATCGGCGTTACCGCAGTCTTTGCATGTTTCCTGACAATAGTCATGCTCATGAGGCTTGACCTTCCTAAAAGGCTCGTGTTGAGCTTGACGTACGCCCTCATCGCTCTAATTCCATTGTGCTTCTGGTTAGCTCGTAACTTTGTCCTCACTGGTACTTTCATGGGGTACCGCGAACCGAGCATCTTCACAATACGTGAGATGGTTTTCGACACAGCCTGGGCGTGGTCGAGCTGGTTCGTGCCATTCCGATTCAGAGAATCTACCACGTTATTTGCTCTCTTAGTATCAGTCGGTCTGGTAATGTTTATCGTACATTCGTATCGTCACAGGGAGGAAGTAGATGCTGCTAGAAAACTGTTTTCCTTTCTGATGATCAATTATATTGTGACATATAGCGTAGCCCTGTTTTACAGCGCGGCTCGCATCCAGTTTGAAGGTCTTTCTACAAGAATGTGGGCTCCTATATCAATACCTGTAATGTTGTTGACCATTCTGCATGGAGTACATGGATACTCCAAAAGGAGCACCTTGTGTTCACTCTTGCATGCGTTCGCCTTATTTGCAACTGTGACCTGGACTGTCGCTGGCGCTGTCAACGCAGTGAGGATTGGTCAACAAGGATTTCGCCATGGGCTGGGGGTCTTTGGAGGCGAGGACTGGCGTAATTCTGAGACATGTCGTTTTTTGCGTCAAGTCAAGCTATCAGGTACGGTTTACAGCAACTTCCCGGAGCCTCTTTACTATTACTCTAGGATAGTTTCCATTCAAACTCCCCATCGTGGTCCTGTGCGCGTAGCGTTTGAGACCTATCCGCGTACTAAAGAACAGTTCATCGCACAATTACAGGAGGACGAGGCCCTTAATAAGGACGCGTATATCGTATGGTTCACCGATAGGCGGCGAAGTCACTTCATGCTCGGATTAGACGAACTTCAACAATTCCTTGACTTGGATGAGCAAAGGAGGTTCAAAGATGGCTTTATCTTTAGAGCCCAACTCAAACGACAAGCAACCGAACATTAGTATGTTATATGACCACAAAAGCTTGACGCAAGTCGTTGCCGTCATCCCGGCGCGTGGGGGATCGAAGGGTATCCCCCGCAAGAACCTGCGGCGGGTTGGCGGGATACCGCTAATCGGCAGAGCGGTATTAGCGGCGAGGGGATCCCGCTGGGTGCAGCAGGTATTTGTATCTACGGAGGACGCGGAAATCGCTGTAGTGGCTCAGCAATATGGGGCGGACGTCATCTGGCGTCCTGCGGACTTGGCGACCGACACAGCCAGTTCCGAGTCCGTACTGCTACACGCTCTCGACGAGATCGAGCGGAAGTGGGCAAAGCAGGTGGACGTACTGGTATTCATCCAGTGCACTTCGCCTTTTATTGAGAGCGAAGATATCGATGCGATGTTAAGCCATATGTTGCAAGAGCAAGCAGATTGCGCGTTCACGGTCAGCCGGTTTCATCGCTTTGTGTGGAAACCCGACGAGCAGTTGGGCGCCATCGGGGTAAACCACGACCGCGCGATGCGGTTGCGTCGTCAGGAGAGGGAGCCGGAGTTTGTGGAAACCGGTGCTGTGTATGCGATGCGGGTATCCGGTTTCCGCAAGCACCGGCATCGTTTCTTTGGCAAGGTGCTGATGCATGAAGTTCCGCCAGAGCGCAGTCTGGAAATCGATGAGCCACTCGACCTGTTTCTGGCGAACGCCATCGAAGACTGGAGGCAGCAACGAGCACGCATACACGCACTGCCCGTGCAACTGGAAGCCATTGTCATGGATTTCGACGGCGTATTCACGGATAATCGTGTGATCGTGATGCAGGATGGCACAGAAGCAGTGATTTGTGATCGGAGTGATGGATGGGGAATTTCGCGGCTCCGGGAGCTGGGTATCCCGATGGTGGTTATCTCAACAGAGGCGAACCCTGTGGTAGATGCCCGGTGTCGCAAGCTGGGGCTGGAGTGTATTCATGGCGTGTCCGATAAACGGGAAGTGCTGGAACAGTGGCTAAGGAAGCGGCGCATCTCCGCCGAAAATGTGGTGTACGTGGGAAACGACGTCAATGACCTGCAGTGTATGCGGTTGGTTGGTTGTGCTGTGGCACCCGCCGATGCCCATCCCGATATACGGCGGGTGGCGCACATAGTGCTGCAATCTTCGGGCGGTAGAGGAGCCTTGAGGGAGCTGGCGGAATTGATTCTGCAGAAAACAGGGGAGGTTTGAAATGGCGCGCACGGTAAAAATCGGCGAACGGCTGGTCGGAGATGGCCAGCCTGTGTATATCGTCGCAGAAATCGGGATTAACCATAACGGCGACGTGGATATCGCTAAGCGTCTCATCGACGCGGCGAAGCTGGCAGGCTGTGACGCGGTAAAGTTCCAAAAACGCACACCGGAATTGTGTGTCCCACCAGAACAACGCAACATACCCCGCGAAACGCCATGGGGTTTGATCACCTACATGGAATATCGCTATAAGGTGGAGTTCGGCTACGAGCAGTATGCGGAGATCGACCGCTACTGCAAGCAACAGGGCATCACCTGGTTTGCCTCTTGTTGGGATGTTCCGTCGGTGGACTTTATCGAGCAGTTTGACCCCCCATGCTATAAAGTGGCTTCGGCATCCCTGACGGATGATGAACTGCTACACCGGTTGAACGCAACCGGCAAGCCCATCCTGTTGTCTACTGGCATGTCCACGATGGATGAAATCCGTCACGCGGTTTCCATGCTCGACCGTGACCGGTTAATCATCATGCATAGCACCAGTACGTATCCGTGTCCGCCGCAGGAGCTGAATCTGCGAGTGATACAGACATTGAAGCAGGAGTTTGGCTTGCCCGTTGGCTATTCGGGACACGAGGTGGGGTTGCAAACCACCTATGCCGCAGTGGTGCTGGGGGCGTGCGTGGTGGAACGGCATATTACTCTGGACCGCGCAATGTGGGGCAGTGACCAGGCGGCATCGGTGGAGCCGGGTGGCTTCATGCGATTGGTGCGAGATATCCGTGTGATCGAGCAAGCGCTGGGGGACGGCATCAAGCGAGTGTACGAGAGTGAACTGGCGGCACGTGCCAAATTGCGACGCGTGCCGTCGGCGGAGTAGGTGAGGAAGATGGTAGAGGCAGTGGAGCGCAAAAAGCTGCCGGATACCATCGTGTATGGGAAAGGGGCGATTGCTCACAAAACAGAGCAAGCACGGGTCAAAATCTGGTCCTCGCCGCGGCGGTACGAGTGGGTGCAGTATCTGGATGCCGTGCGTGCTTGTTATCAGGCAGATGGCAGCTGGAAGCAGATACCTTATCGCTATTACCTGCAAGCCTTTTCGCCTGTTGCCCATCGTTGGCTGACGAGCCATCCACCGGATATGCCGAAGCAACGGTTTGACTGGTTGGTCTACGGGGGTGCGGAGCGAGGGACCGAGATTGCGATGATGAAGCGGCTGGTCAATGCCCTGCTCAAACGGGGAGTGCGGGTCGGTTATCTGGTCGCATTCGGCAGCCGAGAACATCAAGAAATCGTGCCACTCGCTGAAGGTTCTGAGGGACGTCTAACGCTAATCGACCTTTACGAAGGGCTCCATGGTAAACGCCGCTATCTATCTGCCAGTGCAGCGCCGCAGGCGTGGCGTGACTTTTGCGACATCAACGACCTACTTGGAGCAGAACTGACGATACCGGCACGTACCTTCTCTCTTTTTCTGGGAGGCATGGCAAAGCGGTTGCTGTGGGAACGTTTGCGTCCTTTGCTGGACTATGACCGCCTCATCGTTCGCAATCACTTCGGTTCGCTGGACTCGGTGATAGCACTGGACGGTTTATTGCAGGGGAAACAAGTGATTACTCTGCAGCACGGGGTGATTTCTTCCTCTGGCTTCTTCCCCGTGCTGGCAGATACCGTTATCACGTTTGGCGAAGCCTCCGCCAACTTCCTGAAACAGGCGGACGCGCACTTTGCCCAAACGACAAGGACTCTGCCCTTCGCCCGCCGGTATATCCCTGCCGGTTCGCTGTTTGATGAAATCGCTGAGGTAGGAGATACCTTTCCTTATCGCACGGTGTTGGTGATTGACCAGGACAACATAGCAGCCCGTCGCTTCTACGGTTTGCATGAAGCCGTAGAGGCATTGCATCCAGTGGTAAGGAGTTGTGCTGCTCAGCTGGAAGAGGTTAAGGTTGTATATCGCCTTCACCCGTCCGCCCGTAAACCGCCGGAGTGGGTACAGGCTATCCAGCGGGAAGGCAGAAATATGGAAGTTTCGCAAGGCGTTCCCTTGCTGCAAGATATCGCACGCTCTACCCTTGCTATTGGTTTGTTCAGTGGGGCGTTGACGGTTGCCGCTGCCTGCGGAGTGCCCACTGTATTTGTCTGGAAAGAGGGCTGGTTTTACACGCCGGATTTGGCTTGCTTTGGGCAATGTTTTTTGTCCCCCGAGGAGGCAATGGATCGGGTGTGGGAGTTGATGACCAGTTCCACAGCCTACGCACAGTGGCAAAGATGTGCGATCGCCGGTGGCGAGGGGTATTACTCCAGAAGGCAGCAAGCAGACCTGGATAGTGTGTTGGGCAGTCTGGAGAAACCTGCATCTGTGCGAGGTGGACAACCGAGTATGGTGGGGAACAATCCCCTCGCGGCTAAGGAGGCGAAGTGAGGTGCGATGAAGACTGCTCGGGAAGTGATACTTGCATTGTGGTTGGGAGGTGTCGTTATCTCCTCCGCTCTAGCCCAAATACTTGACCCCGTGGTGATTTGGGCGAACCCGACCAGTGCACGCATCAAGTGCCTGAGCACGGTGCCCGGTAAGATGACAGTGGAGTATGGCACCACGCCTTCCCTCGGTCAGATATCGCCCCCAGAGTGGCGAGACCTTCCAAATACCGACGTCACGCGCCATTACGTAAATCTCATCGGCTTACAGCCCAGTACCACTTATTACTACCGAGTCCGTATCACTCCACAGGGTGGCGGTGTTGAGCTCACCAGTGATGTACGAAGCTTTAGAACGTTCCGCCGATTCTCTAAGATACTTCCCACGGTTAGATACTGGTCATATATCATTGGGGGCGACTGGTCAGCGAACGATAGAAATGCACCATATCATTATTGGAACGCTGTCCACTTCGATGGACATACCGGTTACAACGGAGATGGTTTCCCCACCCTTCGGCAACTCAATCCGGACACGGTTCTTATTACTTACGATAATATCACGAACAACTACGCAGGGATATGGCGTTACAACAACATGCATTGGCAAACGTGGGCGGAGGAGCGCGGCATCAGTTACGAACACATTGCCATGCATTACGCGGTTGATACGGAGGTTGCTCTACCCAAGCCTGTGGGGGACAAGGCCTTCGATCACAAAGCATTTGTTTATATCGTATCCGGTACCTACAGAGCACAACCTATCGATACGTCTGATTCCTATATGAGTCAGGTTCCGGCTAAAGTTGGCGAGTTTATCGCTATTTGTCATCCTTTGCGGTTTGATGCAGTGTATTTCGTGGTAAATACTCCAGCCTCTGGCGGTTGGGATGGCGTGTGGGAGTATTGCAATGCCGTGGATGCCAACGGTAAGCCAGTCAGCTGGGCACCGCTCACTATTGTAGAAGACACCACTATCGTCAACGGGCAAAAGCTGGCACGGAGTGGCTTCGTGCGTTTCGTTCCACCAAAGGAGCGTACCGAGTGGAAGCGCAGCCGCATGTACAGCGGTGCGAGTGATAGAGACGAAATCTACCACCGCCTAACCTGGCGGCGGGGGTTCACTATCCGTTTCCGCATCACGCAGCAGGGGACACCCCCTACCTTCCGAACGAGGAACGATATTCACCATGAGGACTTCGTAAAACCTGGCTCTGGCAGTGGGAGAGAGATTATTCCTGGCTGGGATTCGTCCTGGGAGACGAACCCCGCCAACAACGGCGACCCGGAGTACAATCCGAACCCTCCAACAGAGGGTGGATTGGGGACAGCCAGATCTGCCCGCTTCAAGTGGTGGAGCCGAGCGTGGTATTACAAGCCAGAGATACTGCGCTTCCTTTGCAACGTGTTTGACCCCTACTATAATGAATGGTTCTTGGAAGCATGGATCCGAGACGTAGTTCTAGCCAGCCAATACCTTGACGGCTGGTATTGCGATAACTATACGCCGAGGACCACGCCCGGAACTCCGATTACGCCGAACAAGCAGTATTTTATTGAGATGGGTGAGTACTCTCAGACCGCTTACACGAATGGTATGGCTGAGATGATGGAGAAAATAGGGGCGCGGCTGACTCAGCATGGCAAACTGATATCCGCAAACAACAATATGTTTGGCTCGTTCCCTTGGTCGTCCGGCTTCAATACGGCTGATCCGCTGTATTTAGCGGCGTACTACGCCCCGGGCATTGCACTCACCGAAATCGCCATGCAACATAATTCGATATTTATCGGGAACAACCGTTTCCCTAATCCCGACTCGTGGACAAGTTTCTTTACTGAACGATACTATCGAACTTACGTCAGAGGACAGTATCATATCCCTCAGTATTCCTATACGATTGCGGTTGAGCCAGCAAACAACACGGCGGAGTGGTGGGAACGGGAGAAGATGCGTGCATTGGCACAGTATCTGTTAATCCGGGACCCGGAAGGGGAACTGCTATACCTAAATACATGGCACGAGAACTTCATATACGGAGAGTTTCTGACCGACCCGAACAGCTCAGTGAACCGCTACTACATCGGTGGCATTCCAAAGCAGAAGGCGTACTACGTGGACGCAGCGGAGCGCGACTTTGGCCAGCTAATCACCACGGTACCAGCGCCGTACTCACAGTTTGTGTTCCTACCGAGAACTCCATACCCGGTGGTGATACCTGGACTGTTTATTATCCACCAGACCGATAAGGCGCCCAAATACGATAGTCAGGGCAACTTCTGGGGCAATACCGGAAGGACCTGGTGCTTCGCGCGGCGCTATACCCGTGCGCTGGCGCTGGTTCAAACGGGGGAGAGCGCCGTCCCGTGGGATGAGCGCGGTATCAATGAGTTCACAGAAATCCAGTTGGACGGTTATTACTATCGGTTGCGTTCGGATAACACTACAGACCCTGTTCCTATCAATCGGATTAACTTAAGGAAGGGAGAGGGGGCAGTGCTAATACCGACAGAAGATGCTCCGCCCCCTATTCCCTCAGTGCAGGTAACGATTTCTGCAGACAAGACGAATCCGAAGCCGCTGGACGTGGTGACGGTAACCATTACGGCGACCAACACGGGTGATGGAGAGGCGCGCAACGTGCGGATTACGCATGATATCCCGCAGGGGGCGACTTATGTGCGGGGGAGCCTGAAACTCAACGGCAATACGCTGCCCGACCCGACGGATACCACGAGGATCGATGTGACGGTGGCGAGTATTCCGGCGGGAGGGCAGGCGGTAGTGGTGTTCCAGATGGTGATCCGGTAGGAGAGGAAGATGCGCATCCTTCAGGTTCTGGCGGGCTTGCATCTAGGTGGTGCGGAACAGCTGGTTGCGGACCTCAGCGCATGGCTTCAGGCGCGAGGGCACAGCGTTCTGGTGGCAAGCTTGACCGCCGAGAAGGCGATGCTGCCCGCCTTCGTGAGACGGCAGATATCGGTGCAACAGACGACAGTGTCGGGAGTCTTAGCGCGTTTTTACCCGCATCCGCTCGTCTCGCTGATTCGCCGCTTTCAGCCAGATGTGGTGCATTGTCACAATACAGCGTGGCTGAAAACGGCATCCGCCTGCCGGTGGACGCGCACGCCTTGCGTGTTTACCCTACATAACTATCACGACGGCTGGTTGCGGAGCCATCGTATGTGGTTACGATGGGCAGCAACGGTTACCGATTATTGCGTTGGGGTAGCACCGGGTATTGAAAAGCTGTTTGTCGACATTCTCGGTGTGCCCGAAGAGAGAACGCTGTATATCCGCAACGGTGTTCCGGATATTCACAGGTTAGACCCAATCGATGTCGCCTGGGAGGTGCCAAAACAGGCGAAAACAGTGGGAATGGTGGGACGATTTGACGAGCACCAAAAGGACCAGGCGACGCTGGTGCACGCAATGGCAATGGTGCGTGGACACGTGCCCGATGTCCATCTGGTCTTCATCGGCGACGGCCCTCGTCGTGCCGACGTGGAGCAACTGGCATCTCAGGTGGGCGTAAGAGACTGTGTGCATTTCCTCGGCTTGCGTCGAGATGTTCCCGCGCTCTTGCATCACCTGGACGTTTTCGTGCTGAGTTCGCGTATCGAGGGCGAGTCGCTGGCGATATTGGAGGCGATGTCCGCACAACGTCCCATCGTGGCGACAGCGGTGGGAGGTACCCCAGGTTTGCTGGCGAACGGCGAGTGCGGGTTGCTGGTGCCGCCAGGCGATGCGCAGGCGATGGCGCAGGCGATTCTGGAGTTGTTGACGAATAAAACGAAGGCGGGAGAGCTCGCCCGCCGCGCACGGGAGCGGTTCTTGCAGGAGTATACGATAGACCGCATGGGGGAGCGGTATTTGGAGCTGTACGAAAAGGCGATTGCGCAGCATCGGGAAAAGACCTAACCCCCCATCCCCCTTCCCTACGAGGGAAGGGGGAGCAACTCCCCTCTCCTTGCAGGAGAAGGGCGGGGGGTGAGGTCTCCAAACCCCCCTCTCCTCGTAGGAGAGGGGCAGGGGGTGAGGT
>Ga0272447_1001466_pt1 | contig 14697 bp, 11 predicted proteins | sample YNPCB0133_FD_194589 | JGI IMG/M metagenome (GOLD analysis project Ga0272447, IMG submission 194589) | Hot spring microbial mat communities from Yellowstone National Park, WY, United States - YNP-CB-013-3 | ecosystem: Environmental > Aquatic > Thermal springs > Hot (42-90C) > Sediment | place... | reverse complement strand
TAGCCAGGCCCCAGAGACCCAGAAGGAGGCCTTGTTGCTCGACCAGCCCACAACTGAAGAGGCAGCGGGAGAGACCGAGGCCAGCCTGCTACAAGACCCCCGCTTTCAAAAGCTGGTACAGTTATTCGGTGGAAGGCTGCGCAGGTTCTACCTCGAGGCCCCACCCTCTGAGCCCGAGGGGGAAGCCGACTAGAGCACTCATGCGATAAAAGCGCCGCCAAGCAGCGAAGCGAAAATTCCTGCAATCACCTAAAACCCTAGGAAACTGAATAAACTAAGTTTATGAATACCACCAACCTCAACGGCGAAACCTTGAATGGCATTCTCAAGCGCCTGCGCCGGATCGAAGGGCAGGTGCGGGGCTTACAAAAAATGGTTGAGGAAGGCCGCTCCTGCGAGGAGGTGCTGACCCAGATGGCCGCCACCAAGAAGGCCATGGAGTCGGCCTCTACCCTGATTCTGCAGGAATTCCTGGCCCTCTGCGCTGCCGAGATCGCCAAAGGCGACAGTAAAAAACCCGCGCAAATCGCCGAAGTTCTTCGGAAGTTTGCCAAATAGCCACCTGCATTAAGGCGCCTAGACCCACAAGGGCCTCTCAGAAGTACAAGGGGCTTTTGCAAAGCTGACAGTCCGGGGCTTGGTGTGGGCAAACAATTCAGTACGCCACAACTCAATTTGAGCTAGAATTTGAGCTAGCCATGCTGCAACGGACTGGCACCCTGCTTTTATGGTTTATCGTTGGGGCCCTGGCTGCGCCCTACAGCTCCGCCGACCTCGACCGGGATGGTTACCCCGACATTGCTGAGTTTCACAGCAGCGCCCAGCGAGAAGCTTTTCTGGAGTGGTTTGCGGCCATTGCTGAGGCCCAGTTCACCACCCTCTCACCGGTCTGGCTGCCCCAGGAGCGAGACTGTGCCGGCCTTCTGCGCTTTGCTTTTGTTGAAGCCCTGAAGCCAAAGACAGCGGTCTGGTTCCAGAGGTTTCCCTACCTGCCCCGGGTATTTTCCCCACCCTTGAGTGCCTATCCCCTACCCCAGATCGGACGATCGGTCTTCCGGGTGGCGCCGGGACCTTACCAGCCCGGCGATGTGCAGGCGGGCCGCCTAGTGGGGCGAACCAGCGCCATGTACCTGATGCGCTACTCGAGCGTCTTCCTGGGTCGCACCCCAGACAAAGCACGGCGTGGCGACCTCCTATTTTTCGTGCGCCCTTTGGCCCGGGGCTCGGCCTATCACAGCATGGTGTATCTGGGAAACAACCTGGTGGTCTACCACACCGGCTACGCCCCCTCCGAAGGGGGCGAGGTGCGCTTGCTGAGCCTGGAAACCCTGAGCAAACACCCCCAGAAATACTGGCACCCTCGGCCCGACAACCCCCACTTTTTGGGGTTTTACCGCTGGAAACTTGTGAGCTACTAGGTTGTCGGTTTGGCTGAACTCGAGCGTTTCCCGTTGGTTTGTACGCGCAGGGCCTTTTAGGCGGATTCAGGAGGCAGATGTTATGAAGGGTTTTGGGCGAGCGGGGTTGGGCATTTTAGGAGCGGTTTTGCTAAGTTTGCTGCCGGGGTCGGCCCAGCGCCCGGAACCCCAGTTGTATGGCGGTGGAACCTACAGCCCCACCCAGCAGGTACGGCTGGAGTATTTCCTGCCCGGAGGCGGCAGCAGCCAGATCCGCCTTCTGCGGATTCAGAACCCCCAAAAGGTGGTGGAGCTGGGGGGGCCGCGCGACTTTCAGCGCACCCGCGAGCTGGATCTGACGCTGGTAAGCAGCGTGACGGTCTTTCGCCCCCAAAACAGGCCCTACGGCGAGGTGAGCTTGGGGCGCCTGCCCGAAGGCTTGTACCTGGCCCAGATCGGCACCCCCCGCCCCACCTCGGCCACGCTGGTGCTGGTGACCAACCTGGGCCTGGTGGTCAAGTCGGATCCAGAGCGCCTGCTGGCCTATACCGCCAGCCTGGAGAGCGGGCAGCCCCGCACCGCCCAGATTTTTGTTTCCAAGGACAGGCGCATCGTGCAGCAGGTGCGGGCCGAAGGCGGACTGGCCCTGTTTCCAAACAGCCTGCCAGAAGAGGCCAACCTTTTCGTAGCAGCCCGCTCGGGTACCTCCTGGGCCTTTAGCGATGCCTACTGGCAAAGCTGGAACCAGCAGCAAAACCGGGTCTACCTGGTTACCGACCGCCCAGTCTACCGCCCTGGCCACACGGTATTCTTCAAGGGCACCGCCCGCAGCAGCGGCCTGCGGCCCCTTGCAGGCCAGAGCGTGGAGGTGGTGGTGTACGACCCCAACGAAACCGAGGTATTCTCGGGTCGCTTCACCACCGACCGCTATGGCAGCTTTTCCAGTCAGTTCCGCTTGGGGCTGGACGTGCGGCTGGGGGGGTATACCCTGGTGGCGCGGGTGCAGGGGGAGGCGCACTCGAGCGAGTTCGAGGTGCAGGAGTTCGTCAAGCCCGAGTACAGCGTGCGCGTAACCCCCGAGAAGCCCGTGGCGGTGCAGGGGGAGAAGGCCCGCTTTGTGGTGAAGGGCGAGTACCTGTTTGGCGGGCCGGTTGCGGGTGGCAGGGTCAGTTACGCCCTTATCCAGCGGCCCTACTACCGCTTTGCCTATGTCTCGAGCTTCGGCTTCTACCAGACCGAGGCATACGAGGACACCTACGAGGGCAAGATCGTCGAGCGTGGCGAGGGGCGGCTCAACGCCCAGGGGGAGCTGGTGGTGGAGGTGCCCCTAGAACCTGAGGGGGAGGACTACCGGCTGACCCTCGAGGCCGGCGTGAGCGACGAGGCCGGGCGGGAGATCAGCGGAAACGGCTTTGTTACCGCCTACCGCGCGGGCATCGTGCTCGACGTCCGCACCGACCGGTACGCCTACCAGACCCAGGACACCCTGACCGCCACCGTGCGGGCCCAGGACCTGGGGGGCAACCCGGTCTCGGTGCCCTTTACCCTAAGCGCCAGCCGCGCCTACTGGGTGCGGGGCCAAGGCGAGCAGCGCGAGCTGGGAGCCCGGGTTCAGGGGCGCACCGACGCCCAAGGCCAGGCCACCATAAAGCTCAAGCTGCCCAAGCAGGGCTCGTATGCCCTGGTGGTGCAGGCCCGCGACCGCGCCGGGCGGGCCACCCAGGCCGAGAACTGGGTCTGGGTCTCGGATGGTTCGTACTGGTACTGGGACTACCAGAGCCTGAAGATCACTGTGGACAAGCCCGAGTACCGGGTGGGCGAGACGGCCCGCTTTGTGGTGCAGTCGCCGGTTTCGGACGGCTGGGCGCTGGTAAACCTGGAGGGCCCTCGCCTCAGCAAGCCCGAAATTGTGCGCTTCCGAGGCTCCACCTTCACCTACGAACTAAAGCTCACCCCAGAGATGGCCCCCAACGGCTACCTTTCGGTTACGCTGCTGGGGGGCGGCGCATACTACAGCGAGGTGGCGGGCTTCTTGCTGCCGCCCGTGGAGAAATTCCTGAACGTGGCGGTGGCCTCTGACAAGACCACCTACAAACCCGGCGAGACCGCCGTCTACCGACTCAAGGTAACCGACAGCAACGGGCGCCCGGTACAGAGCCAGGTCACGCTGGGCCTGGTGGACGAGGCCATCTATCTGGTGCGCTCTGAGAAGACCCCGGACATCCGGGCCTTCTTCTGGGGCCTAAGGCCCAACCTGGTGGGCACCCGGACTGCCGGGGGCTACTACTTTGGCAACGTGGCCCCCGCGCCTAGCACGGTAGCCCGGGCTCCTATGGATAAAGCGGTGTTTGGACAGAGCAAGGAGGCGCTAGCCGCCCCCAAGGTGCGCGAGGACTTCCGCGATACCCTTCTCTGGCTGCCCGAGGTGGAAACCGATGCCCAGGGCGAGGCCCGGGTAGAGGTCCGCCTCCCCGACAACCTGACCCAGTGGCGCCTGACGGCCCGGGCCATCTCGCTTTCTGACAGCGTGGGACAGGCCACCCAGACCATCACCACCACCCTGCCGGTGATTGCCCGGCTGAGCACGCCGCGCTTCCTGGTGCGCGGGGACGAGGCCACGCTGCGGGTCATCGGGCAGAACAACCTGGAAAAAAGCCAGGCCGGCCAGCTCCGGCTCGAGGCCACCGGGCTGACCCTGCTGACCCCCCCCACCACCCCGGTGCAGCTTCCCGCGGGGGGCCGGGCTGCCGTCGGCCACCGGGTGCAGGCCCTGCAAAGTGGTACTGCTGTGTTGGAGGCTTCAGCCCTCACCCCTGCTGCCTCCGATGCCCTGCGCACCCGGCTGCCCATCTTCCCCAAAGGGCTCAAACAAGAAATTGGCTGGGCCGGGCAGTCGGGGGATCGCTGGAGGTTTAGCCTGCCCGCCCGCACCGACCTCGGCCAGACGCAGGCCAGGCTCTACCTCACCCCCTCACTGGCCGCCGCCGTGGCCCCGGCCCTGGGCTACCTGGCCGGCTACCCCTATGGCTGCTCCGAGCAGACCATGAGCCGCTTTTTGCCCAGCGTACTGGCCAAACAGGCGGGGGGTTTGGCCCAGTTGCCCCCAGAACTTGAGCAAAACCTCGACGACTTTGTGGCCGCCGGGCTCAAACGGCTCTACGACTTCCAGCACGATGACGGTGGCTGGGGTTTTTGGCAAAATGACGCCTCCTCGCTTTACATCACGGCCTATGTGCTGACCGGGCTGTTGCAAGCCCAGCAGGCCGGTTACCCAGTGCGTAAGGAGGTGCTCGAGCGGGGCGTGGCCTACCTGCTCAAAACCCTCAACCGCCCCGACGCCCACACCTACGCCGCCGATGCGGTGGCTTATGCCGCCTATGCCTTTGCCCTGGCCGGGCCGAAGTACATCCCTAAAGAACGCTTTTCTGCTAGGGCAGGTCATCTCCGTGCACCCATTAACCGGCAGCCACGGCAGACCCATGCCGCCTTTCAGCAAGCCCCGCCACTGGATTTTGGCTACCTGCAAGACTACCTGAAAAGACCCGACCTCACCCCCTACGGCCATGCCCTCATCGTGCTGGCCTATCTGCAAAACGGCAACCGGGCCCAGGCCGAGCAAGCCCTGGAGGGTCTGCTGGCCAGGCGAACCGAACGGGAGCGCACCGCCTACTGGGAGGTACAGGCCCCGCGCTGGGCCTGGAACGACGACCGCCTCGAGGCCACCGCTTTAGGTCTGGAAGCCCTAGCCAAGCTACGCCCCAACCACCCCGCCATTCCCAAGATTGTAAACTGGCTGATGCAGGAGCGCAGAGGGGCCCGCTGGGTCTCCACCAAGGACACCGCCGCGGTGGTGGTGGCCGCGCTGGCACTTGCGGAGGCGACCGGTGAACAGCCCAGCGAACAGGAAGTGCAGATTCGGGTTAATGGGCAAGCGCAGACCCTGAAGGTTCCGGCCAAAGGGGCCGAGCTCACCTTGGAAGGCTTGAGGGCGGGTGAGAACGAGATACAGGTCATCGGCAGCCAGCGCCTGTATGTGAGCGGCAGCCTGAGCTACTTTGAGGAACGCGAATACCTGCAGCCCGAGGCCAGAGGGCTGCAGGTGGCTCGCACCTACCAGAAGCTCACCCCCCGCTACGATGCCAAAGCTGAGCGTTTTGTCTACGAGCGCAGCCCCCTCAGCGGCCCGGTCAAGGCGGGCGAGCTGGTGCTGGTCACCCTGACCGTGCGCCCCGAGCAGGGCGCGCTGCGGTACGTGGCGGTGGAGGAACCCACCCCAGCCGGGCTGGTGGTGGTGGAAAACGACGATTCCTTCCGCATCGCCGGGGTGCGCTCCCGCTACGGCGACGACTACTACGGCTGGAACTACTGGTTCGATGGGCGAGAGATCCGCGACCGGCAGGTGGAGTTCTTCTTCAGTTACCTGAGCGGGCCGGTTACCTTCACCTACGTGCTGCGGGCCGAGACCCCCGGCAGCTTCACCGCGCTGCCCACCCTGGCCTGGATGATGTACGAGCCGGAGGTGCGGGGGGTTGGAACGGCCCAACAGGTACGGGTGGCGGAGTAAGTGAGCAGGGGAAGTATACCCTCACCAGCACGTCTTTTGGCCATTCTGCTGGCCCTGCTGGGACCTGCCCTGGCGCAATGGAAAACCGCCTACGCCCCTGGTTTTGTGGTGCAGGTGGCAGCAAAGGCGGATGAAAGGCACCTGCGCGAGGTTTTTGCGGTCTTGCAAAAGGCCCGTCGGGATCTAAAGGCTGCTGGTTACCCGCTTCCACCAAAAGTGCGCTTGGTCATCCACCCAGACCTGAGGTCCTACATCCGTGCTACCAGGCTGCCGTGGTTTGTGCTAGCCGCCGCCAACCGGAACAGAAATCGGATCGACACCCAGCGCCTGCGGGTTCTGCAAGAGCGGGGGGGCCTGGAGCGCACCCTGCGTCACGAGCTTTTTCACCTGGCCCAGCCTGAGGGCTGGCCCCGCTGGAAGGCCGAGGGGATGGCTATGCGCTTTGCCGGTGAGGAGCCCACCGCACCGCCCCTCGAGGCCGTCGGCGAGACCGAACTCGAGCACCTTCTGGCAAGCCCACCCGATCCCCAGACCCTTCGTCGGGCCATGGCTACCGCCTACCGCTGGAGCGGCCTGCTTGGGCGAGCCACTCCGCCCTGAGCGCGAAGATCCCTAGGCCATGCCCATCTCGCGCTTGAGTCGGGCCAGCTCCTCCTCAACCTCCCTATCGCTGCCCAGGCTCTCGAGTGCTCTTTCCACATCGTTGCGATCCAACTCCAAAAGGGCCGCATGCTTATCCTCCATGGCCTCGATGCGGCGCTCCATCTCCTCAAAGGCCTGCACCGCTGCGTGAGCGTCCACCTTAGATCCGAACCTGCGCACCGCCTCAGCAGCCTCCACGCCTTTCTTACGGGCAAGCAGCAGGGCTTTTTTGGCCTCGGCTTCCTGAATTTTGCCCTCCAAGGCCTTGAGCTGCGTGGTGAGCTGGCTGACCAGGGTCTGCTGCTGAGCCACCTGTTGGGCGAAGCCATGGGAGAGGGCATGGACTTGCTGTTTGCGCTTGAGGGCCTCGCGGGCCAAATCCTCCCGCTGGCTTTTGAGGGCCTCGGCAGCCTTTTGCTCCCAGGCCCGTGCCTGCTCGGCATAGTTTTGCTGTTCCCGCTCGAGCCTCTTCAGCTCAGCCATGGCCTCTGCCACTTCCATCCGCGCGTTGCGCAGCGTGGCGCGCATGTCTTCCAAGGCCTGCTCTATGATCTTCTCGGGGTCCTCGGCCCGTCTGATGAGGTCGTTGAGGTTGGCCCGAACCAAGCGGGAAAGGCGCTCGAGAATACCCATGCTTATGCCTCCTATAGATGCTCAGTCTAGCGCACAGCTATGGCACCCTCAACTACTAACCTGACCCAACCGCTGCTGGCCAGGGGGCCGCAGGGCCGGTAGTATCTTGGCATGACCGCTCCCCTCTCCCAAGCCCAGATACGCACAGCTATCCAGCAGCACCTACTCGCAGCGCTTCCCAGTCCCGAGAGCGCCCACCGTCCCGAGCTAGCCGAATACGCCCGGATGCTGCGTGACTACCCCGAACGTGGCGGCAAGATGTTGCGCGGGATGCTGCTGGTCTACACTGGACTGGCTTACGGAGCCGAGCTCAATCCGCTCCTGCCCATCGCTGCGGCCCTTGAGCTCTTCCAAAACTGGGCCCTGATCCACGACGACATCGAGGACGCCTCCGACGAACGGCGGGGCAGACCCGCCCTGCACAAGCTGTACGGGGTGCCTCTGGCCCTCAATGCGGGCGATGCCCTGCACGCTCTGCAGTGGGCCCTCCTGGTGCGCTCGGATGCGCCCAAGCCCGTACTTCTCGAGTTCGCCCGGCTGGTCGAGCTGACCTCTCAGGGACAGCACCTCGAGCTGAGCTGGATGGAGCGTCAGCGCTTTGACCTGCAGGAGGCTGACTACCTAGAGATGGTGGGACAGAAGGCCGCCTACTACACCGCTGTGGCTCCCCTGCGGCTGGGTGCCCTGGCTGCCGGGGTAGAGCCTCCCGCCATCTTCGAGCAGGCTGGCACCAAGCTCGGGATTGGTTTTCAGATCGTGGATGATGTGCTCAACCTCGAGGGCGACCCTAGCAAGTATGGCAAGGAGATCGCCGGCGATTTATGGGAGGGCAAGCGCACCCTGATTCTACTGCACTTTCTGCAGGGTGCCAGCCCAGCGGAGCGAGCAAGGGCCGAACAGTTGCTCCGCACCCCAAGAGGACAGAAATCCGCCTCGGAGGTGCACTGGCTCCACAAGCACCTGCTGCAGTCTGGCGCGGTGGCTTACGCTCGGCAGAGGGCCGAGGCCATGCTGGCCGAAGGGCTGATGGCGCTCGAGCCGGTCTTACTGAAGGCCCCTAGAAGCGCTATCGGGGCAGTGGTACTGGAGCTGCTTAGGAGCCTGGTACAGCGTGAGGCGTAATCACCCGCTGGAAGCGGCCGCTAGGTCACCCGCTCCACCCGGATCATGTTGGTGGTACCCCGCACCCCAAAAGGTACCCCAGCGGTGATCACCACGTACTCGCCCACCTCAACTAGGCCGGTCTCCTTGGCCTTGGCCACTGCGATTTCGACCATATCGTCGGTGTCCTTAGGATCTGGGGCCAGTAAGGGCAACACACCAGAAACCAGCGCAAGCTGGTTGCGCACTTGAGGGTTGGGGGTTAGGGCCAGGATAGGCACCGGAGGCCGGGTGCGGGCCACCCGACGGGCCGTTCCACCCGTGGCTGTGAACACCACCACGGCCTTGGCCCCAGCAGACTCTACCACGTCGTCTACGGCTCGAGCGATGGCGTCCTGCACCGTGCGGTTGGCCGGTGGGCGCAGGGCGTTCAAGCGGTCTTTGTACTCCTGAGTGGCCTCGATGGTCTTGGCCACGCGGCTCATAAAGGAAACCGCCTTCACTGGGTACTGGCCCACTGCAGTCTCAGCCGAAAGCATCACCGCATCGGTGCCGTCGAAGATGGCGTTGGCCACATCCGAGGCTTCAGCCCGGGTGGGGCTGGGGTTCCTGACCATAGACTCCAGCATCTGGGTGGCGGTGATCACCGCCTTTCCCGCCTGCACTGCTTTGAGGATGATGCGCTTCTGCACCGCTGGGACTTCCTCTAGCGGCATCTCCACCCCCAGGTCACCGCGGGCCACCATAATGCCATCGGCCTCTTCCAGAATTTCATCGAAACGGGCCACTGCACTGGGTTTTTCTATCTTTGCCATCAAGCGTGCAGAGGAGTTGTGGCGGGTCAGGTAGTGGCGGGCCAGCAACAAGTCGTCGCGGCTGCGCACAAAGCTGATGGCCACCCAGTCTACCTCCAGCTCGGCTCCTAGGGCGATGTCCTCGATGTCTTTCTCAGTCAGGGCAGGGATCGAGAGGTCGGCCCCTGGGATGTTGATGCCCTTGTTGTCAGACAACCGCCCTCCAACCACGACCGTGGTGCAGATGTCCTTACCACGGATCTCGTCCACCCGCAGGCGGATATTCCCGTCATCCAAAAGCAGCATCTGGCCGGGCACGACGTCGTTGGGCAGGCCGCGGTAGTTGGTCGAGACCCGGGTTTCATCCCCCTCGATAGGCTCGGAGGTAATGGTAAACTTCTGCCCTGCCTCGAGCTCTACCGCGCCTCCGCGCAAGCGTCCGCAGCGAATCTTAGGGCCCTGAAGGTCTTGCAGGATGGCCACGGCGCGGCCAAGGGCGCTCGAGGCCTCCCGGACCATATGTACCGATGCGCGGTGATCTTCGGGAAGACCGTGAGAAAAGTTAAGGCGGAAGACATCCGCCCCAGCCTGGATCAAGGCCCGAATTACCTCGGGTTTGCGCGAGGCGGGCCCCAAGGTGGCTACGATCTTGGTTCTTTTCAGCAGTCCCATGGTTTTTCTCTCAGGCCAAACTGACCGCCCCTGCCTTACTGAAGGCCCCTAAGCCTAGGTAGCGCGCTGCAGTGCCCAACTCCTCCTCAATGCGCAAAAGCTGGTTGTACTTAGCCAGGCGGTCCGAGCGGCTGGCCGAGCCCGTCTTGATCTGGCCCGCGTTGACCGCTACTGCGATATCCGCGATGGTGCTGTCTTCGGTCTCACCCGAGCGGTGTGAAAGGATGGTGGTGTACCCATTGCGGTGGGCCATCCGGATGGCCTCGAGGGCCTCGCTCAAGGTGCCAATCTGATTGACCTTGACCAGGACAGCGTTGCCCACCCCCATCTCGATGCCGCGTTGGAGAATGGCCGGGTTGGTTACAAACAGGTCGTCGCCCACCAGCTGGACTCGCCCCCCCAGCCGCTGCGTCATCAGTTTCCAGCCCTCCCAGTCTTCTTCAGCCAACCCATCCTCGATGGAGACAATGGGGTACTGGTTCACCCAGCTTTCCCAGTAGGCCACCATCTCAGCGCTAGAAAGCGACTTCCCATCAGCCTCGAGCACATACCTGCCCGCCTGGTAGAACTCCGAGCTGGCCGGGTCGAGGGCGATGGCAATCTCCCGACCAGGTTTGTAACCGGCTTTTTCGATAGCCGTGAGGAGCACCTCAACCGCCTCCGCATTCGAGCGCAGCTCAGGGGCAAACCCCCCTTCATCCCCTACGTTGGTGTTGCACCCCTTGGCCTTCAAGACCGCCCTGAGGGCGTGGAAAGTCTCCACCCCAGCCCGCAGGGCTTCGGCAAAGCTGGAAAAACCAGCCGGCACCAGCATGAACTCCTGAAAGTCTAAGTTGTTGTCAGCGTGTTTTCCTCCATTGATTACGTTCATCAGAGGCACCGGCAGAGTCACCCCCTGCACCCCTCCTAAGTAGCGGTACAGCGGCAATCCCAGCCCACTGGCAGCGGCATGGGCGGTGGCCAGCGAAACCGCCAAAATAGCGTTGGCTCCGAGCTTGCTCTTGTCAGGGGTGCCGTCGAGCTCCAACATGGTCTTATCCACCGCTTCTTGGTTGAGAGCATCCAACCCAATCAGCTCTTCAGCGATGCGCTCATTAATGGCAGCCACGGCCCGCAGCACCCCTTTGCCGCCAAAGCGGGGACCACCGTCCCGCAGCTCCACCGCTTCGTGGGTACCTGTCGAAGCCCCCGAAGGCACCATCGCACGTCCGCGAGCTCCCGACTCCAGCACTACCTCGGCCTCGACGGTAGGGTTGCCGCGCGAGTCGAGCACCTCTCGCCCCTTGATTTCAACGATCGTGGTCATTCTCATGCCTCCCTATGGAAACGCTTCTACAAAAGAGTTTACACCCTAGGTCAGTGCGGTCACATCACCCTACAAAAAAGGACCAGCTGTGCTACTCAGACCCGCAGAGGAACCACCACAGCCAGGTAACCCTCGTCCTCCACAGCCTGTACCAGGCTGGGGCTGGTAGGGCCTGACAGTTTGATCCGCACTGCCCCCTCAATGGGGGCCAGGGCATCAATCAAGTAGCGGGCGTTGTAGGCCACCATCAGCTGGGGCCCGCCCGAAGAATCAACACGCAGCTCTTCCCGGCCGCGGCCATAATCACCCTCAGCGTCAATATCCAACCTACCATCGCTAAACAGGAGGTTAACGCGGTGGTTATTGCGATCAGACAGTACCGCAACCCGCTTCAGGCTCTCGCGCAAGGCCTCTGCGGGCAGGGTGGCTTCCAGCACGAAGCTCTGGGGAATCACCCGGGTGTAGTCGGGGAACTCACCCTCCATCAGCTTGACCGACATCCGCACCGCCTCACCCGCCAAGGTCAGCGTCCCCTCACCTACAGCCAGGGCCACCTCACCCGGAGCGTCTTTGAAAACCCGTACGATCTCGTCAGCGCTACGGGCTGGAATCACCAACTTGCGCGCTTGTAGCTGCATGGGCAGGTCGTAGCGGGCCAGACGAAAACCGTCTGAAGCAACAGCCCGTAGGCCGGCAGGGGACATCTCCAGCTGCACACCCCGGAATATAGCCCTGTACTCCTCATTGCTGGCAGCATAGCGCACCCGGGTGATGGCCTGGGCCAGCTTTGCCGCGGAAATCCTCTCTGCTCTTGGCACGGTAAAGTCTAGGGCAGGATAGCCGTCTGGACTGGTGGTGGCTAGCTGGGTATTGAAGGTGCCCGAACGCAGTTCCAGGCGTTCGCCACCTCCAGAAAGCAGCTCGACCATCTCGCCCGGAACACTGCGCACTATTTGCACAAAGGTATGCGCGGGTATTAGCACCTGACCTAGGCCTTGGGTCTCCGCAGGAAGTTTGACCTCGATATCCACTTCACCGTTGGTGCCACGCAAAACTAGGCTCTGCGGGGTAAGTTCGATGGGCAGATAGGTGAGGATGGGGTTGGAGCTGCGGCTAGGAATGATCCGCTCGAGAATGGATAGTCCTTCGACAAGGGTTCGTTTGGGGATGCGGGCTTCCACGCTGGCCTCCATCTTGGGCAAGTGGTTGGGGCCGTGACCCCATGTGATGCAGACATTCTAACAGTCGGATCAGGCTTCCCCAGCCTCCTCACTTCCCTCGGGTTTCTGGCTGTGGGCTGGGTGCTGATTTTCGGGGGTGCTTTTAATACACAGTCGTAGAAATACCCGTACACTGAGAACATGCAAAAGCAACTCTACCCAGTACAGCTGCAAAGGAAAGAGCGCAGCAGCCTGCTGCACCTGTGCAAGAAGGGTAGCGTGGAGGTACGGGTCTACAAACGGGCCCGAGCCCTGCTGCTGGCCCATGAGGGCTTGAAGGATCAGGAAATCGCTCCTCAAGTAGGCCTCAGCCGCATCACCCTGGTCAACCTGCGGCGGCGTTTTCAGCAAGAACGCCTCCAGTGCATCTATGACCGGCCTCGCTCGGGGCGCAAACCGCGCTTTGACGGGGTTCTTCGAGCCAAGATCACCGCCCTGGCCTGCAGCGACCCCCCCGAGGGGTATGGCCGATGGAGCTTGCGGCTGCTGGCCGATCGGGTGGTGGAGTTGGGCTGGGTGGAGGGTATCCACTTTGATACGGTAGGACGCATCCTAAAAAAAACCAACTTCAACCTCACCAGGTCAGAAGCTGGTGTCTAGGTAAGCTGGACGGGGGCTTCCTGGCCCGGATGGAGCACCGGTTGCACCTGTACGCCCTCCCCTATGACCCGGCGTATCCCCTGGTCTGCTTTGACGAACGTCCCTGCTTCCTGATTGGCGAGGTGTTGAGCCCTTTGCCCATGGAACCTGGGCGGCCTCAACGGCAGCACTACGCCTACCAGAAGAACGGAAGCTGTAGTCTGTTCGTGGCCTTTGAGCCGGCCACCGGGCGGCGCTGGGTCCAGGTCTATGCCCGGCGCAGCGGCCGGGAGTACACCCGGTTCATGCAGTACCTGCAGGAGCGGTTCCCCCAAGCCCAGCGGATCCGCCTGGTGCAGGATAATCTTTCCACCCACAGCCCCGCCTCCTTCTATGCCCATCTGCCCGCAGCGCAGGCCTTCGCCCTGATGGAGCGGTGGGAGTGGAACTACACCCCTCCCAGGGCTAGTTGGCTGAACATGGTGGAGATCGAGCTATCGGCCCTCTCCCGGCAGTGTTTGCAGCGCCGGATTGGGACACAGGAAGCTTTAGAGCGGGAGGTACGGGCCTGGGTGGCTGAGCGCAACCGCCGTCAGGTCACGGTGCGGTGGCAGTTCACGGTACACGATGCCCGGCAAAAGTTCGCCAAGAGGTACTTAGTGTAAAGGAAATAATACGACGGTGTATTTAATTTGGGTGCGCTTTTAAGTTTAACTTCTACGGTCTTTAAAAAAATTTTTAACTCAGCCGTAGTAGTAGTAGGGCCTGTGGATATGTGGATAAGCGTCAATTGATACCGATAGAAAGGGAATTTAGCCTGTGGATAAAGGTTGGGGAAAATTGTGCATAAGCTGTGGATAAGCTGTGGATAAGGTGGGCACTTATCCACAGGCGCGCCTGGCACGCACTTATCCACAAGTTTGTCCACAGGGTTATCCACATCTTATCCACAGGTTTATCCACAGGATGAATTGATTTGTCCACAACCATGGCCCTATGACTTTAGCAACCATAGTGGCGGCTAGCGTAGGCGCTCCTTGATAGCCTTGATGGCTTGTTGAAAGCCAGGGTCGGTGTCCAGACTTTCCTGGATTTTCTGTATAGCGTAGAGCACAGTGGTGTGGTCGCGCCCGTCGAAGAACTGCCCGATTTCTGGCAGCGAGGCATGGGTCATCTCGCGAATTAGATACATGGCGATTTGACGGGGGATGACCACCTCCTTGCGGCGGCCTGCGCCGCGTACTTCCTCTGGCCTTAGATTGTAGTACTCGGCCACTGCTTTGAGGATATCTTCCGGGCCAAGGCTGCTTTCAGAGGCAGCAAACACGTCAGAAAGTGCTTTGGTAGCTACCGCTTTGCTCAGTTGAACACCGTTGAGTGAGGCGTAAGCGATCACCCGCATCAGGGCCCCCTCGAGTTCACGGATGTTGGAGGTAATTTGCTTGGCGATGTACTCCAACACCTCTTCGGGAATGCGCATGTTACGGTACTCGGAGTTCATCTTGAGGATAGCCACACGGGTCTCGAGGTCGGGGGGCTGAATATCGGTGATCAAGCCCCATTCAAAACGGCTGCGCAGGCGGGCTTCTAGGGTTAGGATGTCCTTGGGAGGCCGGTCAGATGACAAGATGATCTGTTTTCGGGCTTCGTAGAGGGCGTTGAAGGTGTGGAAAAACTCTTCCTGAGTGCGCTCCTTCCCTGCGATGAACTGGACATCATCCACCAGCAGGAGGTCTACAGAGCGGTAGCGGTCGCGGAACTCGGTCATGCGGTCTTCACGGATGGCATT
>Ga0272447_1001465_pt1 | contig 14704 bp, 13 predicted proteins | sample YNPCB0133_FD_194589 | JGI IMG/M metagenome (GOLD analysis project Ga0272447, IMG submission 194589) | Hot spring microbial mat communities from Yellowstone National Park, WY, United States - YNP-CB-013-3 | ecosystem: Environmental > Aquatic > Thermal springs > Hot (42-90C) > Sediment | place... | reverse complement strand
GCCGCCAGCTTCGCCGCCCCCACGGGGGAGCCGAAGCTGAACCACACCAGGTAGATGCCCGTGGCGAAGGTGTCCAGCTCGAAGTACTTGACGGTCCCGAAGTCCGCCAGGACCTCCATCCCCGCGAGGCTCAGGCCTGCCACGATCCCCGGCCGGGCCACGGGCAGGGCCACCCGGAGGAAGGTGCTCCACGGCCCGTGTCCGAGGGTTCGGCTGACCTCCCACACGGTGGCGGACTGCTCCAGGAAGGCGGCGCGGCTCAGGAGGTACACGTACGGGTACAGCACGAAGGTCAGGACGAACACGGCCCCGCCCAGGGACCGGATCTCTGGGAAGAAGTAGCCGCGCTGCCAGCCCCACCACGCCCTCAGGGCGGACTGCACGGGGCCCGCGTACTGCAGCAGGTCTGCGTAGGTGTACGCCAGGAGGTACGCGGGGACCGCCAGGGGAAGGAGGAGGGCGGCCTCGCAGATTCGGCGGCCCGGGAACTCGTAGGCGCTCACGAGCCACGCGGTCCCCACCCCCACCACCAGGGTGCCCACGCCCACGCCCACCAGCAGCCACACGGTATTGCGGACGTAGCGGGGGAGCACCACCTTCAAAAAGCCGCCCCAGGTGGGCTCCACGGGGAGCAGAAGGCTTGCCGCCACCACGAGCACGGGCAGGGATAGGGCCCCGGCCACGGCCAACCCCCCCGCAGGGAGCAGGCCGTGCCACAGCGTGCCGAGCGGGTCTGGCCGCGGAGTCGGCGCCACCGAGTCCCGCTAGACCACCACGAAAATCGCTGCCGCGATTCTCGCGGTGGCCGGCCCTGTCTGCCGGAAAGCTCGCGAGGACATGCTCCTAGACCCCCCCAAAAATCGCTGCGCGATTTTTGGGGACCCCGGTCCTCTCTGCCGGAGGGCTTTTCGGGGCATGCTCCTAGCGCCAGCCCGCGGCCACCATAAGCTGCAAGGCCTTGCCGCCGTTGGCCGCGTAGGTGGCTGCGTTCAGGGTGTCCTCCTTCAGGTTCGCAGGCGCCACCGCGGCCATGGGGTTGGTAACCCCACGCACCGCGGGGAACTCGAAGTTGCCCTTGGCGAAGACCTCCTGCGCGAAGTCCGAGCTCAAGAACTCTAAAAAGGCCACCGCGGCCTCCCGGTTCCGGGAGGTGGACACCACGCATGCCCCGCTCAGGTTCACGTGCACCCCGCGGTCCTCCACGCCCTGGTTGGGGAAGAACAGCCCCACCTGCTGCGCCACGGACCGGTCCGAGGGGTTGGGGGAGTTGAGCATCCGCAGGAAGTAGTAGTGGTTGACCAGAGCCACGTCCCCTTCCCCTGCGGCGATGCCCCGGAGCTGGTCGATGTCTCCCCCTTGAGGCGGCCGGGCGAAGTTCGCCACCATCCCGCGGGCCCACCGGGCCGCGAAGGCCTCCCCGTGCCAGGCCAGGAGGGCACCCACCAAGGACTGGTTGTACACGTGGCTGGAGCTGCGGACCAGGACCTTCCCGCGCCACCGGGGGGAGGCCAGATCTTCGTAGGTGGACAGGGACGCGCGGTTCACCCGGGCGCGGGAGTACGCCAGGACCCGGAACCGCTTGGTGAACCCGAACCAGGAGCCGTGGGGGTCGCGAAGGTGCGCGGGAATCCGGCTGTTCAGCACCGGAGAGTCCACGCGTTGGCACAGGCCCAGCTGCTGGGCCCGGTACAGCCGCCCTGCGTCCACGGTCACCAGGACGTCCGCAGGGCTGTTGGCACCCTCCGCCCGGATGCGCTCGATGAGCTGGTCTGCCTCACCCTGCACCAGGTTGACCCGTAACCCCGTGCGGCGCGTGAACTCCTGGTAGATGGCCTCGTCGGTGTCGTAGTGCCGCCCGTTGTACAGGTTCACCTGACGGGGTTGCTGCGCGGCTGCCGGGGGCCGGCCAGGTAGGGGGAACAGTACCACGGACAGGCTCAGGACCACGAGGAGGGCTGCGCTGGGGCCTCGCACGGAGACACCTCCAGGTTGTTGATCGAAATGCTCAAGATTTCGAGCTTAGGCTAGTCTAACTCTGCCTGGTTGTCAACCCTAACTCTCGCGCTTGACCTTCACCCTGCCCGCGGCTTCCCGGCCGATGGCGTGGCGGAAGCCCTCCGCCTCGAAGAAGATGGGGCCGTTGAAGGGCGCCACTTCCACCACCGCCACCCGGGCGTCCGGTACCAGGTGCAGGGAACGGAGGTAGGCTACGAACTCCGGGTCCTCCTCCGGGATGGCCCACACCGTGGCGGACTCTCCCGCGGCCAAGTCTGCGAGGGCCTCTGGGGGTACGGGATCCACCGTCCCGTCCGGCCTGGGAATGGGAAGGCCGTGGGGGCACCGGGTGGGCGCGCCCAGCACCTGTTCTAGGCGGGCTTCCACCTCCGGGCTGATGACGTGCTCCAGCTTGCAGGCTTCCTCGTACACCCGCTCCAGCTCCAAACCCAGGACGTCCGTGAGCAGGCGCTCCGCCAGACGGAGCCGGCGGACCACCCGCACCGCCACCTCCCGCCCCGCGGGGGTGAGACCGACCCCGTCTTCGGACCCGCGGACGTAGCCCTGTTGTTCCAGGCGCTTGAGCATCTCGGAGGCGGAGGGCACGGACACCCCCATGAACTCCGCCACCTTCGACACCGTGGCCGGGGGAGCGGTCTGCTGCAGCGCGAACACCGCCTTCAGGTACATCTCCGTCCGCTCGGTCTTGGCGATGTCGTGGGTGGACACGGCCCTCCTCCCCGCCCACCATACCACGCGGGCTACGCCGGCCCCAAACCGCGGCGCCAGGTTCGGGGACTCCGGTCCGCCTGTGGGAGGCTTTCCAGGAAAGGCTAGTGCGAGCCCGGGGGCCGTGGCAACCTCACAGCGTGGCGCACCGCAGGCTGGCGTCCTTCCAACGCCACGTACGCCTTCTCCGGGCCGCCCGGTCGGCCTACGTGGCCCAGGGCTGCTCGAGGGTCTTCGCGGACCTGCCGGGTGAGCGGCCCCCCCGCTCGGTGCACCTGCCCGGCTTCGCCCCCTCCCGCCCCGACCTCACCTGCCGCGACCCGGCCAACCGCCTGCTGCTGGTGGAAGCGGAGACCTGTGACACCCTGGACCTGGAGGAGACAGCCCGGCAGTGGCAGCTCTTCCGGGCGTACGCGGACCTGTGCGGAGGCGAGTTCCACCTGGTGGTCCCGGAGGAATGCCGACAACGGGCCGGGGAGCTGGTGGAGCAGCTCGGGCTGCGGGTGGACCGCCTGCTGAGCTTCCCCCTGGCGGAGGCGTGACCGGCCGCCGGAGGGTCACGCGGGCTGCAGCGCCGCCAGCCCCTCCAGGGCCTTGCGGATCTCCGCCTCCGGGTACTCGAAGTCCGCCAGCCGGCCTGCCAGGTACTCCTCATACGCGGCCAGGTCGAAGTGCCCGTGGCCCGACAGGTTGAACAGGATGGCCTTGGACTCCCCCGCCTCCCGGCACGCGATGGCCTCGTCGATGGCCCGCTTCACCGCGTGGGCGCTCTCCGGCGCAGGCGGGATTCCTTCGGTCCGGGCGAAGGTCACCGCGGCCTCGAACACCGCCCTCTGCGGGTACGCCACCGCCTCGATGTAGCCCTGCTGGTACAGGAGGCACACCGTGGGCGCGTCCCCGTGGTAGCGCAGCCCGCCCGCGTGGATCCCCGGGGGAATGAAACTGTGGCCCAGGGTGTACATCTTGATGAGGGGGGTGGTCCGGGCGGTGTCCCCGAAGTCGTACAGGTACTGGCCCTTGGTGAGGGTGGGACACGCGGTGGGCTCCACCGCCACCACCCGCACCGCCCTCCCGCGCAGCTTGTCCTGCAGGAAGGGGAAGCTGAGGCCTGCGAAGTTGCTGCCCCCGCCGATGCACCCGATGACCACGTCCGGGTAGTCGTCGAACAACTCCATCTGCCGCTTCGCCTCCAGACCGATGACCGTCTGGTGCAGCAGCACGTGGTTCAGCACGCTGCCCAGGGAGTACTTGGTGTCCTCGTGGGTCGCCGCGTCCTCCACGGCCTCGCTGATGGCAATCCCCAGGCTGCCGGGCGAGTCGGGGTCCTGTTCGAGGATGGCACGGCCCGCCCGGGTGCGGTCGCTGGGGCTGGGCACCACCTCGGCTCCCCACGTCTCCATGAGGATCCGGCGGTAGGGCTTCTGCCGGTAGCTGACCCGGACCATGTACACGGTGCAGTCCAGCCCGAACATCCCACAGGCCATGGCCAGGGCCGACCCCCACTGCCCCGCCCCCGTCTCCGTGGTCAGCCGCCGCACGCCCGCCTGTTTGTTGTAGAAGGCCTGAGCCACCGCGGTGTTGGGCTTGTGGCTGCCTGCGGGGCTCGTGCCCTCGTACTTGTAGTAGATGCGGGCGGGGGTCTGCAGGGCAGCCTCCAGGCGGCGCGCCCGGATCAGGGGGGTGGGCCGCCACAGGCGGTACACGTCCCGCACGGGTTCGGGGATCTCGATCCACCGCTCCGTGCTGACCTCCTGCAGGATGACCTCCCGCGGGAACAGGGGCTCCAGGTCCGAGGGCGCGATGGGCTGCTTGGTCCCCGGGTGCAGGGGCGGCGGGGGAGGAGAGGGCAGGTCTGCCAGGATGTTGTACCACGCCTTCGGGAGCTCGCTCTCAGGCAAGACCACCTTGGTGAAGTCCTTCATGGCCGCCTCCTTCCGCCCGGCTTTGAAGCCCCGGGTTCGACATTCCCCGCGCGAACCCTTCCCCGTTTGAGAGCTTGTGCCACGGCCTGGGGCAGGCCTCCGGGATAGCCGGCCCCCGGGTCCAGGCCCAGGCCCTGCAGGGCCGACCGCAGCCGCCTTTCCGCCTCGCGGAGGTTGCTTCCCGCCGCGGCCACCTCTGCCCACCAGCCCAGCTCCACCGCGGTCTGCCCGCGTCGGCCCAGGATGCGTTCTACCACCACCTCCACCTCGCCAGAGAGCTTCCAGACCCTGCCCTGGGCGTGCTCCACGTGGAAGGAAGGCTCAAAGCCCAGGGCCTGAGCCACCCGCAGGCAGTCCCGGGCGCTGCCCTCGTACAAGCGCACCTTGCCCCCGGGCAGCGAGGATATCTGGAAGACAAGGCTTCTCCTCCGCCGTGCGACGGTGGCGTTCAACAGCAGGGCACAGGGGCCCCGAGGGATGTACTGTCGCACGCGCAGGGTCACGCCCGAGGGATTGCCGCCGCGCCGGTGGCGCAGGAGGGTGTCCGTGAAGGCGTATTGCGACACCAGGCGGCCTCCCACTCGCTCCACCTGCTTCTGGAACTCCTCCGGAGACCTCAGACGGAAGCGGACCTCCACGTGGCGTCCGCGGACGGAAGCCAACGGCCTAGACCACCCCGAGAATCGCGGCGCGATTCTCGGGGACCCCGGTCCCCTTCTCCCGGAGGGTTATTCCGAGACGGGCTGCTACCGCCACACCGAGCCCTGGCGGGCGATGCGGGCGAGTTCCTCCCTGCCCCGGGCCAGCTGGCTGTCGAAGCCTCTGTCCAGGTCCGCAGAGGTCAGGTCCACCTCCGCGTCCGGGACCAAGCCCCGCCCCTCCAGCTCCTCCCCTCTGGGGGTCAGCATGCGGGCGATGGCCACGCTCAGGCCGGCAGCCCCGGGTAAGGGGAAGGTGACGCTCACCAGGACGGCCCCCGCGGTGCGCAGCCCCACCAGGGGCGCCCGGCCGTGGTCCCGCAGCGCCGCGCTCAGGAGTTCCGCGGCGCTCGCGGTGTCGTCGTCCACCAGCACCACTACAGGCACCGAGGGGTCCAGCAGCGGTACGGTGCGGGTCAGGTACGCGCGCCGCCCCTCGTCGCGGCTTTCCATGGTGTAGACCACCAGCCCCCTGGGCAGGAACACCTCCGCCACCCGGTTCAGCTCGGACACGAACCCACCGGGGTTACCCCGCAGGTCCAGCACGAGCCCCCGGATCCCCTGCTGCTGCAGCTCTCCCACGGCCCGGGCCACCCGGGCGCTCGCGCCCTGGTTGAACTGTCCCAGCCGCAGGTAGCCCACCTGCCCGTCCAACACGGACCACTCCACGGAGGGCACCACGATGGGCTCCCGGACGATGGAAACCACCACGGGAGTCGGTTGCGTGGCTCGCCGCACGGTCAGGGTCACCGTGGTCCCCTGCGGGCCCCGGATGCGGCTGGAGACCTGCTCCGTGGTCATGCCCTCCGTGCTCACCCCGTCGATGGCCAGGATGCGGTCAAAGGGCTGCAGCCCCGCGCGCTGCGCGGGGCTCCCTGAGAACACCAAGCGCGCGTAGAACTTCCCGTCCTTGCTCAACAGGAGGATCCCGATGCCCGTGAAGGCGGCCTCGTTCTGCTGCTGCCGCCGGATCTCCGCAAGCCGCTCGGGGGTGATGAAACCTGTGTGGGAGTCCCTGAGGCTCGCCGCCGCCGCCCGCGCCGCGGCAAACTGCAGCTCCCGCTCCGTCACCCTGCCCGCGGCGAGGCGCACCGCCTGGTCGAACCGCGCCTGGAACTGTTCCCGCGCGTGTTCCTCGTCCCGCGCGAACAGGTCCGCAAGCGGGGCGGTAACGCCCGCACGCTGTAAGGCTTCCCGGACTCCGCCCAGGGCCGCCCGGTACAGCTGTACCGGGTCGGGACGAGCCACGTGCTCGTCCCGCAACAGCTCCACCACCCGGAACACCAGGGAGGCGTCCGCCGCCTGCGCGGCCCCCGGCACCGCCCAGGCCAGCACCGCCACCGCCAGCCCCGCCGCCACCGCCCCTCGCACACACCGTGCTCTGGTCATGGGTCCTCCTCGCCCCTCGCCGTCGTCCCCCTGAGGGTTTGCGGACATTGTAACGCGCCGGTGCAGGACCGTGGCCTCACGGACCCCACCGGAGGACCACGGGATCCCCGGGCCCCAGCCCGAGCCGTTCCCCCGCGTCCCCTTCCCGGACCGCCACCTCCACGTACCCGTCGCTCCCCTCCAGGACCAGGAGGGTTCCCACCGCCGCCTCCCCGTACGTGCGGACCCTGGACGCGCGGTGAGCCTCGAGGCCCACCTGCACCCACACCGCGTCCGGCAGGCCCTCCAGCCAGACGCCGGGGATGTTGGTGCTCAGGTTTCCGAAGGCGTCCCTGGCCACCACCTCCCCCGCCAGCACCCCGGGAAGGCGTTCGGGGGGCCTCAGCTCCAGCTCCACAGGATCGAGTACCGGGGGCCCCACCTCCTCGAACGGAAAACCCAGGGCCAGCCAGCGGGCACACGGGGCGAAGACGTCCCTGCCCCAGAAGGTGGGAGAGACCGCCGGCCTGCGCAGGTCCGGGTGGCGGATCTCCCGGACCTCCGGCCGCCCCAGGACCCTGGCGGCGGGCAGCAGCAACCCGTTGTCCGGGCCCACTAGAAACTGGCCGCCGGACCGCACGGCCAGGCCCCGGCGGCTCGTGCCCACCCCGGGGTCCACCACCGCCACGTGCACCGTCCCGGGCGGGAAGCTGCGGACCGCGGAACGCAGCAGGTAAGCGCCCTCCCGGACCTGGTGTCGCCGGACGCTGTGGGTGAGGTCCACCACGGTGAGGGTCTGGCCCGGAGCGGGGGCCAGGAGGACGGCCCGCACCTCCGCCGCGTACCGGCTGTCCAGCCCGAAGTCGGTGAGGAGGCTTACCAACCCGCAGACCACCCCTCAGGCAGGGAACAGGAAGTACACCACGAAGGCCGCGGAGGCCAGCCCCATGAGGGGGTGCACCTCCCGGGCCTTGCCCGCCAGGATCTTCAGGGCGGTGTAGGTGATGAACCCCGCGCCGATCCCGTTGGTGATGCTCCACGTGAAGGGCATGACCAACATGGTGACGAACGCGGGAACGGCCTCCTCGTAATCGCCCCACGGGATGTCCCGGGCCACGGTCATCATGAAGAAGCCCACTAGGATCAAGGCGGGTGCCGTGGCTTCCTTCGGGATCACCCCGGCCACGGGGTTCAAGAACATGGCCAAAAGGAACAGGACGCCCACCACCACGGAGACCAGCCCCGTACGGCCTCCTTCCGTCACCCCCGCGGCGCTCTCGATGTACGTGGTGTTGCTGCTGCTGTTGGCGAACCCGCCGAAGGCGGCCCCCAGGGAGTCCACCAGGAGCACCTGGCGGATCCGGGGGAGCTTTCCCCGCTCGTCCAGAAATCCCCCCTCCGCGCCGATCCCCACCACGGTGCCCATGGTGTCGAAGAAGTCCGCCAGCATGACGGAAAAGGTCACCAACACCGCGGTGGTGACCCCCAGGGTGGAGAAGAACCCGAGGTCCACGCGTCCGAAGATGCGGTCCGGGCCCCACAGCCCCGCGGGCGCCCCCACCCACCGCTCCGGCAAGACCGCGGAGGGTCCGAAGGCCTTGCCTCCTCCCCACAGGGCGTTGGCCACCACGGCCACCGCGGTGGTGAGCAGGATCCCGTACAACAGGGCGCCCCGCACCCGCCGCGCCAGCATCCACCCCGTGAGCAAGAACCCCACCACGAACACCGCCACGGGGAGGGTGTGCAGCTGGCCAAGGGTCAGGGCCGTGGCCTCGCCCTGGGCCACGAACCCGCCGTTCACGAACCCGATGATGGCGATGAACAGCCCGATCCCCACGCTGATGGCCCGCTTGAGCGACAGCGGGATGGCGTCCATCACCGCCTCCCGGAAGCGGGTGAGGACCAACAGCAGAATCACCAGCCCCTCCAGGAGGATCACGGACATGGCCTGGGGCCAGGTGAGCTTGAGGGCTCCCACCAGTTGGAAGGCCACCACCGCGTTCAGCCCCATCCCCGGGGCCAGGGCGAAGGGGTAGTTGGAAGCCAGGCCCATGAGGATGCTGAGCACTCCCGCGGTGAGGCACGTCACGGTGAGCACCGCGGGGAAGGGGAGCTTGGCGCCCGTGGGGTCTGCCACCGCTCCCAGGATGGTGGGGTTCACGAAGATGATGTAGGCCATGACCATGAAGGTGGCCAGCCCCGCCCGCACCTCGGTGGCCACCGTGGTGCCCTGCTCCCGCAGGCGGAAGGTCCGTTCCAGCCAGCCGACCCCCGCGGGGACCGTCCGGACCGCCTCCGCCAACGTCACCACCTCCCTCGTCCGGTAATTCCGAACACAAGAAAGCGAACGCGCTGGCGTAGTCCATCCTACCCACGGCACTAAGCCGGGTCCAGGAGGAGGGGCCCGAACGTTCGGCCTCCGGAGGGTGTCCCGAAAAGCCCCGGGGCGGGTGGTCTAGTCTTCTTCCAAGTTGAACGCCCGGTGCAGGGCTCGAACCGCCCGCGGCACGGAGGCGGCGTCGATGACGCAGGAGATCTTGATCTCCGAGGTGCTGATCATCTGGATGTTGATCTGCTCCGCGGCCAGGGCTCCGAACATGGTGGCCGCCACCCCCGGGTTGCTGACCATCCCCGCGCCCACCACGGACACCTTGGCCACGCCCTCCTCGCTTTCCACCTTGGTGGCCCCCAGCTCCCGCGCCACCCGCTCCGCACCCTCCACCGCGGCCCGGGCGTCCGCCCGGCTCACGGTGAAGGAGATGTCTGCCCGCCCTCCGCGGCTGGCGGTCTGCACGATCATGTCCACGTTCACGTGGGCCTCCGCCAGGACCCCGAACAGCCGGTGGGCCACCCCCGGCACGTCGGGCAGGTCCTGGACGGTGATCTTGCACACGTCCAGGTCGTGGGTCACCGCGTTCACGGACCGTACCGGCTCCATGGCTTCCTCCCCGATGATGGTCCCCTCACCTTCCTCGAAGGTGCTCCGGACGTGCAGGCGGACCCGGTGCAGCTTCGCGTACTCCGCGGCCCGGGTCTGCACCACCACCGCACCCGAGGAGGCCATCTCCAGCAGCTCGTCGTAGGTGAGGTACGGGAGCTTGCGGGCCGTGGGCACGAGGCGCGGGTCCGCGGTGAACACCCCGGGCACGTCCGTGTAGATCTCGCACACGTCCGCTCCCAGGGCAGCCGCCACCGCCACCGCGGTGGTGTCCGAACCGCCGCGCCCCAACGTGGTGAGCTCCCCCGAGGCCGTCACCCCCTGGAAACCCGCCACCACGGGGATGCGGCCCCGGGCCAGCTCGTCCAGCAGCCTGCCCCGCTCCACGTCCAGGATGCGGGCCTTGGTGTGCACGGGCTCCGTGAGGATCCGCACCTGCCAGCCCGTCAGGGAGGTGGCCCGCTCCCCCTCCTCCTGCAAGGCCATGGCCAGGAGGGCGATGGAGATCTGCTCCCCCACGGCCAGGAGCATGTCCAGCTCCCGCGGGGACGGCCGCTCCGTGATCTGGTGGGCGCGGCCGAGGAGTTCGTCCGTGGTGTCGCCGGGCGCGGAGACCACCACCACCACCTGGTGTCCCGCCCTCCGGGTCCGGGCCACGCGGCGCGCCACGTGAAACATCCGCTCCGGCGTGGCCACGGAGGTGCCGCCGAACTTCTGGACGATGAGGGCCATGGTCGCTGCGTCCTCCCGCCTGGTTACTCGATCACCCGCAGCAGGGGGCTGCACCCCCGCACCACGGGCATCCCGTGCAGCCTGTGCATCACCGCCCGCAAGGCCCGCTCGGGTGCGGGGTGCGTCCGCAGCAGGACGTCCGCCTCCTCGCCCCGGCTCTGCTGGACGATGGAGTGCAGGCTCACCTGCTCTTCCCCGAAGGCGGAAGCCACCTGGGCGAACACCCCGGGCCGGTCCACCACCCGCAGGACGAGGCAGGCCGCCAGGACCCGGTCCGCGGGGCTGCGCACGCGCTTCTGGTGGTAGCAGGTACAGCTCACCCGGCCGTGGGCCCGGCTGCGGCGGTTCCGGGCCACCGCCACCAGGTCCGAGAGCACCGCGGAGGCGGTGGGGTCTCCTCCCGCTCCCCGCCCGTACAGCAGCAGCTCCCCCGCGGCCTCCGCCCGCATCCACACCGCGTTGAACTCCCGTCGGACCGCGGCCAAGGGGTGAGAGCGGGGCAGGAGGGCCGGGTACACCGCCACCTCCACCTCCTCTCCCAGGTCCCGGGCGTGGGCCACCAGCTTCAGGGTGAAGCCCAGACCCTTGGTGTAGGTCACCTCCCGCTGGGTGAGCTGCGCGATCCCCTCGCAGTGCACGTCGCTGCGCACCACCCGGCTGTTGAAGGCCACGCTGGCCAGGATGGCCAGCTTCGCCGCCGCGTCGTGGCCCTCGACGTCCTCGGTGGGGTCCCGCTCCGCGAACCCCAGGCGCTGGGCTTCGCTCAGAGCCTCCGCGAAGGACAGGCCGTCCTCGTCCATGCGGGTCAGGATGTAGTTGGTGGTCCCGTTCAGGATGGCGGCGATCTCCCGGACCCGGTCGCCCCCCAGGGACTCCTTGAGGGTGCGGATCACCGGGATCCCTCCCGCCACGCTGGCTTCGAAGAACAGATCCGCCCCGGAGGCGTCCGCGACCTCCAAAAGCTCCCGCCCTCGGTTGGCCATGAGCTGCTTGTTGGCGGTCACCACGGACTTGCCCAAACTCAAGGCCTCCCGGACGTAGCTCCGGGCCGGCTCGATGCCCCCGATGAGCTCCACCACCACGTCCACCTCGGGGTCCCGCACCACCTGCCACGCGTCGTCCGTGAGCAGGTCGCGGTCTATGGCCACCTCTCGCGGCTTGTCCAGGTGGGCCACCGCCACCCGCCGCAGCACCATGGGCATGCCCGCCCGGTGGGCGAGCTCCGCGGCGCTTTGCTGCAGCCGCCGGACCACCGCGCTGCCCACGGTTCCCAGTCCCAGCAGTCCCACGCGCAGCATCTCGCTCGATTCTACCGGTTCCGCGTCTTTCGGGAACACCCCGGGAGAGCCCGCGAGCTACAACAAGGAGGCCAAGGCTTCCGGGGTGGGCTCCACGGGCACGGGCTGCGGCGCCCGCTCCGCGGGCTTTGGGTCCTTGAGGCCGTGGCCGGTGAGCACCGCCACCACCGTGCCCTCCATGTGCACGCCCTCCCGGGCCAGGCGCAGGAGGCCCGCCACCGCCGCCGCGGAAGCGGGCTCCGCGAACAGGCCTTCCTCCGCGGCCAGCCGGGCTTGGGCGCTCAAGATCTCCTCGTCGCTGACCGCGAAGATCCGGCCTCCGGACTCCGAAGCCGCCCGCACCGCCCCCTCCCAGGAGGCAGGGCGTCCGATGCGGATGGCGCTTGCCACCGTCTGCGGACGTTCCACAGGCTGGCCCAGGACCAGGGGTGCCGCGCCCTCCGCCTGCACGCCCCACATGCGGGGCCGCCGGTGCGCCTCCAGGGCTTCGCAGAACCCGCGCCAGTAGGCGGTGATGTTGCCCGCGTTGCCCACGGGTAGGGCCACCGCCTGCGGAGGCTCCCCGAGTTGGTCTAGGATCTCGAAGGCCGCGGTTTTCTGCCCCTCCAGCCGGTACGGGTTCAGGGAGTTCACCAGGGCCAGGCCGAGCTTCTCGCTGGCTTCCCGGACCAGCCGCAAGGCCGCGTCGAAGGAGCAGGGCACGCTGGCCACTACCGCTCCGTGTATCCGGGCCTGGGCCAGTTTGCCGGAGGCCACCGCACCTTCCGGCAGCACCACCAGGCACCGCAGCCCTGCCCGGGCTGCGTACGCGGCCGCGGAGGCCGCGGTGTTCCCCGTGGAGGCGCACACCACCGCCCGGGCCCCCGCTTCCACCGCCTTGGCCACCGCCACCACCATGCCCCGGTCCTTGAAGGAGCCGGTGGGGTTGGCCCCCTCCCACTTGAAGTACAGCTCCGCACCGCCCAACTCCCGGACGATGGACACGGAGGGCACCAGGGGCGTGTTTCCCTCTCGGAGGCTCAGAAGGGGGGTACGGTCGCTCACCGGCAGGCGGTCTGCAAAGGCCTGCAGCACCCCGGGCCAGGGCCTCATGCGGGCAGCCCCGCCGCGGGGTACGAACCCAGGCGGATCACCCAAAGGCACTGGGCCCGCAGCGCTTCCAGGGCCCGTTGGACCCGGGGCTCCTCCTCGTGGCCTTCGAAGTCCACGTAGAACACGTACTCCCACACCGCCTGCCGGGCCGGCCGGCTTTCCAGCTTGGTGAGGTTCAGCCCCTCCTGCGCCAGGGCCCCCAAAGCACGGTACAGGGCTCCCGGCCGGTGGGCGGTGGCAAACACCACGGAGGTCTTGCTGGGGTCCCGCCGCGGTGCGGGGTCCTTGGCCACGGACAGGAAGCGGGTGTAGTTCATGGGGTTGGTCTGGATCTCCTCCGCCAGCACCGCCAGGCCGTACAGCTCTGCGGCGCGTCGGCTGGCGATGGCGGCGCTTTCCGGGGAGGGCTGGCGCGCCAGCATCTGGGCGGACCCCGCGGTGTCGTAGTAAGGCACCACTTCCACTCCCAGCTGGCGCAGGAACTGCTCGCACTGCGCCAGGGCCTGGGGGTGGGAGTACACCCTGCGGACCTGCTGCAGCGTGGTCCCCGGAACCCCCAGCAGGCAGTGGGACACCCGCAGGGTCACCTCTCCCGTGATCCGCAGGGCGTGGTGGAACTGCAGCAGGAGGTCGTAGGTCTCGTTGATGCTCCCCGCCTCGGAGTTCTCCACCGGCACCATGCCCGCGTCCGCCTCGCCCTCCGCCACCGCCTCGAACACCTCCCGGAGGGTGCGCCGCGGCAGCAGCTCCACCGGCCCGAAGTGGCGCAGGGCCGCCTCCTCACTGAAAGCTCCCCGCTCGCCCTGGAAGGCTACGCGTCCTGGGGTCACGACGCCAGCTCGCGGGCCCGCCGGGCGGCGCGGTGGACCGCCTCCACAAAGGCGCCCCGGACCCCGTGCTCCTCCAACGCCCCTACCCCGGCCATGGTGGTCCCTCCGGGCGAGGTGACCCGCCTCCGCAGCTCCGCAGGGTCTTCCCCGGTCTCCCGGAGCATCCGGGCGGCCCCGAACACCGTCTGCACCACCAAGTCCCGCGCCACCTCTGGAGAGAGACCGGCCCGCACGCCCGCCTCGATGAGGCTCTCTACAAGGAAGAACACGTACGCGGGGCCGCTGCCGGAAAGCCCGGTCACCAGGTCGATGCGCTCCTCCGGCACCTCCACCACCGCGCCCACCGCTCCGAACAGCTCCCGGGCCACTCGGCCGTCCTCGTCTCCCGCCCAACGGCCCAGGGCGTACGCGGTCACACCCTCCCGCACCGAGGAAGGGGTGTTGGGCATGGCCCGCACCACGGGCACCCCGGGGAAGGCCCGTTCCAGGGAAGCCAGGGTGAGGCCCGCCACCACGGACAGCAGGCGGTGGCTCGGGCGGACGACCGGCTGCAGTTGTGCGGTGGCTTCTGCCACGTCCTTGGGTTTCACCGCCAGCACCAGGACCTGGCAGACCTGGCACAGCTCGTCCTTGCGGTGAGTGACACGGATCCCGTAGCGGCTGCGCAGCCAGTCCAGGCGGGCCCGGTTGGACCGGTTGGTGGCCCAGATGCGTTCTCCCGGCCAGCCCGCGGCGCGCATGCCGCTGAGGAGGGCCTCGGCCATGTTGCCGGCCCCCACGAAGCCCACCGTGGGGTAGCTCTTCCCGTCCACCATGTGCGTCACCTCAAGCACAGCGCGCCTCCGCCCGCAAGGGCGGAGGCGCGCTCCGCGGTACCACCCTGCTTCCGGCCGGCCCCGTAGGGCCAGACCGGCGCTTTGCTCGCTGTCACGGGCGCACCCGGCGGGGTTTCACCGTTCGGCTTTTCCCCCGCGGCTCCGGGGTGGGTCACCGGGCGGCGTCCTGCCGGCCTTGCACCTCCCTGCCGGCTCGCTTCCAGGTGCCGGTCCCGGTTGGCCCCTTCCTCGCCGAGATTCGCAGAGTTTGTAGCACACGTCCCACA
>Ga0272447_1001464_pt1 | contig 14717 bp, 14 predicted proteins | sample YNPCB0133_FD_194589 | JGI IMG/M metagenome (GOLD analysis project Ga0272447, IMG submission 194589) | Hot spring microbial mat communities from Yellowstone National Park, WY, United States - YNP-CB-013-3 | ecosystem: Environmental > Aquatic > Thermal springs > Hot (42-90C) > Sediment | place... | reverse complement strand
CCCTAGTCGGCAAGAAGGCTGCGATTTCCGAATTTTTGTAACCGGGAAGGCAAAGCCTAGCCCCCAAGGTGAGAAGCGGCTGAGGTTGCGATCGTGAAGAAATGCAAACTATACTGAAGGGCAGGTGCCGCTTGTGGAGGTTTCCATGTCCAACCCCAACCTGTCTGAGCCCAAGTTTGGCTTTAACGAGTACGCCGAGCGCCTCAACGGCCGCGCAGCCATGATTGGCTTTGTGCTGGCCATCGTTATTGAAGCGGTAACGGGCCAAGGCGTCGCCTCCTGGCTAGGTCTCATTCAGTGATCCCCCTCAGGCCCTAGCACCAGATCAAGCCTGCCGTGGAGCAGGCTCTTTGTTCTTTAGCTGATCCCTTCTTGGCGCTTGGCAATCGGCATGCGCCAGCCGGTGCCAAAGGCTCGATCGGTAACCCGTAGGCCAGGGGGAGCCTGGTGGCGCTTGAACTCAGCATTCTGCACCAGCCGCAGCACCTGCTGCACCGTGTCAGGGTCAAACCCCTGGGCCACCAGCTCAGCGGCCGACTGGTGCTGTTCGATGTGCCGCTGGAGGATAGCGTCCAGCAAGTCGTAGGGAGGCAGGCTATCGCTATCTTTCTGGCCGGGCCGCAGCTCTGCTGAGGGGGGCTTGGTGAGGATGGGGAGGGGAATCCGTTCCTGGTGGCGGTTGATCCAGCGGGCCAGGCGGTAGACCCAGGTTTTGGGCACATCGGAGATCACCGCCAAGCCGCCGGACATATCCCCGTAGATGGTGCAGTAGCCCACCGCCAGCTCCGACTTGTTGCCCGTGGTCAAGAGCAGCCGGCCAAACTTGTTGGAGAGGGCCATGAGCAAGGTGCCGCGAATGCGCGACTGCAGGTTCTCTTCCGTGATGTCAGAGGGCAGGCCGGCGAAGGGCTCTGCCAGGAGGTGCTGGTAGCTCTCCATAATCGACCGGATGGGCAGCTTCAGGGTAGGGATCCCCAGGTTCTGCGCCAGTTGGTAGGCGTCCGTCAGGCTGCCCGGGCTGGAATAGGGAGAGGGCATGAGCACCCCCAGCACCCGCTCTGGACCTAGGGCGTCGGCGGCAATGACGGCAGTTACCGCTGAGTCAATCCCCCCCGACAGGCCCAGCAACACCTCGCGAAAGCCGCATTTGCTGACGTAGTCGCGGGTGCCCAAGACCAGCGCCTCGTAGAGCTCTGCTTCCGGCTCCGTTGGCCAGCGGGATCCCTGAACTTCCGGGCCTTCCTCAGGGGGGTGAACCAGCGCCTCCACATCTACCATCAGGCAGTCCGGCTGAAAGGCAGCGGCTTGGGCCACCACCCGGCCCCGGCAGTCTAGGGCGCAACTGGCCCCGTCGAAAATGAGGTCGTCGTTGCCCCCCACCTGGTTGACATAGAGGATGGGCAGGGCGTGCTTGCGGGCCAGGGATCCCAGCATTTCCACCCGCAATTTCTGCTTGCCCAGGCTAAAAGGCGAGGCCGACAGATTGATGAGCAAATCGGCGCCGCAGCGGGCCATCTCGTCTACCGGATCCCGGTGGTAGCGGCGGTGCTGCCAGAAGTCACGGTCGTTCCAGATGTCTTCACAGATGGTGAAACCCAGGCGATAGCCGCCGTACTGGACGGGCTGGGGCTGGGATCCCGGCTCAAAGTAGCGGTCTTCGTCGAAGACATCGTAGGTGGGCAAAAGCGACTTCTGGAACCAGTGGCGGATCTGCCCCCCCTCTAGCCAGGCCGCGGCGTTGTAGAGAGGCCGCCCCTCCGGCAGGGGGTTGGGCTGCACGGATCCCACCACCACCGGAATGCTATCCCGCAGCCGGTCAGCCAACTGCTGCAAAACTTGGCCTGCCCTCTCGACTAGAGCAGGGTAGAGCAGCAGGTCCCGGGGCGGGTACCCCAACAAGGCCAGTTCAGAAGTAATCGCCAGCTCTGCCCCCTTGGCTGCTGCTGCCTCGACCGCCGCACGGATGCGCTCGGCATTGCCGCTGAGATCGCCAACGGTATAGTTAAGTTGCAACAGCGCTACCTTCACTTAGCTCCCTTGGTCGAGAATGGCGGACTCCACGATGATACGCCAGCTCAGACTTAGGTTTGGCTAGAGGCGGGTTGCACTGTTGCTGGCAACTCGGTTTCGGCGTCTGGGTGGAAGTAGCGGTAAATCTGGCGGGCCAGCTTGGGGCCAATGCCAGGTACTTGGGCCAACTGCTCCTCAGTAGCCATCTGGATGCGGGCAAGGGAGCGAAACGCCTCCATGAGCAGCTTTTGGCGCTGCTTGCCTAGGCCAGGGATCTCCTCCAGAACCGAAGCCTGTTGGCGCAGTTTCCGCTGCTGGCGATGGTAGGCAAGGGCAAAGCGGTGGGCCTCATCCCGTAGGCGCTGCAATAGCAGGCGAGCTGGATCTTGGGGCGGCAGCCGCAGCGGCTCGGGATCCCCAGGCCGAAAGATTTCCTCCTCCCGCTTGGCCAAGGCAATGACCGGCAGGTGATCTAGCCCCAGCTCCGCCAGAACAGCCATCACTGCAGCCAGTTGCCCTTTGCCCCCGTCGATGAGCACCAAGTCCGGCTGATCCTCAGGGGTTATTTTGCTAAAGCGACGCCGCGCCACCTCAGCATGGCTGGCAAAATCGTCGGAGTGGCCAGGACGCACCTCGGGGTTGCGAATCTTGTAGCGGCGGTAGTGCTGCTTGGCTGGCAGGCCGTCGATAAACACCACCTGGCTGCCCACCGCATCGGATCCCTGAATGTGGGAAATATCGTAGGCTTCTAGGCGGCGGGGGGCTGACGGCAGATCCAAAACTTCTGCCAAGCGCTCCAGGGCTGCTGCCTCCCGGTCTGCCAAGCGCTGGCTGCGGGCTAGCTCCAGCTGGGCGTTCCGCTCCACCAGGTCAATTAGCTCGGCTTTACTTTGCCGCTGGGGGGCAATGAGACTGACTTTGCGCCCCTTTTTTTGGCTTAGCCAAGACTCGAGAAAATCGCGATCCGGCAGCTCGTACTGCGTCAAGATTTCCGAGGGAATTTCCACCGGATCGCAGTACTGGTAATGCTCCTGCAAAACCCGCTGCAAAATCAGGGCTGGATCGTCGCCCCGGTTTTCGGCCACAAACCCCAGCCGACCCACCAGCTTGCCTGCTCGCACCTGAAACAACTGAATACAAGCCCGCGAGTCGTCTATCGCCAAGGCCAGAGCATCGCGGCTAACTGTCGAGTTGGGCAAGGACACCTTCTGGGATTCGCCCAACTGTTCTAGGCCGCGGATTTGATCCCGATACCGCGCTGCTGCCTCGTAATTTTCTTGCTCGGCCGCCTGGGCCATTTTCTCCTTCAACTCCCGGATGAGCTCGTCCGTCTGCCCCTGGAAGATCATCGCCACTTGAGCAACGGTCTTGCGATACTCCTCGGGGCTGATCAAGCCCTGACAGACACCAGGGCAACGCCCGATGTTGTAGTTCAAACAGGGGCGATCTTTGTAAAGTGGCTTGGGACGCTGGCGCAAGGGAAAAATCCGCTTCACTAGCCCAAGGGTGTACCGCAGCAGGCCTACATCGGTATAGGGACCATAGTACTTATCTTGATTTTGGTTGAGACGGCGGTGGCGGGTAATGTAAATCTGAGGGTAGGGCTCTGACCATGTAATGCACAAATAGGGGTACTTCTTATCCTCTTTGAGGAGAACATTGTAGGGTGGCTGATAGGTTTTAATCAGATTGTCTTCTAAAGCCAGGGCCTCACTCTCGTTATCAGTTACAATGAACTCGATCTCGCACACCTGGGCTACCATGCGCTGAATGCGAGGGGAGAGATCCCCAAGGCAGCGAAAATAGGATCGCACCCTGGAGCGCAGCTTCTTAGACTTGCCCACATAGAGGATTTGATCGCTGGCATCTCGCATGAGGTAGACACCAGGCTCAGCCGGGATCTCCTTGAGCCGACTCTCCAGAAGCTCTGGGCTTTGGATGAGAGGGATAGTCATAGCGCTAGCCTCAGGGATCCTGGTTTTGCCCCCATCGCCTTTTCCGGCGGAAGGAGGGGAGTCAAAACTGTAACCCCAATCTAGCAACAGCCCTGCACCGCGGAGTGCAAGCGAGCTGGCTCAGGTAATATGGCTTGGCCAAGAGGGGTTTAGGGGTGAATCTGTACCGGGATCTGCTGCAGCCGCTACTGTTTTCCGGGCTAAGGGCTGACCCAGAAACCCTCAAGGTGGCGCTCCTACGCACCTTAGAGTGGCTAGAGGTTACCCAGGCCACGGGGATCTTGAGTCTTTTGGAACGCCTCTTCTGCTATCGGGATCCCTGCTTGGAGGTGCGGCTGTGGGGGCTGAGCTTTCCCAATCCCCTGGGTCTAGCTGCGGGCTTGGATAAGGACGGCGTAGCTTTGGGAGTCTGGCCCCACCTGGGCTTTGGCTTTGTGGAGGTGGGCACCGTCACTCCCCAGCCCCAGCCAGGCAATCCAAAGCCGCGCCTATTTCGGCTGCCCCAGGATCGGGCTGCCCTCAATTGCATGGGCTTCAATAACCAGGGAGCAGCAGCTTTGGCCGAGCGGCTGCGCCGGCTGCGTCAACGTCTTATCCCCATTGGCGTCAACCTGGGCAAAGGCAAAGCCACGCCGCTGGAAGCCGCCGCCACCGACTACCTGGCCAGCTTTCGGGTGCTGCGGGAGCTGGGGGACTATTTTGTGGTTAACGTCAGCTCCCCTAACACGCCAGGCTTGCGATCCCTGCAGGCTGCCCAGCACCTGGAGCCCATCCTGGCCGCTCTCCAAGAGGAAAACCCAGCCAAGAAGCCTCTTCTGGTCAAGATTGCCCCCGACCTAGACTGGCCAGAGATTGACGCCATTCTGGAGCTAGCTCAAGCCTACGGCCTGGCTGGGATCATCGCCACCAACACCACTCTGCGCCGCGACAACCTGAAAACCCGCTTCCTCCCTGGTCTAGGGCCTTTGACAACAGCAGCCGGCGGCATCAGCGGCGCCCCGCTGCGAGAGCGCTCCACCCAGATCATCCGCTACATCCACCAGGCCACGGGGGGACAGCTGCCCATTATCGGCGTGGGGGGCATCTTTACCCTAGACGACGCCCTGGAGAAGCTTGCTGCCGGCGCCAGTTTGCTCCAGGTCTATACCGGTTGGATCTATGAAGGGCCAAGCCTGGTTCCTCGCCTGCTGCGCGGCCTTGCTGCTAGCCGGCAGGGAGCCTGCTCGATCCCATCCGGGCGTAAGATTGTTGGTTAAGGATCCCCAAGGGAGCCTGCCGGTGAGCCTGCTGCAACACCTTTTCAAAACTTCCCATCCCGTGATCGGAGTGGTCCATCTGTTGCCGCTGCCCACCTCCCCCCGTTGGGGCGGCAACCTGGAGCAGGTTATTGCCCAAGCGGAACAGGCCGCCACGGCCTTGGCTGCAGGGGGCGTTCACGGGATCCTGGTCGAGAACTTCTACGATGCCCCTTTTGCCAAGGATCAGGTAGACGCGGCGGTGGTGAGCGCCATGACGGTAGTTGTCCAGCGGATTAAGACGTTGGTCTCCCTGCCCATCGGGATCAACGTCCTGCGCAACGATGGCTGTAGCGCTCTAGCCATTGCCGCCTGTGTGGGAGCGCAGTTTATCCGCGTCAACATCCTCTGCGGGGCAATGGTGACCGACCAGGGCCTCATCGAGGGGAATGCCTACCGCTTGCTGCGCTACCGCCGCGAGCTAGGGGCCCAAGACATTAAAATCTTCGCCGATGTGCTGGTGAAGCACGCCCAGCCTCTTGGCTCCACTAGCCTTGAGGCGGCTATCCTGGATACAGTGGAGCGAGGTCTTGCTGATGCCATCATCGTCTCCGGCGAGGCGACCGGCAAGCCGCCTCTTTTGGAAGATCTCAAGCTAGCCCGCCAAGTTGCTCCTCAGGTACCCCTTCTCATTGGCTCAGGGGCCACCGCTGAGAACATCGGCACCCTCATCCAGCACGCCGATGGAGTGATCGTGGCCAGTTCCCTCAAGCGGCTGGCTCGTTCTGGGGGTATGCTGACAGGCCATGCAGAGCTTTTCCCCCTCATTGACCCCATTCGGGTGCGGGAATTTGTAGAGGCGTTGCAGCAGGCGGTAGGGGAGGGCCCCCCTGCCTCTACCTACTTAGCCACCCCTACTTCTAGTTGTAGCTAGACTTTGGGGGTTTCTCCTCATGCTGCCGTCTGACTACAGGGGCGGGGATTCTTCTAGTCCAGTACCTGAGTCCCTGGAGGAGAAGGCGTGGAGCCAGCTTAAGGATCAGGTTCCCCGCCTTTGGGTCGTCGACGACGATTCGGTGACTCGCTGCTTCGTGGGCGGGGTTCTCCAAGCCTGTGGCTACCAGGTGGAAACCTGGGAAGATGGCCAGATGGCCTGGGAGCAGCTGCAGGCGCTCGACGAAAACCAGTGGCCGGATATGGTGATCTGCGATTGGGCGATGCCCAAGCTGTCAGGGCTGGATTTTTGTCGCCGTCTCAAGGGATCCACCGCTGGCCAGTTTGTCTACTTCATTTTCCTCACGGCCCGCTCTGAACTCAAGGATTGCCTTCAGGGGTTGGAGGCGGGGGCAGATGAGTTTATCGCTAAGCCGGTGGCTCCTGAGGAACTGCGGGCACGGGTGCAGGCAGGGCTGCGTTTACAGCGGCTTGTCCAAGCTTTGGCTCAGGCCAACCGCCAACTGCAAGCCCGCAACGAGCTGTTGGAGTCTCTGGCTTTGACGGATCCCTTGACTGGAGCCTTGAACCGCCGCGCCCTTGACCAGGCACTGCCCCGTTTGCTGCAGCAGGTGGGGCCGCAAGGGAAAGCCCGCTACCGCTACCTCTGCCTATTGATGCTGGATGTGGATCACTTTAAGCAGATCAACGACACCTACGGCCACTTCATCGGCGACTGCGTTCTCCAGGCCATTGTTGAACGGCTGCAGCAGCACCTCCGCCCCTCCAGCCTGCTCTACCGCTACGGCGGGGAGGAATTGGTCTGCGTTACCCCTGGTCTAAGCCCCTCGCGCTGTCAACGGTATGCTGAGTCGCTGCGCCAGGCTATCGCCAGCCGTCCCGTTGAGGTTTCGCCCCGTCGCAGCCTGGCTGTAACCATCAGCATTGGCGGGGTCGTGATTAGCGAAGATCACCCCCTGCCGCCAGAGGTTGCCCTCCAGCAAGCCGATGAGGCCCTCTACCAAGCCAAACGGGCAGGACGCAACCGGCTGCAGCTTTTCTGGCCACCAGCACCCTTTTCGGGGAATACGTCGGAGGAGGTCCTCTGAGGGGCTTTACGGGCTGCTGTTAGCTTCTAGGCTGAGATCGGCAGTGGGAGCAATTTTGCTGAGCTTAATCTTGGGATTGCTACTGACAAATTGCTGCAGAGTCCATTCATTCTTAAAGAGCAGAACCGGCCTATCCTGAACATCCTTGACAATCAGAGTGTTAAACAGACTGGGAAGATCCCGAAGAGCCTCCCAGCCGTTTTCTACCCAGCGAGCCAGCGTGTAGGGCAGCATCTCCAGGCGGGTTTCGACGTTGTATTCATGTTCCAGGCGGTACTGCAGCACCTCAAACTGCAACTGGCCCACCGCGGCCACGATTGGATCCCGTTTGGATTCGTCAAGGGAGTACATCATTTGCACCGCCCCTTCTTCCCGCAGCTCTGACACCCCTTTCTGAAACTGTTTAAATTTGGAGGGGTTGGGATTTTTGAGATAGGCAAAAAGCTCCGGGGAAAAGCTTGGGATCCCGGCGTAGCGCAGCTTTGGGCCAGTGTAGAGCGTATCCCCAATTGTAAAGAGGCCAGGGTTATTTAGGCCAATCACATCCCCAGGGTAAGCTTCGTCAATGGAGATGCGCTCTTGAGCAAACAATTTCTGGGGGTAGGATAGGCGGATTGGGCGGTTGAGGCGGGCATGGTTGACCACCATGTCTTTCTCGAACTTGCCGGAGCAGATGCGCACAAAAGCAATGCGATCCCGGTGGCGGGGATCCATATTGGCCTGCAGCTTAAAGACAAAGCCTGTGAACTCAGGATACTCTGGAGAAATCAGCCCAGCCGTACTTTCGTGGGGCATTGGCGGCAGGGAGTACTCCAAAAACGCATTGAGAAACAGCTCCACCCCAAAATTGGTCATGGCGCTGCCGAAAAAGACAGGAGTTTGTTTCCCAGCATGAACCTGTTTGAGATCCAAACTGGGCATAAGGCCATCCAGGATCTCCAATTCTTCCTTAAATCGGTAGTAGAGATCTTTTTCGATTAGGTCTTCCACTTGGGGATCCCCGAGTTTAATAACTGTATCTTTGACTCGTAGCCGTCCCCCGGAGACTCGCTCAAAGAAGTGAAACTCGTGAGTGCGTCGGTCAAACAAAGCTGTGAAGCGCTCCCCTGAGCCAATGGGCCAGGTAACAGGATAGGGCTTAAGGCCCAGCTCGCTCTCGATTTCGTCCATGAGCTCGAGGGGATCCCGGCTGGGGCGATCCATCTTGTTGATGAAGGTAAAAATCGGCAGCCGCCGCATTTGACAGACTTCAAACAACTTGCGGGTTTGGGGTTCTAGCCCTTTGCCGGCATCTTCTAGCATCACGGCGTTGTCCACTGCCGCCAGGGTTCGGTAGGTGTCTTCGCTAAAGTCCTGGTGGCCGGGGGTATCGAGGAGGTTGAGGCGAAAGTTGCGATAGTCAAATTGGAGCACCGTCGAGGTGATGGAGATACCCCGCTGTCTTTCCAGTTCCATCCAGTCGGAGGTAACCCGCTTTTGAGCGCGGCGGGCCTTCACGGCTCCAGCCTCCTGAATGGCTCCTCCGTACAGCAACAGCTTTTCCGTAAGGGTGGTCTTTCCAGCATCGGGGTGGGAGATGATGGCAAAAGTGCGCCGCTGCTGGATGGCTTTGGCCAGGTCTACTGCCTTCATCGTCAAGAAGCTCCTCTAGGTCAACCAGGGCGCTGGCAGCATCCAGTTTCCCGCCTTAGAGGGAGGAGAGAAAGCGGTGCAGCCGCTCCAGACCTTTTTCCAGGGTGACGCGGTCGGCGGCGTAGGAGAGGCGAATACAGTGATCGGCTCCGAAGGCCACCCCTGGCACGGCAGCCACATGGTGCTCTTTGAGCAGCCGTTGGCAGAACTCCACCGAGCTCAAGCCGGTCTGGCTGATGTTGAGAAAGATGTAAAATGCGCCCTCTGGCTCCGGACAGCTTACCTTTGGCAGGGTGCGGATCCCCTCCAGCATCAGATCCCGCCGCCGCCAGAACTCTTGGCGCATCTTTTCTACCGCTGGCGCTGAAAGGGGGCTGGTGAGGGCCTCTAGGGCACCGTATTGGGCAAAGGTGCAGACGTTGGAGGTGCTGTGGCTTTGCAGGCTGATGGCCGCCTCGACGATGGGCTTTGGCCCTGCCAAGTAACCGATGCGCCAGCCGGTCATGGCATAAGCTTTGGCAAAGCCGCTGCTGAGGATAGTGCGCGGCAGCAGCTCTGGAGAAAGGGATCCCAGGCTGAGGTGGCGAGCTTCGCCGTAGACGAGCTTCTCGTAGATCTCGTCGCAGACCACGTAGAGATGGGGAACTGAGAGGATCACCTCCGCCAGCGCCTCCAGCTCGTGCCGGTGATAGACAGCGCCGGTGGGGTTGGCTGGCGAGTTAAGAATGAGCAACTTGCTGCGGGGGGTGAGGGCCTGACGTAGCTGGTCGGCAGTGAGCTTGAAGCCCTGGGCCTCTTGGGTCTGAACCCGCACCACTTGAGCGCCTGCCAGAGCCACCATTTCGGGATAGCTGACCCAGTAGGGGACGGGCAGGATGACCTCATCCCCTGGATCCAGCAGCACCATGGCCAGGTTAAACAGGGTTTGCTTGCCGCCGTTGCTAATCAAGATCTGCTCGGGGCTATAGTCCAGGCCGTTTTCCCGACGCAGCTTGTCGGCTACCGCCTGGCGCAAGGCGGGGATCCCAGCGGTGGGGCCGTAGCGGGTTTTGCCTTCCTGCAAGGCGCGAATGGCAGCCGCCCGAATATGTTCAGGGGTGTCGAAGTCCGGCTCGCCGGCGCTCAGGATACAGACGTCCAGACCCTCTGCCTGCATGGCTTTGGCCAGGGCCGAGATCGACAGCGTTGCCGAAGGGGAAAGGCGGGCAACCCGTTGGGACAAGCCAGCAGCAGACACCATCAGTTGGGGATCCTGGGGTACAGTTGGGCTAGTTCTCAGCACCTAGGCTACGGCTGTCAAGAGGCGGCTGCCATCCACCAGCAGCAGCTTGTGACCTTCCCGCTCCGCCAGCAGATCCCAGAACTCCCCCGCTGTAGCCCCTGGCAAAAACCCTTCCAGGCGTAGCCGCAGGGGGGGAAATTGTTTGCTCCCCTGAGGCTTGCGCCGCACTGCTACCCAGATGTAGCCTTCGTGGGGCTCGACAACGCCGCGAATGTTAAAGCCTTCCTCCGCATCTTCAGGGGCAGGCAAAAAAGGCTCATCTTCTGCCGCTGGGTCTTGCTCCTCCTCTGGCAGAGCCAGGATGCGGATGACGCTCAGGCCCAGAGTGCCCCCCGAGCGCGGCTGGGGCTGCACGTAGTACCAGTAGGTGCGGCCGCTCTCAATACAGTGGGTAAAAGGGCGCAGCAGCCCGGCGCGGCCAGGGGTGGCCGGGTACTCCACGCCATCGCTGGCAACCAGCGTCGCCTGGGCATAGGTCTTCGGGATTGGCTTCAGGGATCCCTGAATCAAGCCCAGCGCGCGGAACTGGTAGGGGTGGGCAGGGGGGGGAATAGGGTTCATAGGGCCTAGGCAACGAAGGCAGAGCCTCTAGGTCTTAATCTAACTTTAATCTTATGGCGATAGCCTCCCCAAGAAGTATAGGAGGCTGCTAGTCCAGCAAAAATTGCACCCACTTTGGCGGCGGTGGCAGCGGACAGCGGAAGTGCTCCATGACCAAAGCTGCCACCAAATGCACAGTAAATGCATAGACAAGGGAGTTAAAGGCAATAAACCCTAGGACCACCACCTGAACCATCCAAGGTTCCGCCACCCAGTACAGGCCGAATCGGCCCAGAGACACGTCCAGCAGCCAGTTGGTCAGGCCAGTGAGCTGGATGGTGAGATAGATCCAGAGGTTTTCTCCCAGCAGCAGCGAGGAGAGCAGCAATTGGAAAACCAGACCAAAAGTGCTGAGGGCAGCGCCGCTGACCACCGAGAGATACCAGGAGAGGCGTTGCCGCCACAGGCAGGCACACCAATAGCCTAGAAGGCCGTAGGGAATGACATAGAGGATACTGCGGGTGGGCCCCATCAGCACCGTCAGCAGCAAGGCGGAGACCCCCAGCGCCATGGCCCCAGTGCGGGGATCCCAGCGCATCACGGCCAGTGCCACCGGGATAGGGAAAAACAGGCGCATAAGCGGGGCCAGCGGCGTGTAGCTCAAGATCCAGATCAAAGCGGCAGTGCTGGCCAAGAAAGCCGTCTCCACCACCCTCAACGCAGGAGAAGGGGGTGGCGAGGGGGGTAAAGGGGGAGAATCACCCTGCACAGGAGGCTCAGCTAGGAAAAGACAACTGTTCCCAGCTTAGGCCAGCAGTGGCCGAGTTGGCGGAGTGGGATCTTGGCGCCAGGCGCAAGCTCTGGCACCCTCCCAGCGCACCTGCCAAACTTGGCCTGCCACCGCCACTGCATCCCCTGGGCGCAACTTGCGCCCCCGCCGGGTTTCCACCTCGCCGTTGACGCGCACCTGCCCCGCCTGGATGAGCTGCTTAGCCCGCCCGCCGGTGGGGACAACTCCCGTGAGCTTGAGAAATTGACCCAGCTTAATGTAGGGATCTCCCCCTCCAGAAGCTCGAGCCGTTGTGGCCATAGCGTTCTTGCTCGTCGGCTAATTCCATTCTCAGGCGCTCTGCTGGCAAGGTGCTGAGATGGCCTAGGGCTGCAAAGCTGAGGTTGCCGGAGCTTCTACAGTCGACCAGAACTTGTAGGCGGCCTGGGAGAGTTTGGCAATCAGCTCCTCCGCTCTGGGATCGTTGGGGGTTTCCCGCTTCACCCACACCGCTGCTATGTAACGCCGCCCGTTGGGCAGATCGAGGATCCCGGCATCTCCGACCACCGAGCTAAGGGTTCCCGTCTTGTGGGCAATGCGCACTTCTGGGTCTAGGCCAGGGCGAAAGTAGGAGGGCCGCTGCGTGCGCCAGAGGATGTCCAAAAAGCGGTCGCGGCTGCGACGGCTAAGCAGGCGCCCCTGCTCCACTTGGCTGAGCAGCCAGACCATATCGCGCGGGCTACTGGTGTTGGCGCCCTCTAGATCTGGCAGCCATTGGGAGATCTGCGTGTGTTGCAGCCCCCACTGGCGAAACTTTTGGTTGAGGGCTTCTCGACCGCCCAGGCGATCCAGGATCAAGTTGGCGGCGAAGTTGTCGCTGACGGTGCTCATGAGGGTGGCTGCCTCAAGAGCAGAGACCTGGGATCCCAGAGGACGGGTTTGCAAAAGGCCGGCTCCCCCCCCCTTGAGCTCTTCTCGCAGCGTCAGCTTTTCCTCTAGCCGCACCTGACCAGTTTCCACCGCCTGCAAAAAGGCTAGGAGAATCGGGATCTTGAGGACACTAGCGGCAGGAAAAACCTGATCCGGCCTCACCCCCGCAAAGGCGCCAGTTTCCACCTCCCAAAACAAGGCTCCCACCGTCAGGCCCGGCTGGTCAGCTAGGGCCGCTAAGCGCTCCTGCAGAGCAGGGATTTCCTCTCCTTTGAGGAAGTCTGTGGGCAAGGCAGGGGGGGGATCCCCAGATCCTGCTGCCACCTGCTCGGTCTGAGGAGGGGCGGTGGATTGCAGCAGGCGCGACAGGCCAGCCATCGTCAGACCCAGAATTAGGCTGAAGCCCAAGCCCCTGAGCAGCACCTCCTTAAAAGCCCTGGGCCGGCGTAGGCGAGAGGGACGAGTTGCCCGTTGGCGCACTCGGGCAAGGGCCTTTTGGCGAGAAAGGCGCAAGAGGGATCCCGCAGCAGGTAGCAGACGCTCAGAAGCAAGGTGTTGATGAGGCCCTGCCTGCCGGGATCTTTCTGGAGCTGAGCTGCTGATTCTTCCCTCCCTTCCCCTAGCCATGCCTGCCCCAACGCCACTCTTTTGGCCAATAATGGCAACTTGCCTCCGGAACCTCAGTTTAACAAAGCACCCCCTGGCCAACCCAGCCATAGCCGGGGGGAACCTGCCCCGGTGTAGAGTCGGAGGGGGGCCGGTTGGCTATCCTGAAAGTAGGCTCTTGGGAAAAACTTTCCAGCTCCTGCGCTTGGTTCCCCACCCCACCGCTGGAGCTGGGGGAGGCGACGATGGCTAACTACAACCGCGGCATTATGCAGTTCAAGGGGGCGGATAGCCCCATTGTGGTGCTGATCTCAGCCAGCGTTGTGGCGGGGGTCGTCTCGGCCTTGATCTGGTGGGCCCTGCACTTTGCCTACGCAGCTTGAGATGCCATCTCTGCAACCCGGGGAGGTGGAGGTAGAGGCGGCAACCGTCGACGGGCAACGGCTGGGCTGGGAAGAGGCAGTTCAGCAGCGCCTGAGGCGTTCTTTGCTGCAGTGGTACCGCAAGGAAGGCCGGGATCTGCCCTGGCGGCGCACCCGAGATCCCTACGCCATCTGGGTAGCGGAAGTGATGCTGCAACAGACCCAGGTGGCTACCGTGATCCCCTACTTTCAGCGCTGGATGGAGGCTTTGCCCGGGATCCCCGACTTGGCGGCAGCCTCCCAAGAGCAGGTGCTGAAATTGTGGGAAGGCCTGGGCTACTACCGGCGGGCGCTAAATCTGCACAAAGCCGCTCAAATCCTGATGCGGGAACATGGAGGGCAGTTTCCCCGCGATCTGCAGCAGGTGCTGGCGCTGCCAGGGATCGGGCGCACAACGGCTGGGGGCATTCTCAGCGCTGCCTTTGACCTACCCCTGCCGATTTTGGAGGGGAACGTCAAGCGGGTGTTGGCTCGCCTGGTGGCTTTGCCCCAGCCACCGAATCGCTGCCTGCCTCTCTTGTGGCGGCTTTCGCAGCAATTACTGGATCCCGAGCAGCCGCGCACCTTTAACCAGGCTCTGATGGACTTGGGCGCTACTATCTGCCGGCCCAGGCGGCCTCGCTGTGGTCAGTGCCCTTGGCAGGCCGATTGCGCCGCTTACCATCGAGGTCAACAGCACCACCTGCCTATGGCTGAACCCCGTCCCTTGCGCCCTCACAAACAGATTGCGGTGGCCATTGTCCTGCGGGAGAACGAGATCCTCATCGATCGGCGCCCGGAAAGCTCGATGCTCAGCGGCCTGTGGGAGTTCCCCGGTGGCAAGATCGAGCCGGGAGAAACCCCTGCGGAGTGTGTGGTGCGGGAAGTGAAAGAGGAAGTGGGCATTGACATCGCCGTGGTAGCGCCGCTAGCCACCGTTGAGCATGCCTACACCCATTTCACCATCACCCTCATGGCTTTTATCTGCCGCTATTTGGGCGGAGAAGCTCAGCCTTTACAATGCAGTGAAGTCCGCTGGGTCAAACCGGCAGAGCTGTCGCAGTTTCCTTTTCCAGCAGCTAACCAAAAGCTATTTCCCTACCTGTACACTTGGCTAGAAGAACACGAGCTTTACGTGGAGCCCAGAAGATCTTCGCTGGGATGATACCTAATTGCTGCAGTGAGGCGCAAATATGCTGGTCACTTTGGAGAAAGCAGGGGAGATTCTCGCCAAGGGATCCCATACGGCCATTCCGACCACCGATGGCAAGGTCGCTCTGGTGCCCAAGGGAAAAGAAGACCTCAAGCTAACAGC
>Ga0272447_1001462_pt1 | contig 14751 bp, 15 predicted proteins | sample YNPCB0133_FD_194589 | JGI IMG/M metagenome (GOLD analysis project Ga0272447, IMG submission 194589) | Hot spring microbial mat communities from Yellowstone National Park, WY, United States - YNP-CB-013-3 | ecosystem: Environmental > Aquatic > Thermal springs > Hot (42-90C) > Sediment | place... | reverse complement strand
GTGTTTTCGGCAACTCACGGGGCGATCCTGGGCACTTTTGCCCAGTGGTGTGGGCATCCTCGACCCCTTGTTGTCTACCGGGATTCCGCTAACGCTTTTAGGCGTATGGCGCTTGGCTACGCTGTTGTCCCAATACAGCGGCGCACCACCGCTGGAGGCCCTGCAGCACTACCAGACGATCACGTTACACGAATTCGATCATACCGCCCGACTTATCGGCGGCTTGTGGCGCGTGCTGGATCAGCCTGAAACGTTTGCCGCACTTTCCAAGCTCTATTTCGCTGCAGCCAGTTTCCGAGAAACCCGCCTGCGACTCGAAAAAGAATCCGGCATTCCGGGTTTTCTGCTCTCCGACCATAAAACTTTTGTCCAGCAACAAGAAGCCCTTCTGGCCCAACTCCTGCAAGGGAACTTACCAACCTCAGAAGCCCTTTGCGCTGCTTTACAACCTTTTGACCTGGCCGGACTCACCGAAGACCGCCAGGGCTTTTATCCAGCTCGTGCCGAAGATGCCCTGGCGGCTTGCTATAAGATTCCCGCTACACGCGAAGAGGTATGGGCCGCTTTACAACGAAGCGGATTTATAGCTACGGATTCGGCCGTAAAAACACACGCGTTGGAGCTTCTTTAGGCCCCGACGCTCAACTACCCCCCACTGTCTGCCTTGCTTTAGTTGACAAACAGACGCGGTTGTTCTTCTTCGATAACCTCCAAATCCTGAATCGCAAACCACCCTTCGTTTTCCTCGCCGGCACTGTTCCGATAAGGTACATTCGGATCGCCGGTAGTGATGTCTACCACATAGGCCAGGTCTTTTTTGATCTCATTGCCGTTGGCATCCTTGCCCACCGGCACGTCGGCCGCTACGTCGGCCACCCGGCCTTCGATGCTGCCCAACAGCCAGCCCTCCCGTGTGTACAAATGTACCCGTACCCGTTTTCCGATAAGGTCGTAGCGCATAGGCAGCTTTTCTTGGTTCTTCGCTTTAAAACAAACGCTTTTTGACGCCTCAGGGTTCATCATTTAGGGACCTGGAACCCGCTACGCATAAGCGACAAAAATACGGGCTAGGATGCAGCAACGTACCTATGCGCATCTTAGACATCGATCTAGATTTCTTTCTCAATACGGTACGCTTTTGGCCCAGCTTCGGACGACCGATCGACCCCCAGCTTCGTGCCTGGTCGCCCGATGCAGTAAGGGTATTTTTGGAAACGCGTTGTGGCCTGCGGCGCGACCAACCAGTACCAGGACTGATTGTAGAAGAGCACCACGAAATCTTTTTTGACTGGCGACAACGCATTCAAAAGGGCCAGCTGCAACCCCCTTTTGAAGTGGTGCACCTCGATGCCCATGCAGACCTGGGCTACGGTGATGCCAGCGTGCCTTATGTCTTGACTGAAGTATTAGCGCAACCGCTCGAGCATCGGGCCTTTCCCCGAGTGGGCGGGCGCGAAGGCCTTGGACCTGGCAATTATCTGCTCTTTGCTGTTGCTTGCCGCTGGATCCGAACGCTGACTTACGTCTACCATCCGAGCCGCTATACTGACCTACCTGAACGCATTGTGTACCGAAACGCCCAAGGAGAAGGCTGGATTGCCTTACCCTATTATGGTCCCATAGCACCCGAATTGCTCTGCCAACGCCGCAAGCTTCAGCCGCTGGCGGTAGAGCCCCCTGTACCGTATCGCGAAGTGCCCGGAACGACTTATATCAATACGGAAGGCCCCTTTGACTTCCTCTACGTAGCCCGTTCCCCTGCCTATACCCCGACTGAAGCCGATCGGCTACTGGAGGTGTTCCGAGAATACCTATGTGAGCCGGATAGCTAACCTGCTAAGATAGCCTTACGCATTTCACGCTCTCACGCTGGTAACACACGGCTATAGCCAACAAAAAAGGGCCGTCTTGATTAGGAAGACGGCCCTGAAATTTAGCAGCAACCGCTTAAGCTTCAACGCGCTCGGGCTGGCTGCGCAAAAAGTCCCGCAGCACATAATGCAGAATGCCGCCATGACGGTAGTACTCGACCTCTACCGGTGTGTCGAGCCGCACCAGCACTTCAAAGACGACCTTTGTGCCATCGGCTTTGGTAGCGGTAATGGTCAACATCTGTCGCGGTTTGACCTCGTTGGTCACTGGAATATCGTAGACCTCCGAGCCGTCAAGCCCCAACGATTCAGCATTCTCACCCTCTTTGAACTGAAGCGGCAGCACACCCATGCCAATCAGATTCGAGCGGTGAATGCGTTCAAAGCTTTCGGCCAGCACCGCCCGAACGCCAAGAAGCGCCGTGCCTTTAGCCGCCCAGTCGCGGCTAGAACCCATGCCGTAGTCTTTGCCACCAATCACAATAAGCGGAATGCCCGCTTTCTTGTAGCGCATAGCGGCATCGTAGATCGGCATAACTTCGCCCGTTGGGAAGTAGCGCGTGATGCCGCCCTCGGTGCCCGGCACAAGAAGGTTTTTGAATCGAATGTTGGCAAACGTGCCGCGCATCATCACTTCGTGATTGCCCCGTCGTGCGCCGTAGGAGTTGAAGTCGATGGGTTTTACACCACGAGAAATCAAGTAACGGCCTGCAGGACTGTCGGGCGGTATCGAGCCTGCCGGTGAAATGTGGTCCGTCGTTGTCGAATCACCGGCACGCACCAGTACGCGGGCATTCGTAATAGGCTTAATTTTAGGAACTTCGGGGGTTAACTCAACAAAGAAAGGGGGTTCCTGGATATAAGTCGAATCTGGATCCCATTCGTAGAGGGCTCCTCCAGCCACCCGGATCTGGTTCCACGTCTCGTTTGAGGTCTCGATGTCTTCGTATTCTTTGCGGAACATGTCGGGCGTGATAACCTCGTTGACCAGGGCCAGGATTTCTTGGCTGCTGGGCCAAAGGTCCTTCAAGTATACCGGATTACCTTCGCGATCCGTGCCCAGCGGCTCACTGGTCAGGTCGATGTTGACTGTACCAGCCAGAGCGTAGGCAATCACCAGAGGAGGAGAAGCCAGAAAATTGGCCTGCACGAGCGGATGAATGCGTCCTTCAAAGTTTCGGTTTCCCGAAAGCACACCGGCCACCACCAAGTTGCCTTCTTTGATAGCCTTTGCGACAGGTTCTGGCAACGGGCCTGAGTTTCCAATACATGTAGTGCACCCATAGCCTACCAGCCCAAAGCCAAGCTGTTCAAGATACGGCATCAATCCAGCAGCCACGAGATAGTCGGTCACAACCTTGGAGCCTGGCGCCAGGCTGGTTTTGACATAGGGCGGCACCCGCAAGCCGCGCTCGACAGCTCTTTTGGCCAACAGCCCGGCTCCTAGCATAACCGAGGGGTTGCTTGTGTTTGTGCAGCTCGTGATGGCCGCAATCACCACATCACCGTGCCGCAGTTGAATCGCATTGCCTTTTTCGTCCTGATAGGTAACCGTCTGCGTAAATTCTTCTGGTTTTCGGCCAAAACCCTTAAGACCTGGCGGGCTTGAGAAAGCCACCTGAAAGGCCTTTTTGACTGCGGGCAGCTCAAGACGATCCTGCGGCCGCTTCGGGCCGGCCACACTGGGCACCACGGTACCCAGGTCCAACTCGATCACGTCCAGGAATTCCGGATCGGGCGTTTCATCCGTCCGGAACAGCCCCTGCTCCTTGGTGTAGCGCTCGACCAGGTCGATCAGCTCCTGGGGCCGCCCCGTGCGCCGCAGGTAGTCAAGGGTTTCCTGGTCCACCGGGAAAAAGCCAATGGTAGCACCGTACTCGGGCGCCATGTTGGCAATCGTTGCACGGTCCGGCACCGAAAGCTTGCTCAACCCTGGACCGAAAAACTCCACAAAACGCCCAACCACCCCATACTGGCGCAGCATCTGCGTGACGGTGAGTACCAGGTCAGTGGCTGTAGCGCCTTCGGCCAGCTCGCCTGTAAGCCGGAATCCGATCACCTCCGGCATGAGCATGTAGATGGGCTGGCCCAGCATGACCGCCTCGGCCTCAATGCCTCCCACGCCCCAGCCCAAGACACCCAAGCCATTCACCATGGTCGTATGGCTATCGGTGCCCACAAGGCTATCAGGATAGGCCACCGGCACGCCATCTTCGGCCGGCCGGCTCCACACGACACGCGAGATGTACTCCAGGTTGACCTGATGGCAAATGCCACTGGCCGGAGGCACCACCGAGAAATTCTCAAACGCCTGCTGTCCCCAGCGCAAAAACTCGTAGCGCTCGCGGTTGCGCTGAAATTCCAGTTCAGCATTCAGGCGCAATGCCTCAGGCATCCCGAAGTAATCAACCTGTACGGAGTGGTCAATGACCAGATGCACAGGCACGCGAGGATTGATCACGTCTGGGTAGCCCCCCAGGCGTGCCATGGCCGAGCGCATTGCGGCTAAATCCACTACAGCCGGCACGCCTGTAAAGTCCTGCAACAATACCCGCGCTGGCATGAACGGTATTTCCTCAACAGCAGGAGCTTTGGGATTATAGCGAGCCAGACGTTCAACGTCTTCCTGCGTAACCAAGTAGCCGTCACACGTACGTAAAAGCCCTTCTAAAAGCACTTTGATGGAGAAGGGCAGGCGGTCAATACCCGAAAATCCTAACGTTTCTAGCCGATCAAGGCGATAGAGGTAGGCCGTCCCGTGTCCTGTATGAAACGTGTCGCGTGTGCCTAAAAGATCACGAGAAGTTTCAGATGACTGGTTCATGGTCACAAATGCATTGGTCGTTGGCAGCCCGTGAATGCTAAAAGCCGGCTTTCTCAACCCCGGCTTATGTGGGTAAAATGAACGGCCAAATCAAGGATTTTGTTTTCTGTTCAAAAAAACAGCCCATTTTCTGGGTGTGAAAAAGCCGCAAACGCCATGACCTGCCCAAACTACGCCTTGCCCCACCCAGAAAGCAAACCGGAACCGGCTATGCGGCTTTCTCGTTCACCGCCTTGCTTGCTTGGGGACATAGCTCAGTTGGTAGAGCGCTGCGATCGCACCGCAGAGGTCAGGGGTTCGAATCCCCTTGTCTCCACCACATTTGCTTTATAAGCTACCATTTTTGATTTATAGCCAATCCCCAAAGGGTGCCCACTAAGAAAGAAATTCTTTTCCTCACTTATCAATTTGGCTCAGACAAATCGAAAAGAAAGCAAGCGCTTGCTATAGAAGATGACTCCAGACGATCTCCTCTACTCCTTCGGTGACCGCATCAATGCTATCCTCGGATGCAGCGCACCTTTTCGGCGAGACCGCCGTCTTTTTGTTGAGACGATCCCTGCGCGTATAAGATTATCTGCCCTGCTTTACCTGTCTTGTGTCTGAGCCATAGACTATCCTCGCGCCTGCAGGGTCGCCGGTACAGAAAAGGGTTGCTGCTATATGCTTAGCAGCCCTGAACCGGGTAATCCGAGCGAGGCGCTACATCGCCCCCTCGGAGATCTACCGCGCTGTCGTCGGGTGTAGCCTCGGCGACGGCAGGACCTGCACCTAATGATCTGTGCTTCACCTGCGCCGCGAAGCGCAGCGGAGCGGCGTCAGGTGCAAGCGCGTGTTGGGCGGCTATGAAAATTACCCCCGCAGCACCCGCCACACGATGCCCGGCCGCATCAGACTCTGCGGCGGGGCCAGGAGAGAGGCCACATCGTTGAATGACTTCGCCACAACAGGGTCGCGGTGCGTCGCCCGGTGCAGCCGCTCCATGTAGGCGTTGATAAAGCGGATCGAGGCCGTGCGCTGGCCTTCCGCCTCCGGGAAGCGCAGGTCGCCGCTGACCACGATCTGCCAGGGTATGTCAATGCTCCTGGCCGCCCGCCGGAAGAAGCGCCGCCACAACCCTTCGGCGCCCCGGCGCAACTCCTGTTGCAAATCCAGCGCTTCCATGGCTGCCACGGACATCCCCTGGCCGTAGATGGGGTTGAAACTGCAGATAGCGTCGCCGAAGACCAGAAACCCCTCCGGGAAGCGGGACAGCCTCTCGTAGTGCCGGCGCTGGCTGGCCTTGAAGCGGTAGGTGACGATGTCCGACAGAGGCTCGGCATCTTTGATGACGTAAACCTCCGGCGCGGCCAGGCTTTGGGCAAAGGCCAGGAAACCCGCCTCATCAGTGGGGGGATAATCGCCGAGCATTCCGACCAGGTCGACGATCCAACGCTCGCCTTCCTGCGCCAGAATCGCCCCGCCGCGTTTCAATTGCGGTGGCTGGGGGGTAACAAGAGCCACTTTGGCACCGTTCAGGTGCTCGGGCCGGCGGCGGTAGAATCGGGTGCTGTAGCCCACATTGATGGTGACCTGCTCCTCCTGCGGCGGCGCATAGCCCATCTCTGCCAGCCATTGCGGGGTCCGGGAGCCGCGACCGCTGGCGTCCACCACCAGGTCGGCTTCCAGCACCTCCTCGGCGCTGCCTTCTGTCCGGCGCAGCAGGCGCACCCCGCGTACCCGGCTGCGGCGTTCCGAGGGCACGAGCCCCAGCACATCGCACTGCTCGATGGCCGTCACGTTGGGTAGGGCCAGCAGCCGTTGCCGTACGTAGCCTTCCAACAGCGGCCGGCTGACCGCCAGCGCGCCGAGACGGCCGTCTTCGTTCGTGAAGCGGGCGTGATAGCCGCCGCCGTCGAACCAGATCAGCTCCTTCTTGGGGCGGTCAACGAACGGCGCGCCCTGCGCCATCAGGTCGGCGATCAGGCCGGGGAACATCCCCTCCAGAATCTCGCCACCCCGCAGCAGGAGCACATGCAGGTGGCGGCCTTGGGGAACCCCCTTGCGGTTTTCGCCCATGGGCGGGAAGGCATCCCGCTCGATGAGGGTGACCTGCTCGAAGAAATCGGCCAGCGCGCGGGCGGCGAGCAGCCCCCCATGCTGGCCCCGATGACAATGGCTTGCTTTCGATTGGACATGATGACCTCCTTTGAAAATGGGCGACCCACCGGGTCGCCCCTACGATGTCTGTTTCTGCAAAAAGGGGATGAGGGCCCCGGCGACGGCTTCGGGATCGTCGGCAAAGGGCCAGTGGCCGCTCGCCTCCAGGATCACGATCTGGGCGCGGGGGAAGAACGCCCGCTGACGCTCGACGAAATGCACCGGCACGAAGGGGTCGGCCGCGCCCCAGATGACCAGGGCCGGCACGTCCAATTGTCGGAAGAGCGGACCGAGCATCTCGGCCATCCGCCCGGGGTTGTCGGTGGCCCGGTAGAGACGCAGCACCGCCCGCTTCGTGCCCCAGTCCATGTCGCGGTACATGCGGTTCACCATGGCCCTGGGTAGGCCGCGAGGACTGCTGCGCTGGATGAGAAAACCAAACCCGAAGCGGGTCGTAGTGGCCTGGAAGAGCTCGCCCAGGATGGGCGTGCGCCAGATGCGGGCCAGAGCGTGCCAGCGGTAGCCGGGCATGATGCCGATGTTGATCAGCGCCACGCTGGTCAGCCGTTGGGGATGTTGCGCCGCCCAGGCCAGCCCCCACGGCCCGCCGAAGTCGTGCAACACCAGATGCGCCCGGCGCACGCCCAGGTGGTTCAGGATGCCATCCAGGTGGCGGGCGTAGCCTTCCACAGTGTAGTCGAAGTCTTTCGGTTTATCTGCCTGGCTGTAGCCGGGCATGTCCGGGGCCACGGCGCGGGCAAAGGCGCCCACCCGGCCCAGCAGGTCGCGCCAGTCCTCTGACGAACCCGGGTTGCCGTGGACGAAGACCACTGCTTCCTCGCTGTTCCGGTCGCCGCTGGCCAGATAGGGGGAGCGGATGCCCTGGAAGATGACCTCACCTCTCTGTACCTCAGCCTGTGTGGTCGTTGCAGCTAGCATGCTCAGCCTCCTTCCCCCCAGGCCGTCCGGAAGTTCGGCCCGGTTTCGAAGATGAAATCCTGGATGTGTACCGCCTTGCCCCGCCGCAGGGTGGTCACGGTGACGCCGCTATTCTGGCCGTGCCGGCCCTGGCGGTTGACGACGTCCCAGCGGGTGGCGACCACGTTGCCCCCCGTCATGTCGAACAGGTTGGCCACCGCCTCCTTGCCGCTGTGCACGCCGCTAGCGCGCACGTCGCCAGGGAACACTTGGCAGACCCGTTCGCAGCTAACCAACTATGGGTATAACGAGGGAAGTTATGTTCCCTCTATGACCAATCTGGGTGACAGCTTTTATGTGATATACCAGAAGTTTAACAACACCACCGAATCTTATTTCAACTTCCTGAAAAGTACCGACGATGGACTTACCTGGTCTGCGCCCACCCAGGTAAACGATTCGACGATAATCGATGATCGAAATTATCCAGGATACGCTCGGTATTACCCGAACATTGCCATTTCCCCTGACGGGCAGCGCATTTATGCTGCTTGGGCAGACCGGCGGGTGAATCCCAGCGGCAATGACTACGATGTCTATTTTAGCTATTCGCTGGATGGCGGTCAGACCTGGAGCCCGGATATTCGGGTCAATGAAGATACCACTGGGTTGAACCAACTTTATCCTTCCATGGCTGTCAAATCCAATGGGGGGTTGATACAGTGCTGGTGGTCTGGAATGATGATCGGCAAATGACCGTGGGTATCTCGGTTGCACCGGGAGTGAACCCCACTGGATTCCAGTTGCATCCGAACTACCCCAACCCCTTCAATCCGGTGACGCATCTGTCTTTCGAGCTTCCCCGCAGCGGTTTTGTGGAACTGACGATCTACGATGTGCTGGGCTGAGAGGTGAAGACGCTGGTAAGCCAACAGCTGCCGCCGGGTCGCTACACCGTGCAGTGGGACGGCACCGATGCGACGGGTCGCTTGGTGGGAAGTGGAGTGTATGTCTATCAGCTTCGGATGGAGGGCACGGTGCAGACCCGGCAGATGATCTTGCTGCGGTAAACCCAAACAAGAAGGCTGCCATGAAAGCGCTGTGGGATGTATCAACGCACCCAGGGTGCTTCATCCAGACGCAGCAGGGCATGGAGCAGCACGTTAGCGCCGTTAGTGACATCCTTGGCACGTGAGTATTCCTTCGGAGCGTGGCTGATGCCGTCGACGCTGGGGATGAAAATCATGCCAGTAGGGCCAAGCCGTGTCATATCCTGCGCATCATGTCCTGCCCCGCTGGGCATGCGCTTCGTGGACAGCCCCAAATCCTGCGCAGCCGCTTCGATCACGTCGCGCACGCGGGAATCTGTCGGAGCTGGTTTGTTGACGTTGATGGGCTCAAAACGAACCGTCACGCCACTGGACCGGGCAATGGCCTGCGCTTCTTTTTCAATGACGGTATACAGGCGCTGAATTTTAGCTTCGTCCAGATCACGCAGCTCCAAACTACAGACCACCCGCCCGGGGATGACATTGGGAGCCCCGGGATATGCTTCGATCTGACCTACCGTGCCGACCTGACGCCCTGGCTCTGAAGTGACAATACGGTGGACGGCCTGAATGAACCGGGCCGCTGCCAGCAGGGCATCCCGGCGACGATCCATCGGTGTCGTACCTGCATGGTTGGCCATGCCTTCCCAGGTTACGCGCCACCAGCGAATGCCCACGATCCCTTCGACCACACCTATGTCTATCTGCTCCTCGTAGAGGACCGGCCCCTGTTCGATGTGCAACTCCAGGTACGCGGCGATATCGCCGGGCTTACGAACGGCTTTGTCAAGTCGTTCTGGATCGCCGCCGAGAAAGCGAATCCCCTCGCGGATCGTCTTGCCGCTGTGGCTGAGATGGTCCAGTTCTTCCGGGGATAACTCCCCAATCCAGGCTCGACTGCCGATCAGTCCGCCTTCCTCATTCTGAAAGATCACCACTTCCAGCGGATGCCGAAGCGCGATCCCCTGCTCATGCAGCGTTTGCGCCACTTCGATAGTGCTTAAGGAGCCGACCGTGCCGTCATAATTGCCGCCGTTGGGGACCGTGTCGATGTGGGAACCCATCACCAGAGGGGGCCGCTCAGGCTCGCTGCCGGACCGTCGGCCAACAATGTTCGCGGCTGCGTCGATCTCCACCTCCAGTCCGGCCGCCTGCATCCACTGGATTACCTGAGCCCGTGCCTGCCGATCTGCTTCGCTGTAGGCCACCCGACTGGTACCGCCCGGACCGCGGCCCAATGTTGCCAGCTGCTCCAGGTGCGCCAGTAGTCGATCGGCATTAATGCGCAGCGAGATCTGTGCTACAGCATCCCTCCAGGGTGCAGGTCCCAGTAAACCCAAAGCGCCCGTAGCTGCCAGCGTTGTTCGCAGAAAGGCACGTCGAGACTGTTTTGGTGACTCGAAATCCGCTTTCATGGTGCAAAAAGACAGTTTTCGCATAGCCTCTGGCATCCGCACAAAGAATTTTTGAAATTTTATATTCACAATCAAATAATTTCACGCAACCCCCACCCCAGGCGAGGTCCTCCATGTTTCGAAGCCTTGGCACACTCCTGATCGCCCCGCTCCTCTAGCCCGATTGGCGTCTTCAGACATCCCAGGACGAGGCGTCTGTTCGCCCCGGTTTCGCCCAACTCCCAGCTAACAGGCTTTTCCCGGGAGCAAGCGCGTCAACAGGGGGCGCTGGAGGCCCACATTCCGCCCCGGATTTCACCGGCACGCATGCGCGCCTATCATCGAGCGCTGACAGCCGAAACGCATCATGCCGGGCACAGAGGCCAACGAACGCACCGCCACATACCTGGCCGAGCGGTTGCGTGAATTTGGCTTTGACAGCGTGGCGTTTTATCACTATGAAGTGCTGCTGCCCCGACCGGTGGAGCGTCAGGTGGAGCTTGTGGCTCTGGAGCGCTACCGGCTGCAACTGAGCGAATCGTCCTTGCTGCCGCCAACACCATGCTATAAAAAAGCCCACACCCTTGATGGCATGGACCCAGTGGCGTGCCGAACCCTTGTCTCCACTACAGGCTAGACGCCATGGTCCTCAGGACCCAGCGTGGGCGGATAATGGCGTAAGTACACCTTTAAGGCCGCCTCCACCCATAAACGGGCCTGCTTTTCGGTAAGCGTGATCTGCAACGAACCCATCTGGATATGCACGTGAGGAGGGCGGTAAACATAATCATCCAAGATATGAAACGTCTTAGCTTGCTCGAGTAAGGATTCGAGCGTTGGCTGCATAAATTCTGACATCCATACTACCATTTTTAGGGTACTTCATACCAGCAACTGGCCTTCCCCCTGGAAAAAACCTTTTCACCTTACTTCCCGATAGGCTTATGCATTCGCCAACCTGCAAGGTGCATGGCGTACTGGAATAAAGTACAAAAATTTTCTTCCGTCAAGTTTGATATAATCGATGTGTGTAAATATAGTGTCTTACAGATTCAGGAACGAGATAGCGAATTGAACGGCCTTGGCGGCAGCGCTGCCGGATCTCAGTAGCTGAAATTTCCAAAAGGGGGGCTTCTACAAACGTAGCCCGGGCTAAAAAGCGTGGATCGATGGTTTCGGTTGTGCTTCCAGGACGGCGGTAGACCACAAGATGGGCAAGCTGGATAATTTCTTCTGGTTCACGCCAGGTATGTAGCGTGCGCAGGCTGTCTTCGCCGATAATGAGCAGCATATCCCAATCGGGATAAAGCGCTTGAAGTTGACGCAGGGTATCGATGGTATAAGAGCGGCCACCACGCCGAATCTCCAGATCAGAAACGACAAACTGAGGATGACCTTCAGTGGCCAACTGGGTCATGGTCAGCCGGTGATGAGGTGCGGCCAGTTCTTCTTCGTTTTTATGGGGTGGAGCGTAGCAAGGCATCCAAAGTACCTGATCCAGCCGGGCTTGTTCACGGACCTGTTCGGCTACAATTAAGTGGGCAAGATGCGGGGGATTAAACGAGCCGCCGAAAAGTCCAATGCGGAGACGGGCCATAGGCCGTCCTTAGGGTTGCGGTTGTCCTTGGGCTAGCGCAGCGGCGTTAAGTTCTTTCGGATGGCGCTGCGCTTCAGTGTAAAGGGTTTCAGCGGTTCGGAGCAAGGGGCTATCGGGAAAGAGTTGCAGCAAGCGCTCATAGAGTTCAATAGCCCGCTGGTAGCGCTCAGGCTGGCGCGTACGCACGCTTTGATTCGCAAAAGCAATGTAAGCCCGCATAGCGCCCACCAACGCATCATCGGCCCAAGGCGTATCCGGATAGCGATCAAAGACGGCTTCGTAGGTTACTGCTGCAGCTTCGTAAAGCTCTCGACGCTCGTAGAGCCGTGCAGCTTCATATTGCTTACGCGCCAGCTTTGTGCGCAGCTCGGCAATTTTCTGTGTAGCGTCGGCTACCCGTTCGTGATTAGGATAGCGATCAATAAAGAGTTGAAAAGCCTCAATGGCCTTACGCGTGTCGGTTTGGTCCAGCTCATAAGGGGGCGATAAGTTGTAGTAACACATCGCCCGTTCGTATTCAGCCTCAGGCACACGGGGATCGATACGATGGATCTGCACAAAACGCTCGTATTCGCTGGCCGCCAGCAGGTATTCGCGATTTTGGTAATAGGCACGTGCCAAATAAAATTGGGCATCGGCAGCCCATTCGTGGGTACGACCGTAGGTAAACACAGCCTGGAAGTATTCGATCGCGCGCGCGTATTTGCCCTGATTATAGAAGGCCATTGCCCGCTCGTAAGCCTCCTGAGGCGAGCTGTGGCGCAACCGGCCGCTACCGGCACATCCGACCAGTAGCATCAGGCTGAACAACACGCTGTAGCGGCTTACGCGACGCATTTGATTTCCTTTTGGCCTTGCAAAGCAATCGATGGCGGCTGGTACGTAAGGAGTTAGCGCCGGTTCCGTTGGGGTTAGCGAATGAGTTCCAGGCGTCCATCGCGATAGCGATGGAAGTAAAGCGCCCGGTTGACTTGCCCGCCTTCAAAATATAGCCGCATGCCTAATCCCTGGTACAGGGGTGCTCCGCGCAACCGGTCTGGCAAATCATGTAGCCTGCTCCGCTCGGGCAACTGTTGCAGTAGAAAACGCGTCACATCGTAGCCTACATAAGCGAGCCGGTCGGGCTTTCGATGACGCAGGGCCTGATACTGCTGTTGAAATCTCCGAACTTCGGCACGCGTCGAGTCAACCCAAAAGTCGTTACTGAAGGTCAGTTGGTAACGGCTGGCCTCTAGCGGCGCACGCACATCGCGCCAAGCGGCATTGCCTAAAATGCGGATCGAAACCCCTGCCCGTGTCAAGCTAGTCAAAGCTGCTTGCTCCAACGCAGGCGCTTGCGCCCCTGAAAGGGGCAAGTATAACGCTTCGGCTTGCTGGAGCGTATCTCGCCCGATTTGCTCGACCAAATTGGCGTAAGCTTGTGCATTCGGGAGGAGTTTATAAAACACCACCTGCGCACCCAAGCGCAAAGCTTCAGCCTGAAAAGCCTCAGCCATTAGCTCGGCAGTTGGGTCGCCAAAGAGCGCGGCCACGCCCAGGCGCCGCAGCCGTAGGCCAAGGACGGCCATGCGGGCCATGAGCTGCCCCCGCACCGAAAGCGTTGGGTTAGCCTGAAAAATCCAGCGCCGGCCACGCGAAACCGCATCGTCGGTAGCCAGTGGCGCAACCAACACAACGCCAAGCTGCTCGGCCACTTCGGCTGCAGCAATAGCTTGTTCGCTGTAAAGCGGCCCCAAAACAAAATCTACTTTTTGGTCTTGAACCAAACTGCGCAAAGCCGCGCGTGCCTGCGCAGGCGTAGTGCCTGCATCTCGAAACACCATGCGCACTGGCGCAAGCAGGCTGTCTGCATTGCGTGCCTCAACCGCCAGCCGAATGCCGTCGAACAACGCTTGGGTCAGCGCAGCATTTTCGGCATCCATCGACAGCAAAATGCCCAGCGTAATGGTCTGGGCCTGACGATACTGTTGAGCCTGGGCTACTTCGGCCAGATGCTCCAGCCGACGCGCTTCGGCATGATACCGACTGGTCGGATAGCGGGCCTCGAACTCGGCAAGCCATCGGCGCATCTGTTCGTAGTCCCCCAGTCGATACAACGCCTTAGCGGCCATGATCCAGGCTGCGGTCGTTTTGCGATGCAGCGGATAGGCTTCGACAACGCGCCGAAACTGCCGGTAAGCCAAGCTGTAGTCGCCACGCTCAAATGTTAGCAGAGCTTGCGCAAATTCATTTTCGGCCGCTTCAATACGTGGAATTGCAGCCTGCTGAGCCGTCGCTTCTAGCGACCCCAGCGCCAAAAACAGCACAAGCAGGCTGCTGCAGCTTCGATGTAACCAGCGTTTCACTCCCACTCGATGGTGGCCGGTGGCTTAGAACTGATGTCGTACACCGCGCGGTTAATGCCGCGGACCTCGTTGACAATTCGGTTAGACACATGAGCCAAAAATTCGTGCGGCAGTCGCGCCCAATCGGCCGTCATGCCATCGATACTGGTAACCGCACGCAAGGCGCACACATGCTCATAGGTACGTTCATCCCCCATTACGCCGACCGTCTGCACCGGCAACAGCACAGCAAAAGCCTGCCAAACCTGATCGTACAAGCCGTGACGTTGCAACTCTTCGATAAAGATCGCATCCGCTTCGCGCAACAGCTCTAGCCGCTCTGGCGTCACCGGACCAATGACCCGCACGGCTAGCCCTGGTCCCGGAAACGGATGGCGATGCAAGATGATCTCAGGTACTTGAAGTAAACGTCCGATGGCACGAACTTCGTCTTTAAACAGTTCGCGAAATGGCTCAATAATCTCAAAATTCAATCGCTCAGGCAATCCACCGACATTGTGGTGGGTCTTAATTGTAGCCGAAGGACCTTTATAAGAGACGCTTTCAATCACATCAGGATACAGGGTGCCTTGTGCTAGAAAACGCGGCCGCCGTCCCAGTTCACGGGTTAGCTC
>Ga0272447_1001460_pt1 | contig 14766 bp, 15 predicted proteins | sample YNPCB0133_FD_194589 | JGI IMG/M metagenome (GOLD analysis project Ga0272447, IMG submission 194589) | Hot spring microbial mat communities from Yellowstone National Park, WY, United States - YNP-CB-013-3 | ecosystem: Environmental > Aquatic > Thermal springs > Hot (42-90C) > Sediment | place... | reverse complement strand
GCCTCGGCGATGTTCTGGCAGGCGATGTCGCAGAGGCTGCAACCCGTGCACTTCTCCATCCTCAGGAGGTGCCTGCCCTTAGTCCCTGGATAGGCGATCCCGGAATGGCAGTTGTATCGGCTGAGCAACAACTTACAAGGGAGCCCATAGACGCGGTGAAACTGGTAAGTATCTCAGGGGTGAAAAGGAGTGGGTATTAGGTTACGGCTGTGGTGGTCTGTCGGCCGGGTGTTTGGGATCTTGGAGGGCGCCGTCTCTTATCAGATTTCCCTGCTTTCGCAGGGGCCTCAGCCTTACGGCGGGTCTCAAAGGGTTTGAACCTTCTCTACTCGAGAAGGGGCGGACACCCCCAAGGCTTCCCCCACCCGGCCGTTCTCCTCCGTTACCCAGATATAACGTCTGGAACATTTCCAGATCTCCTCCGCAACTTTTTCGTCTTCAGTATTACCTTCCCCGGCTCTTTCTTCGGATTGAAATGGTATAACCTGTTGTTAATTGATTGACGGCGAAAAGGAGCTTCCCATGGTATTGGAACACCTTCCTCTTCGGCCTATTCTCTGTTTGTTTACCTTCTGTTTTTTCGACCTCCTCTTTCTTCCTCCTCCTTAACCTTCTTCTTCAGTACTGATTGGATTCCGATTCCTGCCTTCCGTAGTACGTCTGAGACCTTTTCGATATGGTAGGTCTCGAGGACGATTTCGCAGCATAACGCCTGGGCGATAACGTCGTCGTCTGGGATCTCTATCTCCTCGAACACTCGTCTGATGCCTGGAAAGTGCCTTTCAACGGTACTGACGAATTCCTTTGCCTTCTCAATTAGTCTGTCCTCGTGCAAAGTCACTACCGGTGTTTCGTCCTCATCTTCGCTGAGCATCTGCTGGACCTTGTAATACAGCATATAGGAACGTCGCCATTTGTTCATTGTCCTCCAGCAAATAAGGTAAGGAATGTCGGTCTTCCGATGGAATTTCGGCCATGTGAATGCTAATGCGACTGCATCGATATAGTCGTTCTTCTTCGTAGCAGGGTACTGTCAAATTGGTATTACCTCCCCTCTTCCTGTCCTTACGAGGTTATGCACAATTGCTACCGCCGTTGCTATCTCCTCTATGCTCTTCAGTTGTGTAACCTCTTCGTCCTATTCTCCAATTCCCTGAACCACCTCTCTATTTTGTTCCTACCTCCGAAGGTCTCATGGTAGTAAGTTATTCCCAATCTCTACAATGCCAGACTCAATCCTGCAATGAACAGAATCACAGAATAGAGTTTCTCTAAAGGAGAGTACCTGTGATGTCTGAAGAGCCTGGTGAATGAGTACAGCAGGACGTTGATGAGGTGCAACATGGCCAGAGATTATCCCAAAAGGCTTAAGTGAAACTTGTCAGTACCCCAGTACCTCTAGAAATAAATTTATAAGGAACTTTAGTAGTATCATAGTGCGGTCATGAAGTGGTTCAATAAGAGATTCTCAAGACGTGAAGCTATCAGTACGACCGCAAAACTCGCAGCTGGCGTAGTGATTGCGGGTGGTGTTGGCGCGTTTGCAGGATATTATGCCGGAATGACCACTACACCGGCTGTAAAAACAGAGACGAAGACTGTAACAGCAACAGTTACGGTCGGTGCTCCGCCTACGAGGCCCGTCGAAATTACTTTAGCATGTGATGCCGGACATAACTATCTCCCATGGTTTGATCCGAACGAAGCACCTTCAGGTGGGCATTATGGTCAAAACCAAGCAGCCAAGATAAAGGATGTTCTCGGAATAAGTATTGTTGGTGAAGAAGTTGATCCCGGCACACAGTTCGCAATATACTTAGCTGATCTGACCGGTCCAGGTAGATATAACATAATCGTTTACTTCCCAACATATAATGGAGATATACTTGGGGGCGGCTGGGCCATTCCATTAGATAAATACATTGAAAAATATTATGTAAATCTAGACGATCTACCACCCGTGTATAGATATCTATATTGTAGTTGGGGAGGGAAAACTTATGCTCTTCCATACGATGGAGATTTTCATGCCCTTTACTATCGTAAGGACATCTTTGCTAATCCCGATATAAGGAGAAGATTCAAAGATAAATATGGTAGAGATCTAGAGCCACCAAAAACGTATGATGAATACCTACAGATCGCTGAGTTTTTCACCGGCTGGGACTGGGATGGGGATGGGGAAGACGAGTATGGAACTGTTGAAGACTTTAAAGACTTGACATGGGGGATATTCTTTGACAGGTTTGCATCTCTTGGTGGATTATGGTTTGATGAGGAAATGAATCCATTAGTCCCGAATGATGCAGCTGTAAAAGCGTTGGAAGACCTAGTAAAAATTACCGAATATATGCCGCCTGGATTCTTAGAGTTCGGAGCTTTAGAAGTCTTTGATTGCATGACTAAAGGAATCACAGCTATGACTTTGACTTGGCCCGATGTAGGACCGAGAGCTGGAAGCGGAGAATTCCCAGTAAAGGGAGACCAGGTTGGAACGGCATTAGTGCCAGGATATGTGGTAGGAGGAAGACTTCTAAGATACAGCTGGACAGGCGTTGGGCGAGTGATGATAATCACGGTTAATACCCCAGAAGAGAAGCGTGAAGCAGCATTCAGAGTCTTAAAGTGGATGTGGGATACCTCCGTATATTGGGTTCCAAGCGGCTTAAACGGTGAAGACCCCTTCGCTTACAGCCATACAAGCCCCGGAGCTCTACCTCATTGGAAGAGGGCGAATCCCGCATGGAGCGAGGAGGGAATATTGGATTATATGAGGGCCGCAGCAGAGAACTTCGCACACGGTTATCCTGACCTATATCTGCTTGGAGCAGCCCAATACACGGACATCCTCAGCAGATACATCATGATGGCTGTGCGTAAAGAGATGTCACCAAAAGATGCGATAAGCAGAACGGTTGAAGAATGGCGTCGTGTTACGAAAGATTTAGGCGAAGAAAAGCAGAAAACCCTTTGGAGACAGCAAATAGTAGAGTATAAGAGAGCGGGAATATGGCCTAAGTAGTTTTAGTGGACGTCTCTCTTGGGTATGAGAAGTCAAAAATCTTCCTACTTTATTTTTATTTTGCCTTCTTTGATAGTCTTATCAGCCATTATAGTTTTTCCTCTCCTGTTTAACATATACCTAAGTTTGCTAAAGTGGGACATCAGGTTTAGAGGAAGTATTCCAGAATTTATTGGGATAACTAACTATCTAAAAATTTTCTCTGATAATAGATTCTTTGATTCTTTAAGTAGGACTTTTTACATGCTTTCATTAGCAGTCCCACTAGAGTTCTTCTTTGGTTTTCTACTTGCATTGCTCTTTTATGAACCGTTTAAAGGAAGAAGATTACTTTCACTCTTTATTCTTCTTCCGCTAGCATTAAGCGACGCCGTTGTAGGCTTAGTATGGGGATTAGTGTTAGTACCGACTTACGGTCCTGTTGATTATTTTATGAGAACATTCGGATTGTGGGAATTACTTGGGTTTAAGAAACCAATAAGCTTAGTTACGACATATCCTATGGAGATGATAATAGTGGCAGATGTTTGGCAGTGGACCCCATTCTTCTTCATAGTTTTACTAGCTGGTTTAGCGAGTCTTCCAAAAGAAATTATTGAAGCCGCCGAAATAGATGGAGCATCAAAATTTAACGTTGTTAGGTATATAATGATGCCTATGCTAAAACAGATTATCGGAGTAGCACTCATAATTAGGATTGCTGATATAATCAAGACGTTCGGTCTACCATACGTAATGACTAAGGGTGGGCCTGGATTTGCGTCAGAAGTTGCTTCACTTTATATATTTTATCAAGCTTTACAATTTTTAAACATAACATATGCCGCGGCTTTAACGATAATACTTATTCTTATAATTACTATTGTGATAAACGTCTTTATTAGAGCGTATAGATTGAAGTTTTAGAGGTGTAAAAATGAAAAGTCGTACTGTTTCAAATTTTGCTAAATTCTCCATAATTATTGTGTCGACGTTTTTCTTTATATTTCCATTATACTGGATGACTTCGATGGCATTTAAACCTGAAACTGATTGGGCTTCCTTTCCTCCGAAATTGATCCCTAATCCGATCACTTTAGATAACTTTTACAAAGGTTTATTCACGATGGGCGGTCTTCAAGGTATATTCGATAGTCTTGTTATAGCAGTTAGTAACACGCTTTTAAGTTTGATGATAGGAGGATTGGCAGGCTATGGTCTCTCACGTTATAAAGGAGGCAGAAACATAGCATTCTTTATCCTTTCACAAAGATTTGCTCCACCAATAACCTTTGCACTTGCTTTCTTTACGATGTTTAGTCTTATGAACTTACTCGATACACATATTGCAGCTATTATAGCCCATCTAACCTTTAACATTCCATTTGCAGTTTGGTTAATGAAAAGTTTCTTTGATGGAATACCAAAGGATCTAGAAGAGAGCGCGATGATTGATGGATGTTCTCTAACTGGGGCATTCTTCCGGGTTGTGCTACCAGCAAGTCTACCAGGAGTAATTGCGACAACTGTAATGCTGTTTATGTTTAGCTGGAATGAGTTTTTGTTACAGCTATTTTTAACTCGAAGCGCCGTTAAGCCTCTCCCCACCCTTATACCAAGATTTTATGGAGGCCACGACATACTATACGGTGTAGTCTGCGCAGTAGCGCTCTTTGCTAGTATTCCTCCCATAATAATCGTCGCTATTTTTCAGAAGTACTTGGTTAGAGGTTTAACATTTGGATATGTAAAGGGTTAGAGCGAATCCTACGCGGTTAATCTTATGCAGTCTGATATAGTAAGCTAAGTTTAAGATAATCTACTTCATACTTATCACCCGAGGTAGATGTGGTGTGTTAGGTGATAGGTTTACTGGTGCTCTTTGGGAGAGTGTTGGGGACGTGTTTGAGGCGATAATCTCGCACCTCTTCATTCTTGGGCTGACAGACGGCAGCCTCAGCCTCGATGTCTTTAGGGAGTACGCAATCCAGGACGCGCAGGTACTGACAAGTTTCACTTAAGCCTTTTGGGATAATCTCTGGCCATGTTGCACCTCATCAACGTCCTGCTGTACTCATTCACCAGGCTCTTCAGACATCACAGGTACTCTCCTTTAGAGAAACTCTATTCTGTGATTCTGTTCATTGCAGGATTGAGTCTGGCATTGTAGAGATTGGGAATAACTTACTACCATGAGACCTTCGGAGGTAGGAACAAAATAGAGAGGTGGTTCAGGGAATTGGAGAATAGGACGAAGAGGTTCTACAACAACGTTAACTCGAAGACGTTGAAAAGCATGGAAGAGTTGGTAACTGCAATTGCAATTTATGCATAACGTCATCAGGACAGGAGGAGGTAATACCAACTTAACAGTGCCTCCGCGAAGTTCATTTTATGAATAAAGAAAAAAGGGATATCAGACCTCTCAGACTTCTATGATGCAGGGAGTATGGGGAGTATGAAATCCAAGGAATCAGACTATAACGCATGAGTTACCCATATAAGTTGCCGTTGTACTTTTTCTACCGGAGGTTGAGTTATGAGGGTCGTTAGAGTTAGAATGCCTCATGGTGAGAAGCGAATGGGTGTGGTGGTGGATGACGAAGTTGTCCTACTGCGGGAATCCAAGTATGGGTCTGAGAGAGGATATGTAGTCCTTTTTAGGGAGGCGACTCGTAAAGGACTCCAAGTAACTGAGTTCTTGGAGCGGATCATAGCTGGTAATAGGCGGTTAAAGAGGATAAGTTACGCGGAGGTGGAGAAAGGAGGTGAGAGAGGACCACGCCTTTTGATTCCCATAACTCCGCCAGAGGTTTGGGGTGCTGGAGTAACGTATCTGAGAAGTAAGGATGCCCGCGAATACGAGACAAGAGCGAAGGGAATTTATGACATGGTTTACGAGGCTGAGAGGCCGGAGATTTTCTTCAAGGCTACGCCGTCTCGATGCGTCGGTCCAGGCGAGGTCGCATACATTAGAAGTGATAGTAGATGGTCTGTCCCGGAACCTGAACTGGCAATTGTACTGGGTCCTCGGAAAGAAATAATTGGCTATACAATTGGTAATGATCTCTCGGCCAGAGACATCGAGGGCGAGAACCCATTATACCTACCACAGGCCAAGATCTATAAAGGTTGCTGCGCAATCGGGCCAGCTATTGCCCCCCCGGAAATCATCGGAAATCCTAAAAACCTCGAGATCGAGATGAGAATCCTCAGAGACGGATCCGAAATCTTTAGAGGTAGTGTAAACACCTCAAGTATGAAGAGGAGCCTCGAGGAACTTGTGGAGTATTGGACAAGGGACAACGTGGTTCCGCCAGGCTCTATACTCCTCACGGGAACGGGAATAGTGCCCCCTGACGATTTCACATTGAAAGGCGGCGATATAGTGGAGATTGAAATCGAGAAAATCGGTGTGCTTCGTAACAGGATAGAACAGCTCAGTAACCAAGGTAGACGGTCTTAATCTTCGTGTAGAAATCCAAGGCTGTCTCGCCCTGCTCCTTAATCATCCCGAAACTGGACATTTTGTATCCTCCAAATGGGACGTGCAGCTCGAGCCCTGTTGTCGGTTTGTTTATCTTCACCACTCCTGCCTGGACACGGTTGATGAATTCGAAGGCCCTTTGTAAATTACGTGTGAATATTGAGGCGGATAGACCGTATTTGATCGCGTTTGCCAGCTCGATAGCCTCGTCAAAGTCTTTGGCATGCATGACTGCGAGAACTGGGCCGAATATCTCTTCCTGTGCTATCCTCATGTCCGGTGTGACATCTGTAAAAATTGTGGGTTCGATGAAATATCCCTTAGAATGTTCCGGACCTGTAAGCCTCTTCCCGCCTAGGATTAGTTTAGCTCCCTCGCTTACACCCACCTCTATGTAGCTTAATATCTTGTTCATTTCCTTCTCACCTATTACTGGGCCCATCTCTACACCTTCCGCTAAGCCGTTACCGACCTTGATCCGTTTGACACGCTCCACCAGCTTCCTCTCAAACTGATCGGCAACACTTTCCAAGACTATTGCGCGGCTAGTCGCTGTACATGCTTGACCTGTGAGGCCGAACGCCCCTCGGACTACCATCTCGACTGCTTTATCCATGTCTGCGTCATCGAGCACAACCGCAGGGTTCTTTCCACCCAATTCTAACTGAATCCTCACATTCCTTAGACATACTGCGCGTTTAATCTCCTCGCCCACCTCGAGCGAGCCTGTGAAGGATATCGCGTCTACCTTCGGGTTATTGATTAACTCGTCGCCCACGGTTGAGCCGGGGCCTGTGACAAGGTTGAGAACACCAGGAGGCAGTCCCGCACGGATTAGACTATCCACCAATCGGTAGGCTATCAGCGGAGTGTAACTGGCCGGCTTGAAAACGACAGTATTACCGCAGACAAGCGCTGGAGCGATCTTCCAAGACGGTATGGCTATCGGGAAGTTCCAAGGAGTGATTATCGCAACGACGCCTAGCGGTTCTCTGACCGTGAACAAGTATGTGTTGGGCTCTGCGGAGGGTGTGAATTCTCCCTTCAATCTGTAGCCCATAATTCCATAGAATCTAAAGATGCTCACGGCCCTAGCCACTTCAGACCTGCTCTCTGCCAGCGTCTTCCCCTCCTCACGCGTTAAAATCCTCGCTAGCTCCTCAGACTCATTCTCCATTATTTGGGCAGCCCTAATTAAGATTCTTCCTCTTTCGGGTGGAGGAATTAAAGCCCACTTCATTTGCGCTTCCCTAGCAGCCTCGATGGCCCTCACAACGTCCTCCTTAGACAGTAGTGGGAACTCGCCTACAACATCCTCAACATCAGCCGGGTTGATGTCCTTAAAGGTTTTACCATCTGATGAGAAGACCTTTTCCCCTCCGATTATACAGGGATAGGCCTGCCCAGACATGACAAATAATCAGCAATATGGCCGAATAAAAACATTGATAATCCTAGTTGATTGACCACAAACTCGTTTAAAATTCCCTTATATAAAACAGTTACCTCTAAACCTAATCAACAACCCGCAAAAGCGGAGCGGGCGGCCTGCTCAAAGAGTCTCCTAAACCCCTATCTCCATCTTCTATTTGTTGGTACTGTCAAGTTGGTATTACCTCATCTCCTCCTGCCCTGATGACGTTGTGCACAATTTTAATTTATCAAAATATTTTGTTATAGAACCTCTACATCCACCTTTAGCTAAGGCCTGTTTGTCCAGCGACCCAAAAAGGCAAAGTAAAACTTGTCAGTACCCTGTTTGTTAGGGAAAAAACTTTAACTGGAAAAATAACTTTTATATCGTTGTGCTCATGTCCTATTTCCGGAGATGGCTGCCGTCAGGCTAGTAAACCTATACAAGAAATTCGACAAGGTTGTAGCCGTTGACGGCGTGTCCCTTGAAATAGCCGACGGCTCGTTCGTCGTTCTGCTGGGTCCCTCTGGATGTGGCAAGACGACGACTCTGCGTTGCATAGCCGGTCTAGAGGTGCCCGATTCAGGGGAGATATGGATAGGAGATAGCATAGTGAACGATCTGCCGCCTAAAGACAGGGATGTGGCCATGGTGTTCCAGAACTATGCCCTATATCCACACATGAAGGTCTACGACAATATAGCGTTCCCGTTAAAGTTGAGGAAAATTCCCAAAGGCGAGATCGACCGCAGAGTGAAGGAGACCGCCGAACTTCTCGGGATAAAACACCTCCTTGACCGGAAACCGAGGCAGCTTAGTGGTGGTGAGCAGCAGAGAGTGGCGCTCGCGAGGGCTATAGTCAGGCAACCCAAGGTATACCTCATGGATGAGCCTCTGAGCAACTTGGACGCCAAGCTGAGGCTCTTCATGAGAGCTGAGCTCAAGAGGCTTCAGAAGGAGCTCAAGACCACGACGATCTACGTTACCCATGACCAAGCCGAGGCTATGGCTATGGCAGACAAGATAGCAGTTATGAACAAGGGGAAGGTCCTGCAGTACGACGAACCCTTAAACATCTATAACAAGCCCTCAAACACGTTCGTGGCGACCTTCATCGGCAGCCCGCCAATGAACATGATTAAGGCGTCGGTTGTGAGGGAGGGTATGCTAGTCCAGCTGGACGCTGGGTCGTTCGTCTATACACTGCCTGCGGACTATTCAGAAATTGTATCGACTAGGCTCCGTTCCTCCGAAGTATACTTAGGCGTCAGGCCAGAGGACCTCAGAATCTCGACCGAAAAGCAGCCAACCTCTGTCTTCATGGCGGAGGTGTATGTGTTGGAGCATCAGGGTGTGAACATGGTGGTCGACCTTAAGTTGGGCTCGGAAATCATAAAGGCCGTCTCACGGCCCATGCCGCTTTCCATCGGAGATAAGGTCTGGGTCGGGTTCGAACCTGATAAGGTACACATATATGATGCCGGGACCGAGGAGCTGATAATATAGCACACCTTCACATACCCGTACTCGCTCTTCAAATACTCCTTTAACAGCCTATTTGCAGCTCCTCCGATTGTTGGCGGTAAGTCTGTGAGCGCTAAGTAGTCTCCGAAACACAATACAAGGTACCACGGCACCCTGCCCTGATCGAGTAGCTTTAGGAGGATCTTGCTCAGCGATGCTTTCTATACTTCTCGATCACCTCTTCTTGGAGCGTTATCCCAAGCCCACTCCTCTGCGGAGGCTCGAAGAACCCCTCGGAGTGTCGTATCGCATCGCCCGCCAGCCCCTCTCTAAGCGGGTTAGGTCTTAAATGGTACTCTATCATGGGAGAGTCTATTGTCAGGGCCACATGGAGGCTCGCGACGAATCCTATGCCGCCGGCGGAGTAGTGTGGGATGAGGGGTAACCCATAGGCCCTCGACAGCACGCCTATCCTAAGCATCTCCGTTATCCCGCCGTTCCATGCCGCATCGGCCTGAACTATGTCCACGGCATACCTTGAGATTATTTCCCTGAACTCGTGAATCGTGAAGGCTGTCTCATAGCCAGCAATGGGCACGTCGAGTTGCTCCGCGAGCTTGGCGCTGAGCTCGGGATAATCAGTGGACAGTGGTTCCTCGAAGAATATCACCCCAAGTCTTTCGAGCTCCCTTCCCATCCTAAGCGCTTGGTTAAAGTCGTACACATTGTTTGCATCGACCGCTATCTTAAGCTTGTCGCCGAACCTCTCCCTCAGGGCTCCGAGCCTCCGGAGATCCTCCTCGATGCTGAGGCCTCCCACCTTTATCTTGACGGTGTCGAAACCGCTCTTCAGATAGCCCTCTACCTCCTCGAGAAGTTTGGGTATGTCTTTTTCGGGCCTATAGTAGCCTCCAGTGATGTATCCCTTCATCTTCCGGGGATTCCCGCCGAGGAGTCTATAGACTGGAGCCCCATGCTCCTTCCCCAGGAGGTCCCAAAGCGCTATGTCGACACCACTTATGGCCGAGACGACTATCCCACGCCTCCCGAGCCTGAATGTGGCCTTATACATCTTGTCCCAGAGGTACCAGGTCCTTTCAGGCTCCTCGCCTGAGAGAAGCCTGTTAAGCACCTTGTTAACGGTGACCTCCACGCTCTCCGGCGACCCATACCCGATCGCCTCCCCATATCCAACGCCTCCGTCGGAGGTTTCAACCGTTACTAGGCACACCTCCATAGGGTGCTCGGCGCCGCCTATAACAGCTAAAGCATCCTTCTCATAGTATTCTGTGTATTCGAGAACCTCACATCTAACTTCCTTAATCTTCACAGAAGTCCTCTCACGTACCTAACTAATAAAGTTTTATTATCGAAGCCTCGTAGAGTCTGAGAAGCTCGGCTAGCCCCTTCCCAAGGAGACATAAACGATGAACTCGTCTCAAAATTTCGTAATTTTTAGGTATATATTGTTTAATATGGTTATATGATGCTATTGTTGCTAGGGCTTTGACGTTGATGCTATGCTCTCACGTATCTTATGATTGTCGTCCTGAAATGATTTTAGTCATCCGAAGAACCTCTCCCCACACTTCTCTTCTTCCCGTATAGCTCAACATTGTATGACTAGGTTACCTACCATTCCTAGGATTGGATTCACGGGTATGTTAGGCTCTATACCCATGGATTCTAAGCCTCTCCTTATGGACTCCGCATCATATGCCGCGTCTGCGTAGAGCTGCCTAGACCCTCCACTCAATCCCTCTACAAGATCTAGAAGCCTCTTAGAGTGCATGCCCATTCCCAGGACCTATAACTGTTCCTGGAGACATAGAATCCGTCTCTACGCATAAATGTATCTTAGTCCCCTTCCTGTGCTTGAAGCCATCGTATCCTACAAACTCCTCCTTCTTAACCTCGACAGTCGAGCTATCTACAGAAACAACTCCATGCTCCCTAATGGATGCAAACACTTTGAATATCCTATCCCATACACCCTAATCCTGCCACCTCTTAAGCCTCCTCCAAACGGTCTTACATGAACCAATACCCTTAGGGGAGGGGCATATCCATCCACTTACAGCCAGTGGCGAGGACATACAGTATGCCGTTTAAGACCATCTTATCATCAGTCCTGGGCCTACCAACCCTAGACCTAGGAGGGTACTGTCAAGTTTGGTATTACCTCCACTGCTTTTGCCCTTATGATGTTATGCGTCGCTTCAGCTGAAACCTACCATTAGACGGGATTGAGCTTCTCGAGAGGAGAGTACTGATGGGATCGTAACAAATTGGGGAAAAGAGTCCAGTACCGCATCGACGACGTGCATCATGGCAAGGTTCCTAAAAGGCTTAAGTAAAACTCGTCAGTACTCTTATGCGAAATAGATATGTCCTTAAGAAATTGCCACCGGGTTAACGAACCCCGCGGTTGCACCTCTTATCCTTACCGGGTTACAGATGAAAAGGAACTCATAGACCCTGTCCCGCGATAAATCCTCTAGGTCAAGATTCTCCAGAATGAAGATGCCCTTCTCCACTATGAGGTGTTGATGAACCGGTTCGATGTGAGGGGTATTGGGAGGCTCCTTAACGATCCGCTCAACCGAAGGTGTATCACCGCCCACAAGCACCACTCCTCGCCTGGATAACCATCTGGCGACTTCTAGGGAGATTCCGGGTATGGGTGGACCAATATAGCGTTGATTATCTTTACCCCACAAGCTCCCCCAACCTGTTCTAAAAAGAACGACATCCCCCTCGGTTGGCTCCTTAAGACCTTCAAGCTTAAGTGCAGACTCGACATCACTCATCGTTATCTCATAGTCGTCTGGAAGGATTTCGACCCCCTTTACGACAGGAATATCTAGCAACATTCCTCTAGTAATTATGGGCATGAAGTTCTCCGCACCCAGCTTGCTGGTTCCATGCTCCGTTTCTACGTCCCCTATATGTATCCCGCCATAAAGCTCCTCTCCCTTGGTTACATGGTTCAGGGCGTCTACATGGGTTCCTGTATGGTCTGTAATCTCTATCCTAACGTTCATGGCTCCGAAATCTCCTCTCCACGCCCTCAAAGAATCTCTAAACCTTCTAAAACTCGAATAAAATAACGGCCCATGAAATGGGTGTGTCGGAGAGTTAAGGTCAAGGACCCTTCCCAATTGATAGACCTTGCCACTCTTAACTAGTGAAGTCGCCCTAACAACCTTCTGCGGGTTTTGTTTGAACGCCCCATAGGTAGTCAAGGCACTTAGGCAATAATGCATGTCTGATTTAAAGTTTCTATTTTTTCGGAATCGGTACTGACAAGTTTTACTTAAGCCTTTTAGGATTCTGACCGGGATGCACGTCAGCGAACTCTTTCTCCTATTCTCTTTCGATCCCACAGGTACCCTCCTATCGCGAAGATCTATTCCGTCTTTCTTTTTCTCTTCGCAGCAGACCTAAGCTTGGAATAACTTACTTTCCTTTATATGAGAGTTTCGGTAACAGGAACAGAAGAGTTGGTAACCGCAATTGCAGCAACGCATAATATCATTAGGCTGGAGGAGAAGAGATAATACTAACATGACAGTACCCAGAAGTAGAGAAAGAAATAAATATTTCTCAGGCAATGCTAAGACCAGCATGGCCGACTTTGGATACCACGTTCTCCCCGAGTGGTTTAGCCCAGAGAGGGTTATTGAGGGGCTGATACTGGCTGAGGACGCTGGTTTTAGGGTTGGGTGGATAAGCGACCATTTCCATCCTTGGTTTGATAAGGGGGCCTACTGTAGTTTCGCCTGGTCGATACTATCGGCAGTTGCGGAAAGGACTAAGACCATCAAGTTGGGCACAGCCGTTACAGCGCCGATATTGCGTTACAACCCCGCAATAGTCGCGCAAGCATTCGCCACATTAGGCTATCTATATCCAAACAGAATAATATTGGGACTTGGCACTGGTGAGGCACTCAATGAGGTACCATCAGGCGGCGGCTGGCCCAGCTTCAACGAGAGACTCTCAAGACTAGAAGAGGCGGTAAAAATCATCAGACTTCTCTGGAGGGGGGAATTCGTAAGCTTTAGGGGAAAATACTACCGGCTTAAGGGAGCCAAATTATACACATTAAGCAGGAGCGACATCCCCATCTACATTGCCGCCAGCGGCAGCAGAACCGCGTACCTAGCCGGGAGGCTGGGGACGGGACTAATATCGTTAGCTGCACTTGGCCTTGAATGGCTCCGCGATATTGTCATCCCAAGCTACAGAAGGGGGCTAGCAGACAGTGAGCTGGATCATAAAAATGAAAGTATGGTATGCGAGGTCATCGCATCTTATCATGAAGATGAGAATGAAGCGCTCCGCAACTGCAGACCATTTTCCGCAACACTTCTTCCCATAATATTCCGCGCAAATATTTCAGACCCACGAGAGATAGAGATGTATGGTTACATGGTGAGCGAGGAATTGATAAGAGATCGGTGGCTGGTCTCATCGAGAGTTGACGAGCATATTGACCGGCTTGCCAAAATCATGGAGCTGGGATTCAACCACGTAGAGATAGTCGATATAAGCCCTGACCACAGGAGCTTTATAAAATTCTATAAAGAAAAAATATTACCATACTTCGCCGACAAGGACTAATACCGACAAGGACTAATAATTATTTTAAGTTTATTTATATATGGCTGAGCTGAAGACTCCCATAGTAGCCACGCGAGTAGAAATAATCACCCCTAGAGGATATTTAAAGCCTTGTTTGGACACTATCGATAACTCTAACCCCAAAGCTCTTCAAGGACTTGATAAAAGGTTGGAGTGGTTCACCATAGCCGACTAGGTTAGCTTTACAGACGTCATCCCCCGTCCACCGGATAACCCAAGCAACATTTTTTAACCGTCTAACATGATGGTGTCATGATGAGTAATGTGGGACAACGCGCGGAAATGTGTCCATGGTGGTGAGATGAGGATGGAACGCATAGGGAGAAATTACCAGGTCTATAGGTGTGTGAGCTGTAGCTTAAGCGAAATTAGAGTCGTCTAGCTAGAGATTGGTTATCGGGATGCTGACTAAGATAATTAGAAAAAAGGAGAGAGAAGGGGGAGGAGTTCGGCTGGCTATCCATGCAGCATCTGGGAAACCCTAGAGAAGGCCGGACGTTAAATTAGTCATCACAGCACCGTCATCGGCATACGCGCTAAAATTCCACGTCATACCGGCCTGCGGGTTTTATTCCTGCGGCGGTATGGCCAGCCTCCCACGGGCTTCTGCCTATGCGTCCTCCAGATTCTCGAGAGATTTCCCTCTCCTTTGCATACTGTCAAGTTGGTATTACCTCTTCTCCTCCTGCCCTGATGACGTTGTGCACAATTTTAATTTATCAAAACATTTTGTTATAGAATTTTTGTTATAGA
>Ga0272447_1001459_pt1 | contig 14782 bp, 15 predicted proteins | sample YNPCB0133_FD_194589 | JGI IMG/M metagenome (GOLD analysis project Ga0272447, IMG submission 194589) | Hot spring microbial mat communities from Yellowstone National Park, WY, United States - YNP-CB-013-3 | ecosystem: Environmental > Aquatic > Thermal springs > Hot (42-90C) > Sediment | place... | reverse complement strand
TGTTCGAGTGTGTATATTGTTCCTTTGCTTGTTACGCGTATTAGTCCTGCTGCGGCTAGGCCGTCTATTACGTCTATGGGTATGCCGGTTGGTGGTTTTTCTGTTTTGGGTTTTGCGAGGAGTTGGTGTATTTTTCTTAGTATGGTTTTTGGGTAGGGGATTATTGGGATTTTTATGACGCGGTATTGGTGTAGGGCTGGGAATAGTAGTTTGTCGAATTCCTCTTGGTGTTGCTGGTAGTATGCTTGTTTGTCTTGGCTTTCTGCGAGTTCTTTAATTTTCTGTCTTAGCAGTTCGAGCTGTGTGTTTACTAGGTCTATGTTGGGCATTACTATGTGGTATACTCCGTTTACGCCTAGGTATTGGGCTAGGAGGGCTGCTGTTATGCTTATGTCTTTTCTTCCGCCTGCTAGGGAGAGGTGTATTGAATGGGCTTTGTGTATGATGTGTTGTTCTACTAGGAGCTGTGCCATATGTTTCATGAATGTGTAGTTTTCCTCTTCTGTTGTTACGTCTTTTATTGGAAGGATTTTTGTATGTTGGTGGATTGTTGGGTATCTGGTTTTGATTGCCTGTTTGACAAGTTCTAGTCCTTCTAGGACTTTTTGTTCCTGAGTTGCTATGATTGTTAGGTCTGTGGCGTTGGTTTTTTCGGCCTCCTGCATGTAGCGGAGGAATTCTGTGACGACGGGTGGGGATGTGCCCAGAGTAGCGATTAGGGATGTCTTAACCATCTACTTGTACTGCCTTAGCTATCCTATATAAGCAAATCGACACCAGTTCCACATCCTCTTGAGGTATTGTTGCAACAACACGGCAGACTCATTCAGTTTGCTTTGCTCTGCGACCTCGAGTTTCCATCCTCTTTTCATTGAGGCATTGGTTGCAACGTGCATGGTGCTTTATGTGAAGGGTTTGGGATACCGATAGTATTTCCATCCTCTTTTCATTGAGGTATTGGTTGCAACTGTTCTTTTTGTTTAAAAGGGTGGCATGACTTGTGTAAAAATTTCCATCCTCTTTTCATTGAGGTATTGGTTGCAACCGAAGCTGATTTCCGGGTTTTTCGGCTTTCTAGGCTTAACTTTTAGAGGTGGTTATGGATTATCTTCTTTTTGAAGATCATCCGCTTATAAAGCCTTCGTAAGCTATTTGTGCAACATAACGGCTGGCAGCAAAGCCATCTATCCTATCCCACTTATACGTAATAATTTACTGACAGACACCTAGCGACAAGTGGAGAACGCAACGACAATATTCCATCCTCTTTTCATCGAGCAGTGGATACACATGGCGGCCTAGAGTTGATGCACCTAAATTTTCCATCCTCTTTTCATCGAGCAGATACCTATACAAACAGCGGGTTGTTATGCCTACCTAGTTTTATTTCCATCCTCTTTTCATCGAGCAGAGGATTGACGACGCTAGGAAGGCTTATAGCAGAGAACGAGCTATTTCCATCCTCTTTTCATCGAGCAGGAGGCGTTAATAAATTCTTATCTCCCACCGAAAATATTTCCATCCTCTTTTCATCAAGCAGGGGGGCAGGAACCATGGGGTTCTCCGCCTAGCAGAGGAGACATTTCCATCCTCTTTTCATCGAGCAGTGGGTATCATTCACGTCCCACAAGAAATGGCTACTTTCATTTCCATCCTCTTTTCATCGAGCAGATAAACAGACATTTAGAATAGAAATACGTAAAAGAAAATCATTTCCATCCTCTTTTCATCGAGCAGCGGACATAGGCAACATTCCCAACACGCGGTATTTTCATTATATATTTCCATCCTCTTTTCATCGAGCAGGTGCTGGAGTGGTTCAAACACCCCCTAGACGAACTTGATTTCCATCCTCTTTTCATCGAGCAGGTAAAGTCCTCGCTCCGAGGGTTAGTGGCAACGTTACTGTCATTTCCATCCTCTTTTCATCGAGCAGAGCATGGGAATTCGCCAGAATGCGGGCTGACCACGTTAATTTCCATCCTCTTTTCATCGAGCAGGCTGGCGAGGTTGAAAAAATAAAAGGCTATGAAGAATATTTCCATCCTCTTTTCATCGAGCAGTCTGGAAAGCATTATCTCGTGCTTGACTTTGATGCTGATTTCCATCCTCTTTTCATCGAGCAGCCGCCAAAGCTATAACGGCTACATCACCCGACAGAGATTTCCATCCTCTTTTCATCGAGCAGTCGGCCTCATACAGCAAGCCCTGCAGCTTCAGATGAATTTCCATCCTCTTTTCATCGAGCAGTCACGGAATACGTCGCGGGAATGTCAATAGACCACTTAAATTTCCATCCTCTTTTCATCGAGCAGGTTCACGTTGATTTCGTCTTCGTTGCTTATGTTTCCATTGATTTCCATCCTCTTTTCATCGAGCAGAAAAATATTATGCGTTTATGTTGATACCCGACATATATTTCCATCCTCTTTTCATCGAGCAGACAACTCAACCTATTTTTACAATTGACCGCGACGAAATTGTATTTCCATCCTCTTTTCATCGAGCAGGCTGCCGGAGACCTCGAGGTTCTGCAGCTCAATCGCTCTGATTTCCATCCTCTTTTCATCGAGCAGAAGAAGACTATGGCAGCAGGGTTTATTGGGAAATAGATTTCCATCCTCTTTTCATCGAGCAGGAAATTACGTTGAAATACGCTAAAGACGTTGAAAATCATCATTTCCATCCTCTTTTCATCGAGCAGGGGGCTATGAAAGCCAGACTCAAAATGGGCGGGAGAGGCGGATTTCCATCCTCTTTTCATCGAGCAGCGTCCTGAATGATGTGGTTTACATACTGCGACATGTTAAATTTCCATCCTCTTTTCATCGAGCAGAATCGGAATAAATTTTGATGCGTAATTCTTTACTTCTATTTCCATCCTCTTTTCATCGAGCAGTCGCAGTAGAAGCAGACGATTATATAGGATTTTTACGTAAGATTTCCATCCTCTTTTCATCGAGCAGCTGCTTGTAGTAAACGAATGTTCTACCAGCGGGGAAATTTCCATCCTCTTTTCATCGAGCAGGGCAGAGTTGTCGCTATTCCAAACGCTGGCGGTACATATTATTTCCATCCTCTTTTCATCGAGCAGTTTGCGAGTAAGGATTGGTTTACAGACGACCGCATGCGATTTCCATCCTCTTTTCATCGAGCAGACCTGAACACCGGCCCGAGGAGAGACAACGTAGGCCGATTTCCATCCTCTTTTCATCGAGCAGTCTACGCGGAGAGAGTCTTCACATCGGAGACGTCTATCGCATTTCCATCCTCTTTTCATCGAGCAGAGAGGACAGGTGTGAACGCAAACGGGAACTATTTCATATTTCCATCCTCTTTTCATCGAGCAGCTACGGCGCGGGTATGACGGCTTTGATGTTTATGCATTTCCATCCTCTTTTCATCGAGCAGAAAAAACTACGCGTTAAAATCGTTCAGCGTAAAAACGCATTTCCATCCTCTTTTCATCGAGCAGATCAGAGATAGGATTTCCTGTGGTCTCATAGAGTCGAAGCTATTTCCATCCTCTTTTCATCGAGCAGTTTAAAGGAAAACATGGAATCGCCGTTATTTACGCATATTTCCATCCTCTTTTCATCGAGCAGTACTTCGCATAGTAGTTCGAGAGTATTCAGCATAAACACGTATTTCCATCCTCTTTTCATCGAGCAGCAACATCGGTGAGAAGTTCGGCCAGATGGCCACGATGTTATTTCCATCCTCTTTTCATCGAGCAGTGCAGGACTTCCCTGAACGCCACAAGGCTCTGAAACACAATTTCCATCCTCTTTTCATCGAGCAGAGATGGATTATGAGCCGCTTGAGAAAGTGTATCGGTTGAATTTCCATCCTCTTTTCATCGAGCAGTATATTTTAGCCACAACCCATAAACCGTTAGCGTTCGCTTAATTTCCATCCTCTTTTCATCGAGCAGACATTGATGTGCGGGAGTTCGCGATATACATGGTTATTTCCATCCTCTTTTCATCGAGCAGGGGTATGATAAGGAGATGGAGAGATTAGTTTTAGGTATTGCTAAAGATTTCCATCCTCTTTTCATCGAGCAGCGGCGAAAGAATACATAAGCAAGTGCTTGATGTGAATGAGGTATTTCCATCCTCTTTTCATCGAGCAGTATAAGTGATGGGTGGGAGAGGCGGCGGCGTGACATATTGAATTTCCATCCTCTTTTCATCGAGCAGAAGTAGCCGTGGTTTCGGCCTTTGCATCGGCAGACACATCTAATTTCCATCCTCTTTTCATCGAGCAGCGGGGAACCCACTTATATCCACAACGCGGACATTTAAAATTTCCATCCTCTTTTCATCGAGCAGGAGGTTAACACGAAGTTCCGCGAGCTTGAGACTAATTCAATTTCCATCCTCTTTTCATCGAGCAGTCCACATCCATGAGAAAGCCGTCCCGTTCGAGGAAACCCCGAATTTCCATCCTCTTTTCATCGAGCAGTTGATAACTCTGGCCGTGGGGATGTATTGCCGACTAAAACGCATTTCCATCCTCTTTTCATCGAGCAGTCATAGCTGATTTCAACCTCGACGAGGCCGATAGACCATTTCCATCCTCTTTTCATCGAGCAGATGAGGAATTTAAAGGGAAATTCGCAGAGTTTGTGAATATTTCCATCCTCTTTTCATCGAGCAGTTGCTCCGCGAGGAATTGAGGGCTGACAAGCGGGTTTACCGATTTCCATCCTCTTTTCATCGAGCAGTAGGATAGAGGATATAATCGGAGTCGATGAATAATGTATTTCCATCCTCTTTTCATCGAGCAGCTATTCCAAGGAAGAAGACGCATATATTGTGGATTTAATGAATAATGTATTTCCATCCTCTTTTCATCGAGCAGAGGAGCTGGAGCTGCTGGCGAAGGCCCTCAAACTGGTCGATTTCCATCCTCTTTTCATCGAGCAGGCGCAACACGCATCTTAGTCAAACTTGTAACTGTATCGACATTTCCATCCTCTTTTCATCGAGCAGCTAGCCGACTTAGGTAACTCTATTTCCGAGAATGTGAACTGTATCGACATTTCCATCCTCTTTTCATCGAGCAGTCACGCGGTTTACGGGGGCATTTCTTGAGCGGAAGTTTAGATTTCCATCCTCTTTTCATCGAGCAGCTAAGTCATCATATGTTCCTGTTCTCTTCCTGAATAGGATTTCCATCCTCTTTTCATCGAGCAGCGCGGGGGCGGTTGGTGAAGCGTTTTCATTCCAGAGAATTTCCATCCTCTTTTCATCGAGCAGTACATCTCTCTCACGCGGTTGTAAATGGTGAACCCCTGTTCGATTTCCATCCTCTTTTCATCGAGCAGAACATAAAGACTGTGTAGGTATGTTCAACACATTCCAGATATTTCCATCCTCTTTTCATCGAGCAGCATCATTCCCGCATATACGACGCCGTAATAGTTTATATTTCCATCCTCTTTTCATCGAGCAGCGAAGTAAAAGTTGATTTGTCGCGATTAGGATTTGACAATTTCCATCCTCTTTTCATCGAGCAGTTACTAAATGGGATTCTGGGAGAAGACATTGCATATAATAATTTCCATCCTCTTTTCATCGAGCAGTGTTGTTTATGGAGATTTTACGGTATCTTTTATACCGTCAATTTCCATCCTCTTTTCATCGAGCAGGGAGGGGGAAGATACATGGGTTCGAGTAGGAAGTTGGTTATTTCCATCCTCTTTTCATCGAGCAGTTATTCCTCAAGACATTGCGGAAGAATTCAGAAAGAGATAATTTCCATCCTCTTTTCATCGAGCAGTGCGTAAATTACCCCCACAACTGTCGTGTATGCTATTAGGATTTCCATCCTCTTTTCATCGAGCAGGTAATGAATTTCGCCCTGTTGGCCACGAGCAGGGCACTAATTTCCATCCTCTTTTCATCGAGCAGGTTCAGGCCGAGGGGAAGACTGTCAGGCTATATTACAAGATTTCCATCCTCTTTTCATCGAGCAGTTGAGTTATGCGCACAGCTACTTCCGAACAGAGATACCTATATTTCCATCCTCTTTTCATCGAGCAGTGAGGTGTGGCAGGGGCATTGGCAGGGTATTTCCAACTGCTATTTCCATCCTCTTTTCATCGAGCAGGACTTCGTCACAAATGCGAAGTTTGAGGTAGGTGAGCTGAATTTCCATCCTCTTTTCATCGAGCAGCTGCTACACATGTGAGAAAAGCTTCCCAGCCAAGAAATTTCCATCCTCTTTTCATCGAGCAGTTGGCTCTAATGACGTTGTTTTACACGAATTCGTCAAAAATTTCCATCCTCTTTTCATCGAGCAGTGAAAAACATAAAACTTGTAGAGAAAAAGACAGCGCGGGGTATTTCCATCCTCTTTTCATCGAGCAGTCCTTTTTGCTTTTGCTATTATATCTTCAATAACTGCGGAATTTCCATCCTCTTTTCATCGAGCAGATATCTCAAATCATTAAAGATGTTGGGGATGTTGATATATTTCCATCCTCTTTTCATCGAGCAGGGTTCAACGCTACCGCCACAGGAAGCATCAGTATCAGAAAATTTCCATCCTCTTTTCATCGAGCAGAACTATGGAATCACCGTTATTTGCGCATAGGGGTAATATATTTCCATCCTCTTTTCATCGAGCAGAGTCATTAATGAAATGGTTGCAGCAGTTAGGTGATAAATTTCCATCCTCTTTTCATCGAGCAGCATGTTCACGTAGCGGCACTCAGTAAAGCTGCAGAGAATTTCCATCCTCTTTTCATCGAGCAGTGGAGCTGTTTTAAGTGTCTGTGGGTTAAGATTGCCAAAATTTCCATCCTCTTTTCATCGAGCAGTTAGTGTTTTGGCTGTCTTGTCATCTATTCTTTATGACGATTTCCATCCTCTTTTCATCGAGCAGAATGTCCGTATAGCTAGGCAGGTGGATAGGAGCGATACTGAACATTTCCATCCTCTTTTCATCGAGCAGATCCCGAATGAGGGAAGGGATGTTGTTGCAAAGATTCAGAATTTCCATCCTCTTTTCATCGAGCAGCTGTCTTCCCAGAGCCTTATAACCCTTACAGGAAGCCGCACAATTTCCATCCTCTTTTCATCGAGCAGCAAACCTAGCCATAATATTTCACGGATAAAATTCCATGATTTCCATCCTCTTTTCATCGAGCAGTTTTTCCGAAAATTTCAGGGTCGGAATATCGCCTAGATTTCCATCCTCTTTTCATCGAGCAGTTGTGGATAACCTAGAGCTTGTGAATCAACTCCGAGACCTATTTCCATCCTCTTTTCATCGAGCAGAAGACTTTGAGCTGAGAAAGTTTCTGAGGACGGTTGGCGTAGATTTCCATCCTCTTTTCATCGAGCAGAAATCAAGCCTGAGAAATATGAGGCTGAGAAAGAGGAGGTCATTTCCATCCTCTTTTCATCGAGCAGTTCCTGCTTTTCACCATCTACGCCCAGCCTCACGTAATTTCCATCCTCTTTTCATCGAGCAGGTAAATAATGCGTCTGGGTTGTCGTCCACCTGAAGCATTTCCATCCTCTTTTCATCGAGCAGCGCATGCTGAGGGCCCTCGGGAAGTATGAGAACTTAATCAGATTTCCATCCTCTTTTCATCGAGCAGCTGCCCACCCTGCCCAATACAAAACATCAATTTCCTTATTTCCATCCTCTTTTCATCGAGCAGACGCCTTCCTTCATTTCTTCTACAAGTTTACTGAATTCTTCATATTTCCATCCTCTTTTCATCGAGCAGGAGGGGAGCAAGCTGTTGGCTAATGGTGAAGGGTTTCTGAATTTCCATCCTCTTTTCATCGAGCAGTCACACATACCACATCCACCACCAGATAACCGTAACCGAATTTCCATCCTCTTTTCATCGAGCAGCGAGGCCGCCGAGAAGGTTTCGAGGTGGGCTGAGAAGGTGATTTCCATCCTCTTTTCATCGAGCAGCAGAACACTGTCCTCGGTTGGTGTTGCTTTGCGGGATGTATTTCCATCCTCTTTTCATCGAGCAGTGAAATTGTTGCGTTCGATGTTACGGATGCGGCGTTTCTTGATACATTTCCATCCTCTTTTCATCGAGCAGCGGGCCCTGAGTGGTGAGAGGTGGCTATCCATCCTTGACATTTCCATCCTCTTTTCATCGAGCAGTGCGGCTTTTTTCGCCTTTCTAGCCATTTATTTGCCGGTTTAAAGGTCTTGTTTTGCAGGCGGTAAATTTTTTGTGCCTATTATTAAACCCTGGCCCACCGTAGGTGGCATTCATCGGCAGGTCCTACATCATCCCCGAGGCACCCTCCAACAGCCCCGGGAACTCATGGCCAAAAACCAAGTACGAGTCCTCTTATTCCCCCACCTCCTCAAACCTAAGCAAAACCCAGCCCAAAGGCTCCAGCCCAGAACCCCTGTCCACAACCCTCAAAGACCTCGGAAAATCATGCGGCCTTAAATTTCGGGCACCCCTCACATGCAGTAGAGGCAGAAGCTCCGGCTTAAACTCAGTAACAGTAACCCCCCAATAACCCTGGCCAAAACCAACAGTAGAAACAATGTCTCCGCCGTCCAACCTGTCTTTAATCTCACCAAGTCCATCCTTAACCTTGGAAGCCTCAGCCACATGCGAAAACCGCTCCAGACGCCTAATCAGCCTGTCCAAAAGCTTACCCGACCTCACCTGAATAGCGCTCAAAATCTCCTGCAAACCAATACTGCCCCCAATGTAGCTAACAACTTCCGGTCTATCTAAAACCTCCATAAAACCCTCAAACACTACACCCGGAGGGATAACCTCAGAATATCCGAGCAACCTAGCCCCTCCACTGGTAAAACTCAAAGATAACAAGCGAGCGACCTCACCAGCCACATCAGACTTAGGAAACAAATCAGAGGGTCTCAGCAGGCGCATAACATCCCTACTGAAATCCCTTTCAGTCCTCAAAACATTTTCGACCACACTCCCTACCTTTTTGCTCCTGCTTTCGCTGATTCCCCTAACAAGCCCAATCATCCGTTCTCGGAGTCCTTCGTCGGTCAACAACTTATGCAATATAATGGCTGTTCTCAAGGACCCCTTAATACTGCTACCGGGCAAATATATCCCACCATCTACACCTCTAATTAACCTCTTAATCGCTCTACCATCAACCTGCAACCCCTTACTCCAACGCAGCTTATACAACGATATACTCTCTAGAATTTGTTGATTTAATAATCCAACCCCCCTCAGGAAATCTGAGAGCAGTTTACGTCCACTACCCCCACGAATAAAGCCCATGTACCGTTGATCGAGGCCACGACTTCTCAGAAGATTGATAAGCCTGTCAAAATCTATAACATACACGTAATCGTTAAACAAAATGTAGTCTAACCCTGTGAGATTGTCTCGTCCCACTCCTACATGGATAGGAGTGAGTGTTTCAAGTCTGACCCGAACCTTCAAAACCAGACAAACTCACCTCCACCATGAAACCATATCCATACCTAGAAATATTACGCTCTATATCGACCATGCGACCGTAGACCATCATATCACCAAGCTTAGGGAAAATCGACCCCTCACTAAAACAGAAATACCTAAACCTTCCAGACTGGTAAAACGCAGTCCTTTCGATCAAGTTGTAAGCCATGAAACCACCATGAAGAAAACGGCCAACCTCGGCATCAGTAGGCACATAGGGTGAGATAGTCATCAAAGCATCGCCTACGCCAAAACTAACATCAGAATTCGGTAAAAATTCTGCATCACCTTCACCGATACCCAGTCCAAGACTTTTTTCGCCACCCAAACCCATCTCATTCACAAGCCTAACAGCAGAACGCACCACACTCTCCAAAGAACTATCAAAAAATCTAACCCAAAAAGAAAGCCCGCAATTCTCACATAGCTCAACATATGAAAACCTGAAAACATCGGAAGCATAAAGTCGCCTATCCAGCACATTTCTATAAGACTTTAAAACCTTAAACAGCGGCAGCTCACTATCCTCATCCTCACGCACCACGGCCGGCCGCCCCAAATCCACAACCTTCAAAATACCATAATCACCCTTAAGAATTGAGAGTACTCCAGCCATAGAAACTAACTCCACGCCGGCGACAGATTTTCTATAAAATCTTTGCTCATCGGTAGGTTGTCTCTTTTTCAGTTCTTCCTCAATTCTTTCTCTAAGATAACCCACTGTAGGAAAGGGCAGGAGATATACTATTCTATCACCTGTTTTCCGTGCAGGAAAGGCTGAAGAGGCGAGAAACGGCGGGTCGCCCGACCTAAACCTATTAACTAGCACTTTACATTCATCATCACCATAGAGAAAGGAAACCGCCCAACATATGGCACCAAAGAGTGTGTCAGCACCAACAATAACCCTACTCTCCTCAATTGAGGTACCAGAACCCACATGGTATCTCCTTATAGGCAGGAATACCTGCATGCTATACATACTGCTTACTACACCAACCCTATGAATTCCTTAACATCCTTCTCCACATTATGAAGTTCGACAAAAAGTTTTTCCAGATTGCCTCTCAACTCAAGAGATTTCATGTTCTTTTCAATAGGCTCGATGAAATAACTTCTGTTAAGGATAGTGAGCCTGAAATCCCTAAAGGAAACTCTCCCATACCCCCTCGAACCATACCCACCGAGATAGTCCTCCTCGACAAGCTTCAAAGCCGTGAAAATGACACCCAACCTTTCCACATCTTTTGACCCATCAAAGATAAAGAAGCTCATCCCGCAATCAAACTCGGAGCCTTTAGGAATTCTCTCAACCTGCCTAGGATTAGCCTGACTAGTAAGTCTATCTATAGCGTTTTCACCCTTAACCTCCACATTTCCATAAATATTCCATTTCCGCCTCGTATCATCCGTAGCAAAAGCATCCCTAACCCTTAATCTAGTCAGATTAATCACATCAGTAGATATGGCCTCAGCTTCACCCTCCTTCCCCTTAAATGCCTCAGGAGTCCTACCAAAGACAGTGCAGACTTCGCAATTAAGATCTTTGCAAAGGTGAATCTTGTCACCTACAAACCCTTTGTAAAGCTCGTATCTCGACCGCATTGCCCCCTTCAGCGAAGAACCAGGCACATAGGGCTCTTGGGTGAACGGATCCCTAACAACGATGTTCTCCACACCACCTATCTCTCCGCCCCTCGCAACCCCACCGATCCTGAGCCCAGTCTCACACTGCATTATAAAACCAATTTTAACAACACCCTGTAACTCAACCAATCACTTCACCCCACTACTTCTAGGCTTTTTAAATTGTTGCTCCCAATAATTGTAATAAGCAATGACAGACTCTGAAAGATAGAACAACATATCCAATGAAGTATAATCTCTGACTTTCTCGGCAAGCCGTGTAAACGGCTCAAAGTAGAATGCGCCAGCGTCTTTATCCATTCTTGACCTTTGGTATACCATAAAATACTTCAGCCTAGCCAGCTCTATGTTCAAACTATCATCCCAATCCTTAGATGCATCCCTCACCCTGACCTCCTTAGATTTGTAGTATAATTTAAGCAACCTCTCATGCACCTGCCTAAGCTGGTGCTCTGCTAACCTACTCTGAGCCCAACGTTTACCTAGGTTTTCACCAACCCTATCTACCAACGATGGATTATTTCTTAGAAGCTCGAAATCTGGATTTCTAAGAAATTCGTTTACCTTCTGATCAGCACTCACGACCTAGCCACCTCCTCCCTAGTAAGACCCTCAACCAACCAAGCCACAACCCGCATCAACGGAAATAAAGAAGACAAAGCCTGTAAATATTCTTTTTCCAATTCGTCCAACTCGGATGGAATGCTGCTTTCCCGCCATCTCTCAACACTTCTCGATAAAACATACTTCAACCTATGCCGGATGTGAGTCCAATACTCCTCCTCACTATAATCCTGATAGAGTCTGGCTACTTCGAAAATCAAACTTTTTGAAATCCTCCTGTTCTTGACATCATCGGACCACTTTTTCGCAAAATGAACCGCGTTCCTAAAGTTTTCCCACCTCAACCTTTCATCCCCTACACTGATGCAGTCTTTCACATACTTAGCACTCAGAAGATAGCTACCCAAAGAATCCATCACAACCTTAACAGGGGCTTTAGGCTCCTCAACAGTTATCGCAGCAGTAAAACTAAGCCCACCTCCGACTAACTTCTCAAGCTCAACGCTAAGCTTCTCCGCAAAATCCACAACGTCGCTCCAAGACCCCACGGCCAGCAAGTCGTCACCGCCAGAATAGATCAAGTATACATTACGATAACTTTCTGCTACAACATTCACCGCCCCCTCCATGATAAAGCTCAGAAGCTGGCTAACAGTAGCCAAGCCCGAAAACTTCTCAGAATGTTTTTCAACCAGCTGACCAATCCTGTCTAGGTCAAGCTTTAGGAAGCCAATCATCTTCTGACCCTCGGACCGCTCAGCAAGGTCGTCAAAAGACATGATATCCCCTTTCTCTTTTAGAGGTGTATGCGTCGGTACTGTTGAAAAACCAAACGCCACATCCAACCCACCACGACCTTTCATAAAGTTTTCTGCTTCCGACAGAAAATCAGTATTATTCAACCTCTTGACCCACACAAGCTTTACCCCGTCTTTACCGCGCAACCACCCAATCTCATCCGGCCTCTCAACAAAGACATAGGCTAGCCTGAGCCCATCAGCTGTAAAATTCAAGGCATCACCGGAAAACGTAGAAAGCACATAACCATCATCCATCCAAACCTCTACCAAGTACTTTGCGGAAGCAACTTCCTTGGCAAGCCTAACCAACCCCTCACAATTAGAGCAGAGATTAGGTTCGTCACTTTTCACCGAGCTCTGAACTCGTTGAGTCTTTGATTTGGCATCGATTTCCAGCCCACAAGAATCACAGACCATGTTGCTAGGAGCTCCCATAGGTTTAAAGAACAACTCATAATTGTCTCTCAACAAATCATAGAATACTCGTTCCTTTCCCCTCCTAGCGTTTTTCAAAGCCTCGGCAATAGCGTTGGAAATCCTACTTCTTTCCCCACCATTCCTAAGATCAATGTCAGCGAAACCCAAACTCACTCTTAGAAGACCCTTATGCCTCTTCAATAGAAAATTGTTAACCTCCTGTAAAAGGGCCCTCTTACGTTCTTCACCCAGCAGCTCGGAGACCAGCATAAAGTTGCCACCGCTGGAGTAAATCAAGTTAACATGCGGCAGGTCCAGGGTAAGCAGCAAGTGCTTGGCAATCGCATCCGAAAGCATAGTGATGTACAGGCTTCTACCCCTAAGCGATTTAAGGGCGCCTTTATAGACCCTCTGCCCATAGACAAACCGCTGAATACCTCCGACATCTCCGTAGATAACTGTGAACCCGTTGGCAGAACGTTTAAGGCAAACAGAGAGTGCAGCAACCATCCTAGAGTGCTCATACAAAGAATTCGAGGGCTCCGCTTCAACAGAAGGGGCCGATGGGCAGAAAAAGAGATACTTCCTCAGGACCTCGGCGAGCGTTACGGAATATGCCAAACCGCTCCCTGCACGGGCATAAATCTGCTTGAGACTTTCTAATTCTACCTTGAGTTTGTCGAGGAGGTTTTCATAGTCAGCCTCGGTGCATGTTTTCTCCTGAACAGGCTTAAGTGTTCTGAGACCCTCCGTGAATTCAAGGGGTTGGAGACCATAATAAACGGTCTTATTTTCCGCCTCCTTCTCCGGAGCAACTAAAGGGGACTGTAGAAGCCTATACAGTGGTTTATAGTCAACCAAGCCGTCCTCCCCTACCTCTATATCACGTTCCATCGCTGAAATATGGTCGGCCCTTACAAGGAGTCCCAGAAGCCCATCGCTTACATCTTCATGATGCTTAAAAACTAAATCCTTAACACTATTCACATCTATAACGTTAGGTAGAAAACCTTCAACCAGCTCTTTAGAAAGGATAAAATGCTTACGGCGCTCCCCCGCGCGATGAACAACCTTCCCCACATCATGCGTCAGCCCCGCGACAACCAAGACAATCTCATCGTCATCCAATAACTGAAACACCCCAACATTCGCAGTATCTAGGGATAGATAAGTATGATGCATGTTTTAACGGTTAAGCTACCAGGGCATAGCCTATCCCAAGATTTTGGAGAAGAACAAAGTGTTGGCAAGGTTTATTTCGGTATTGAGGTAGGAATGGATGAGGAGCGAGATAAAAAGGCTGATAAAATCGGTAATTCTTCGGCTGGTTAATAGCGGCTTACTCAGGATTGGCTATCAGGGTTCGCCAACAGGAAAGCTTTTTTGGTTTTGATAAGCGGGTTATAGAAGTAGCATGAAGTTAAGTGGTTCGGAGTTGAAAGACACTAAGAGGGGTGTCGATGTACTTAGAAGGAGAGAGGTGTGTTGGGGGTGGCTGAGTTTCTAGCTATTTGGAGGAGGCTTGAGGAGATAAACCGTAGGGCCTTGGAGGAGGCTAGGCAGGCGGCTCTTAAGGTGTGTGAGGTGGTAAAGGAGAGGTATTGGGGTAGGGTTGAGGAGGTGTCGAAGAAGTACGGGCTTAGGCCTATGCTTGGGGTGGGAATTGAGGGCGGCGGTTCTATCGGGTACAGGCCTGTCCTATACCTGTTCAGCGATAAACTAAGAGATGGTGACTTGGCTGGAAAGGTGTATGAAGAGCTTGGTGGATGGGTTGGCGGTGCAAGGCTATCAATAGTAATACTTACCGAGGAGGGAGTCGGGTTAGAGAGGTGTCCATACTGTGGTACGCAATTGAAGTTTGGAGCTAAGGTAACGCCAGGCCCGGAGTCCGCTGAAGCAAAGT
>Ga0272447_1001457_pt1 | contig 14821 bp, 10 predicted proteins | sample YNPCB0133_FD_194589 | JGI IMG/M metagenome (GOLD analysis project Ga0272447, IMG submission 194589) | Hot spring microbial mat communities from Yellowstone National Park, WY, United States - YNP-CB-013-3 | ecosystem: Environmental > Aquatic > Thermal springs > Hot (42-90C) > Sediment | place... | reverse complement strand
GAACGCATCAATCAGTTTCCGCCGGGCGAATTGCAGCAGCGACAACAGGCAGCACAGGCAATTCTGATGCAAATGGGAGTTACGTTTCAGGTGTATAGTGACCCGGCGCAAAAAGAACGCATTTGGCCGTTTGATGTGATTCCGCGGGTTGTAAATGCTCAGGAATGGGCCTACTTGGAACGGGGATTAAAACAACGTATTGAGGCCCTGAATTTATTTCTACAGGATGTTTATCAGGAACAAAAAATTATCAAAGATGGGGTCATTCCGGCAGAAGTAATTGCCTCGTCCCAGGGGTATTTACCGGCCTGTCGGGGGTTGTCACCACCAGGGGGTGTGTGGTGTCACATTACGGGCAGCGATCTGGTGCGGGATCAGAATGGGAAATGGTGGGTTTTGGAGGATAATTTGCGGGTGCCTTCGGGGGTGTCCTATGTGTTGGAAAATCGCCGGGTGATGAAAAATACGTTTCCTAAGTTATTTCGTATGTTGGATATTCGTCCGACGGATGATTATCCCAGTCATTTGCTGGAAATGCTATTGTATTTGGCACCGGGATATTTGGACAGTCCCTGTGTGGTTGTGTTGACGCCGGGGGTTTACAATTCTGCCTATTTTGAGCATTCCTTTTTGGCCCAACAAATGGGGGTAGAGTTGGTAGAAGGTAGTGATTTGGTGGTGGTGGATGGCTATGTGCAAATGCGCACCACACGGGGGTTAAAACGGGTAGATGTGATTTATCGGCGGGTGGATGATACGTTTCTTGATCCCCGGGTCTTTAATCCCAATTCGTTGCTGGGGATTCCTGGGATTATGGAGGTCTATCGCCAAGGAAAAGTGGCCTTGGCCAATGCGCCGGGAACGGGGGTAGCAGATGATAAGGTGGTGTATGCCTATGTGCCGGAGATGATTCGTTATTATTTGGATGCGGAGCCGATTTTGCCCAATGTGCCTACCTATCTATGCTGGCGGGAAGCGGACCGGGAATATGTGCTCCGGCATCTGGACGAATTGGTGGTGAAGGCGGCCAATGAGTCGGGGGGGTATGGGATGTTGATGGGACAAACGGCGACACCGGAGGAGCGGGCTGCGTTTGCTCAGAAAATTCAGCAGTTTCCCCGGAATTATATTGCCCAACCGACGCTGGCTTTGTCGCGTGTGCCGACGATTGTGGGGGATCATTTTGAGGGTCGGCATGTGGATTTGCGTCCCTATATTTTGTTTGGTAAAGAGATTTATGTGCATCCGGGCGGTTTGACGCGGGTGGCATTGAAAAAGGGTTCGCTGGTGGTGAATTCTTCCCAAGGTGGAGGCAGTAAAGATACCTGGGTGTTGGCGGAGTAGGGGCGATGCTCAGTCGGGTGGCCAATTCCATTTATTGGTTGAACCGTTACATTGAACGGGCAGAAAATGTGGCGCGGTTTGTGGATGTGAATTTGCATTTGATTTTGGACTTGCCCCATCAGACGATGGCCCAGTGGGAGCCGCTGGTGGTGGTCACCGGGGATATTGCCCTGTTTCGGGAGCGCTATGGGTTGCCGACGCAAGAGCAGGTGATCCAGTTTTTGACGTTTGATGCGGACTACCCCAATTCCATCATTGCCTGTGTAGAAAAGGCGCGAGAAAACGCCCGGTCGGTACGGGAGATTATTTCTTCGGAAATGTGGCAAGAGGTGAACTCTTTTTACTGGATGATCCAACAAACGGCGCAGGCTGGGGGGGAGGTGGATTGGAATCGCTTTTTTCAGGAGGTAAAATTGGCCAGCCATCGGTTTGCGGGGGTGATGGATGCCACGATGTCCCATAACGAGGCTTGGCATTTTGGGCAAATGGGACGTTTTTTGGAACGGGCGGACAAAACGGCGCGCATTGTGGATGTGAAATACTATGTCCTGCTGCCTTCGGTACAGGATGTGGGGACGACGTTGGATGAGATTCAGTGGATGGCGTTGCTCAAGTCGGCAAGTGCCTATGAGATGTACCGCAAGCGGGGACGGCATGTGATTACGCCGTGGCAGGTGGCGGAGTTTTTGCTTTTGGATCGGGAGTTTCCCCGGTCGGTGCTGTTTTGTTTGCGGCAGGTGCAGGCCTCTTTGACGCAGATTACGGGCACAGGGGCCAATGACGGACATATAGGGGTGGAACGCCAATTGGGGCGGCTGTGTGCAGAGTTGGAATATATTACGATTGAGGAGATTATTCAAAGGGGATTGCACGAATTTTTGGATCATTTGCAGGTGGCTTTTAATCAGTTGGATGAGGCGATTTTCCAGACGTTTTTTGCGGTGCATGTGTAGCGGTGGAGATGAAACGGTCTCAACAGCGGCGGGTTTTGGTATTTGCCCATTCCCCAGAGGTGACGTTGGGGGCGTTTGCGGCGGTTTTGCAGCAGGAGGCGATTGCCTACGATTACGTGCGCATGTGGCTGGGGGAGGCTCCCCGGTGGGATTGGCCGGATTATTCCCATGTGGTGTTGTTGGGAGGGGTGATGGGAGCCTACGAGCAGGACCGCTATGAGTTTCTCCGCCGGGAATACGGGTATTTGGAGCGGATTTTTGCCCAGCGGATTCCCGTGTTGGGGATTTGTTTGGGGGCGCAGATGTTGGCGCATTTTTTGGGGGCCAAGGTGGCGGTTGGGCAGTACGGTCAGGAGATCGGTTGGACACCCATTCACCGCCTGGAGACGGCTATTCATGACCCGGTGGTAGGGCATTTGCCCAAGGAGAGTTATTTTTTTGAATGGCATGGGGATGCGTTTGAATTGCCGACGGGTGCGACGTGGTTGCTGACCGGTACGGTGTATCCCCAGCAGGGGTTTCGCTACGGGGATCGGGTGTGGGGGGTGCAGTTTCACCCGGAGGTGACCCGGGATATGATTCAGTCCTGGTGGGCAGAGGCCCCGGAACCCCGACCAGGGGCGGAATTGTGGGTGGAAAGTGATCGGTATCTACCACAGGCGACGGCCTTGGGGCAGGAATTGTGGCGGCGGTTTTTGGCCCGAAAGAACGGGTTAGAATAGGCTCGGTACAGGGCCAAAAATAGGTTCACCAATGGGGTTAGTTCCGGTATGGGCGGACAGTTGGAAAACCATTCCGAACGGGATGAAAAACGCCTGCGGGAATTGCGAGAACTATTGCAAAAAGCGGCCCATGCTTATTACGTGTTGGATGCGCCGATAATGGCGGATGAAACCTATGACCAACTGTACCGGGAATTGCTGGATTTGGAGCAGCGTTATCCTGAGTGGGTGACGCCCGATAGTCCAACGCAACGGGTGGGAGGTGCACCCAGTCAAGAATTTCCGCCGTTGGTTCACCCCACACCCTTGTACAGCCTGGACAATGCCTTTGACTTCGCAGAGATGCAGGCGTGGCAGGAGCGCTGGCAAAAATGGTGGTCGGGGGAATGGCCGCAGGATTTGTACATCTGTGAATTGAAGATTGACGGGGTGGCCCTGAATTTGTACTACGAACGGGGGGTGTTGGTCTGGGGTGCCACGCGGGGCGATGGGGTGACGGGGGAGGAGATCACGGCCAATGTGCGGACGATTCGGACGATTCCTTTGCGGTTGCAGACCGACCAACCCCCGGAGCGGGTAGAGGTGCGAGGGGAGGCGTTTTTGCCCCAGCCGGTGTTTGTCGCTTTGAATGCTCAACGCCAGGCGGCGGGAGAACCCCCTTTTGCCAATCCCCGCAATGCGACAGCCGGTACTTTGCGTCAGCTTGACCCTCGGATTGTGGCCCAAAGGCGGTTGGATTTTTTTGCTTACGGGGTGGGCAGTGGGCTAGCAGTTACCAGTCAACAGGAACTGCTCACACTTCTGGCGCAGTGGGGGTTTCGCGTCAATCCCCACGCCCAAGTCTGCCCGGATTTGGCGGCGGTGCGGGCCTACTACCAACGCTGGGTACAGCAGCGGCAGACATTGCCCTATGGAACAGATGGGATCGTGGTGAAAATCAATGCGGTGGCGATGCAAACGGCCTTGGGATTTACCCAGAAATCGCCCCGCTGGGCCATTGCCTGGAAATTTCCCGCGGCAACGGCCATCGCAACGGTGCAGGGGGTGACGGTACAGGTAGGACGTACAGGAGTACTGACGCCGGTAGCGGAATTAACGCCGGTGCGTTTGGCGGGGACGCAGGTCACTCGGGCCACGCTCCACAACCAGCAACGGATTCAAGAATTGGATGTGCATCTGGGCGACCGGGTGGTGGTGCGCAAGGCCGGGGAGATCATCCCGGAGGTGGTGCAGGTGCTGCGGGAATTGCGTCCCCCGGAGGCGGTGCCGTATCGGTTTCCCAGCCATTGCCCAGAGTGCGGCCAACCGGTGGTGCAGGTGGCAGACGAAGCGGCGACCCGCTGTGTGAACCGTCGGTGTCCGGGCATCATCCGGGAGCAGGTCAACCACTGGGCCAGCCGGGATGCCCTGGATATTCGGGGCTTGGGGGGCAAGGTGGCGCAGCAGTTGGTGGCGCTGGGCTGGGTGACGACGGTGGCCGACCTGTACGATTTGACTGTCGAACAGTTGCAGACTTTGGAGCGCTGGGGACCCAAATCTGCCGCCAATCTCATCGCCGCCATTGACCGTTCCCGCCAACAACCTTGGGCGCGGGTGTTGTACGGGTTGGGCATCCGCCATGTGGGAGTAGGTACGGCGACCCTGTTGGCCAGCCATTTTCCGAGCGCCAGTGCCCTCAGCCAAGCCAGCGCAGCGGAACTCTGTGCCCTGCCCGGTGTGGGTGTGGAGATTGCCCAGGCGGTGCACAGTTGGTTTGCCGATGCGGAAAATCAAGCTCTGTTGGCGCGCTTGGCCCAGGCAGGACTCCAATTGCATCAGGAGGTAGCGCCCCCTGGTGGCGTGCTGGCTGGGAAAATTTTGGTTCTGACTGGTACTTTGCCCCATCTGACGCGTGCCCAGGCCAAAGCCCTGATTGAGCGGGCAGGGGGCAAGGTAGCGACCAGCGTTACCACCCGTACGAACTACGTCGTGGTGGGGTCAGAACCAGGTGCTAAGCTAGAAAAAGCGGTGGCGTTGGGCATTCCTTTACTGAGTGAGGCGGAACTGGTAGCCCTAGTGGGCCAGGGGTGAAACGTGGTAGCCGGTTACACCTTAGTAGTTGTCATTCTGATTCTAGGGGGTTTGATTGCCACCTTGGGGGATCGGATTGGCAGCCGCGTGGGCAAAGCCCGTTTAAGTTTATTCAAACTGCGTCCCCGTACCACGGCTGTGCTGGTTACCATTGTCACCGGTGGCGTGATTTCGGCCAGTACCTTGGGCGTCCTATTGGCCGCTGACCGGCAACTGCGGGATGGCCTATTTCGCCTGCACCAAATTCAAGAGGACCTGCGACGGGTCGAAAAACAGAAAAACGAAGCCCAAGCAGAACTGACTGCCGCCCGCAACCAACTCCAACGCACCCAGGAAAAGCTGCGCATCGCCAACCAAAACGTGAAAGCCATTGAAGCCAAACTTGCCCAAGTCAACCGCAATTACCAGCAAGCGCTGGCAAAACTGGCGACCGCTGAACAGGAATCCCGCACCCTCGAGGCCCAAATCCAGGAGTTGAAACAGGACCGCGCCCAACTGCAAGCGCAACTGCAACAGGCCCAAATTCAGGTGGCGCAAGCCCGAACCCAAGCGGATCGGTTGCGGCAAGAAGGCCAAAAATTGCAAAGCCAAATCGCCCAGTTAGAACTGGTGCGGGGGCGGTTGGAGCAAGAAATCGGGCAACTGCGGCAGGGTAATGTGGCAATTCGGCGAGAACAGGTCTTGGCCACGGCCACCGTCCGCGCTATCTACGATCGGGATTTGGCACGGCAAGCAATCGAGCAGACCCTTCAGGAAGCCAGCCGGGTCGCCGGATGTTTGGGGCAACGTCACGTGCAGCCGGAAGTGTGCCTCAGTCGCACCAGCCGTGGCGATGCCAATTCCCCCCGGATTCGCATCAGCAGTACCGAATTAAATCATTTGGTCAACACGCTGAGTAACGGTCGGGAATACGTGGTGCGGGTTCTTGCCTCTGCTAACTACTCTAGCGGCGAACCAGAAGTGGGTGTATTTACCGATGTCACCCCCAATCGGCTGATTTTTCCCGCAGGGGCAGTGGTGGCACAAATTTCCCTGGACTTGGGCAACATGGATGAAACGGCTATTTTGGCTCAGTTAGACCGTTTATTTTTAGCATCCAATGTGCGTGCCCGTCAAAGTGGCATTCTTGCTGACCCTTTAACCAACAAAGTCGGTTCTTTTAGCCAGTTGGCGCTGGTGCAATTTGTCGAACAATTGCAAAATCTCAAGGGTGTGGTACAGGTGCAATCGGTGGCGCGCCGTCCCATTTACACCGCTGGCCCTCTGGAAATTCAATTGGTGGCGGTACAGAACGGGGAAGTTGTTCTGCGTTCTAGTTGAAATCGAGGAATTGACAGGAATTTAGAGAGAAAAAAACGGGTTCCGAAGGATTTTGGGATGCGCAAGAGCGACGGGAAAAACTCAATCAAAAAAAGCTCATACTGCGATGGCTCAATGAACATACCGTAGCCTATTGAACTGCGATGGATTAGTCAAAGTAGAGTGCTTCTATAATTCATGGCTATTGGAAATGACTCCTTGTTATTGATAATTGCCTAATGTAAAGAATGGTGCTTCCGACTTACTGTGTCGTGCAAAAATCAATAAATAGCAGTTCTCAATATTTTTAGATAATTGGGATTAGCTCAAGAGTGTGACTCATGACTCAACAGCATAGTGTGGCTTAAGCATTGTCAATGCCTAACACGTATGCGCAACGAATCCTCACGTTATATCTTTATCATTCTCTTTTGTTCACCCACGACCAACAGCTTGCCACCGGTGATCATTAGCTACCCAGGCTCCTGGCCATCAGTTTGGTACTATGGCGTATTTTGTTGTACTTTCATTTAACAGGTGCATCAATGGTGCTGAAAGTATTGCCGTAACGATGAAATAACCTGACAACTTTGGGTTCACATACACTCATTAAACCACCTGCGGCAACTCAGAAACCTGAACTGGCGACTGGCTGAGAACTCGGGGTAAGCGATGCTTAAAACCGCACAAAATTTCCCAAGTGATGGTGTTTAATTCTTTAGCCCAATCCTGCGCCGTGATTTGGTGAGCACCCTCCCGACCGATGAGCGTCACCACCTGCCCCACCTGCACTTCCGGCACAGAGGTCACATCCAACATCAGCTGATCCATCGTAATCATACCCACTTGCCGCACCCGCTGCCCTGCTACCAGAGCTGTCATGCGGTTGGACAACCCCCGGGGCACCCCGTCTGCATAACCAATACCCACAGTCGCCAAACGCATCCGTTGCGTCGCCACAAACCGATGGCCATAGCTCACCCCCGTCCCCGGCGCAATTTCCTTAACCTGTATAATCCGAGCACGCACCTGTAACACGGGCTGCAAAGGCAAAATGCCTTCCAAGTGAGGCGCAGGCGCATACCCGTACAAAGCCAGCCCTACCCGCACCATGTCGTAATGCAATTGTTTGTCCAACAACATGCCAGCGGAATTAGCCAAATGAACCTGTGGGCAAGGAATACCCAGCCGTTGCACGCTCTGAAGTACTGCGTTCAACCGTTGTTGCTGCACCCAGACAAACCGAGGGTCGGGGTCATCCGCCGTTGCCAAATGGGAATAGATGCTCGCTAAGCGTAGGCTAGGCGTGTGATGGACTGCGGCAATCAGGGATGCTGCTTCCTGCCAAGGCACCCCCAACCGGGACATGCCCGTATCCACATCCACATGGACAGGAAGAACCCTACCTTCCTGCTGCGCCACCTGTGCGAGTAACCGCAACTGATCCCACGTCGCCAGAGTCGGTTCCACCCGCCAGTAGAGCAATGCCTGTACCTGCTGTGCTGTGTGGATGCCCCCCAAAAGCAAAATAGGAGCCTCGATGCCCGCCCGCCGCAGTTGCATGGCCTCTGTCAGGGTCGCTACTCCCAGCCAGGTCGCCCCGTGCGCCAAAACCACCCCGGCTACTGCCACCGCCCCGTGTCCGTAGGCATCCGCTTTGATAACCGCCAATAACTGCGTCTGTGACCCTAAATACTCGCAGATTGCCCGTGTGTTCGCCGCTAACGCTAAAGGGTCAATTTCTACCCACGCCCGCTCTAGGGCATCTGGGCATACCATCCGTTCCTTCCCTCACCCACCAAACCTAGGCTACCAGTTCAACACCCGGCTGACAAGGCTGATACAAGGTGGTGCGCTGCCAATAGGGACGCCCAATACTCGTAATGGCGGCCTGGAGTTCTGCAACCGTTTTCCTCGTACCCCCTTGCGCCCCCGCCATCGTCGTAATATGCTCTTCCATCAATGTACCGCCAATGTCATCACAACCCCACTGCAACGCCTGCACAGCCCCTGCCAATCCCAATTTCACCCAACTGGGCTGATGATGCCTGACCCAGCGCCCTAAAAAGAGCCGTGCCACCGCCGTTAAGCGCAACGTAGCTGCCACATCCGGTTGCGCTCTGCCTACCCGCCGCCGGAGCATGGCTGGTGCCTGTGCCCCCACAAACGGCAGAAGGATAAATTCGGTGAACCCACCCGTGCGTTTTTGCAACTCCCGCAGCCGGTGTAGGTGCCGTATCTGATGGGCGGGGGTTTCCACATGACCACAGAGCATGGTACTGGTGGTGGGAATTCCCATCTGGTGGGCTTGGGCGACAATCTCCAGCCACGTGGCCGTATCAATTTTTTCCGGGCAAATGACCCGCCGTACCTCGTCGTCCAACACCTCTGCGGCAGTGCCGGGCAGGGAGTCCACCCCCGCTTCCTGGAGTGCTTTCAGTACATCGGCAATACTTCGTCCGTCTTGGCGGCTGATGAATTGGATTTCCTGCGGTGAAAAAGCATGTAGGTGGATGCCCGGAGCAATGGCTTTGATCGTCGCAACCAACTCCTGGTAGTAGGCCAGCGTACTGCCTTGGCGTTGGGCATGGGGATTGAGTCCTCCTTGCAGACAGATTTCCGTTGCCCCCTGCGCTACGGCTTCCTGTACCTTAGCGGCCACCTGTGCCATCGTCAACCAAAAACTCCCTGGCTGGTGGGCATCCCGACGGAAGGCGCAAAACCCGCAGTGTTGTTCGCAGATATTGGTGAAGTTGAGATTGCGATTGACCACGTAGCTGACCGGTTCTCCCACCAAATTCCGGCGCAGTTCCTCAGCAGCCTGCTGTAGCCAGGTCAAAGGGTAGGTGGCAGTCAACAGGAGATAACCCTCTTCCGGGGTGATGTCCTTCCCCTGCACAGCACGGTCCAAAATGCCCAGGATCATGGGTGTCGCCAAATCCGAATGGAGTTGTCCCGGCTCCCGGAAATGAGAAGGTTGCCATCAGGGGTAAAGGCCAAACTGGTGACCTGTTTGGTGTGCCCTTTGAGGGTATCCCGTTGTTGGCGCAGCACCATGTCCCACGTCTGAATCAAACCATCCTGGTTACCACTGACAAGAAGGTTCCCTCGCGGGGCAAAGGCCAAGGCACTCACGGCGGTTGTTTGCTCCGGGAACGAATGCACCCGCTCTCCCCGATTGAAATCCCATAGGTGAATCAGCCGGTTTTCATTGCCCGTGGCGATCCACTGGCTATTGGGGCTGACCACCACCGCATTAAACCCATTATCCCCAAACCGAAATGGCTCACTCATGACCCGCAGAGAACGGCCATTGCTGGCTTCCCAAATCACCAACGTATTGTCCCAGCCACCACTCACCAGCAAAAATCCATCCGGGGTAAAACTCAATCCCCGTACATGACTGCTGTGGCCGGTGAGGGTACACAGACATTTACCGCTACTCAATTCCCAAACCCGAATGGTTTTATCTTCACTGCCACTGGCCACCAAACGCCCGTTGGGACTGACAGCAATCGCACAAATGGGACTGCTGTGTTTGGCAAACATACCCCCAAAGGTCTGGGTAATTTTGCCTTTGCCCACATCCCAAAGCCGCACCGTGCGGTCCTCACACCCACCGACAATCGCCTGGGCATCTGGGGTAAATTGCAAAGCCATAATCGGCGCTGTGTAGGTAAAGGACCAGAGGGTCGTGACCGTCAAATGCTCTTGACCACTGAGTTGCCACACGCGCAAAATTCCATCTTTGCCAGCCGCCGCAATCAGCATCCCCACCCCTGGGGCTTCCGCACTGGCAACCGCTGTAATCCAATGACTGTAGGGTCCCAGGGTACACACACATTCCCAGGTAGGTTCGGTGACACGGCTGACGGTGGTCGTTTTTTGCCGTTGGGGAATGTTCAAAACCAGCTTGGAAGGCGTTGCTGCGGGCGCAGGCTGCAACCGAGAGGGTGTTCCCAAGCGACTGCCCTGGCTGTTGAGGGCTTCCAAATCTCGGCGCACCTCAGTTGCTGATTGGTAGCGTTTGCGGGTGGCCCGTTCCAACAGCCGGTTTAAAATCTGCGCCAACCCCGGACTCACCGGCTCGGCCACGTAGTCTTGCCACACCCAGCCATCTTGGGACATGTCGTACAGTTCCAAGGGCGAACGACCCGTCATCAAGTGCACACAGGTCACTCCCAAACTGTACAGATCGCTGACAAATTCTGCCTTGCCCACCATCTGTTCCGGGGCCGTGAACCCAGCACTACTGATAATCGTGCGCAGACTGGACATGGACGCACTCGGAGCAAACTTAGCGGCTCCAAAATCCACCAAATACAACTTGCCATTGGTCTTGCTGCGGATCACATTTTCCGGTTTCACGTCCCGATGGATCACATGATGGCTATGGACAAACTCCAAAACCGGCACCAAATCCCGGAGCAATTGCACTGCCTTCGCCTCATTAAACGGGCCGTAAAGTTGCAACTCCTGCGCCAGATTATTCCCATCAATATATTCCTGAATAATGTACTGACGTTTGTCCTGCTCAAAATAGGCGTACAGGTTAGGAATTTGCTCGTGGTGTCCCAGTTCGTCCAGCCGCAATGCCTCCCGCTGGAAGAGTTCCGAAGCCTTGGCGTAGGACTGAGCGTCCATGTCCATCGGCAAAAACTGCTTGACCACACACTTGGGTTTCGAGGGTTTGTCCTCATCCACCGCTAAGAACGTGCGCCCAAAGCCCCCCTGCCCCAAGGGTCGCAAGGGTCTGTACCGATTTTGCAATACCAAACTACTGCCACAGGCTTGACAGACCAGCGCCTCAGGGGGATTTTGCCCAGGTCGGGGGCAATCGGGGTTGAGGCAATAGCTCATAAGCAGATGCTGGTCAAGCCGTGCACGTCACCAAAGTAGCTTTTTATTCTACTTTACCATCTAGGAGATGCGCAGATAGCAATGGCCATTTTCAGGTGGCACTCCGATCCCAAAAGCACGACCCTTGCGAGGGCTACGCTGTGATGATCCCCGGCCAATGATGCTACGCTGGCACAAGGTTGTTCTAGCTTTTTGTATCTTTGAACATACCAACCAGCGTGGGAGTAACCATTTCAGTTTTTAACCCTTTCAAGAGTGTGCCGCCTTGCTTTGCTTTCATGCTTAGCGGTTCTGTCCTAGCCGGGTGATCTAAGGTTTACCTCAATAGCAGTGCGCGTATAACTGGTTGGGTGAAGCAATGGCATCGTATAGGAGCTGTGTCAGTCACTGCTGTCTGGGGATGGCCGTGCTGTGATGTTCCGCCTCTGTAGCCCATTTCTCTGCTATTTGAGCTATACTCTACGGGATTCCTTTCGTTGGTGTGGATCAACTGCCGTGACCAGTAGCGCAATGACAACGCCCCAACAATTTAATTTCGACCGCCAGTTGTGGCGCCGGTTTATTAAAATTGCCCAACCCTACTTCTATCCCACAGACAAACGGTTGAATTTTTGGGTGTTTACTGTCTTGCTTTTGATGTTGTTGGTGGCGGTGGTGTGCGTTGCCTTTTTTGTGGTGGTGGGGGGCACGCTGTTAGGGGAATCCTTAGCACCTCGTTTTGTGAATAAGTACGCTGGTGGTTTGGTCAAGCAGGTGAAAACTTTGGTTGCTTCGCCAGCCGTGTTTTGGGCAGCAGGGGGATTGGTTCTCAGCGCTTTAGCATTTGGATTGACCCGACAGGCGGTAGCACCCCGTTGGAAACAATGGAGTTTGCTGGGATTGCTGCTATTTCTCTCGTTTGCGGTCAACGGTGCCAACGTTTCTTTAAGTTACATCTTCCGATTTATTGATACAGCTTTGGGGGCCAAGGACCAGCCCACTTTTTGGCTCAATTTAACCCTGTATGGTGCCTTAATCATTGCGGCAATTCCTATCCTAGTAGGCTATCGTTTTACCCGTTTGAAGCTGGGGTTGTATTGGCGGGAGTGGCTGACCAAAAGCTTTTTGAATGACTATTTCAAAAATCGCTCCTATTACGAATTGGACTCTAATTCTTCCCATACGGAGATAGACAACCCTGACCAACGTATTTCGGAAGACATTCGTTCGTTTACAGCGGTGACCTTATCCTTTTTATTGGACGTTTTGGATACCGTATTGACTCTACTTTCATTCACAGCCATTTTATATACGATTTCCAAGCCTCTGACCTACGGGTTGTTGGTGTATGCCACGGTAGGAACGGTGATTGCTTTGGTGGCAGGGCGGCGGTTGATTAAAATCAACTACGATCAACTGCGTTTAGAAGCGGATTTTCGCTACGGCATGGTACACGTGCGAGATCATGCGGAGTCCATTGCTTTTTACCGGGGAGAACAGCAGGAATTGCAACAGGTGAATCGTCGTTTGGGCAAGGTGATTGAAAACTTTAATTTGCTAATTATCTGGCAATCGTTAATTGATCTATTCCAGTACGGCTACAACTACTTTACACGGGTAGTTCCCTATGTCATTGTGGCTCCTTTGTATTTCGCAGGCAAAACCGATTTGGGGACCATCACCCAGGCATACATTGCATTTAGTCAGGTGTTGGGGGCGTTGTCCTTGGTGACCAATCAAATTCAACAAATTTCCAGTTTTGCTGCTGGGGTCAATCGCTTGGGTGCGTTTGAAGAAGTCTTGTCCCGGCAACGGGTAGCGTCAGCCCATCCTGAACAGCAGATTCAAATTCAGGAAGCGCAACAGTTGAGTATCCAAAGGATGACCCTGTTGACCCCTAATTCGGAACAGGAATTGGTGCGGAATTTGACAGTGAATTTAGCGCCGGATGAACGGTTGTTGATTGTGGGAGCAAGTGGTGTAGGCAAAAGTTCCATTCTGCGGGCGGTAGCGGGTTTGTGGAGTAACGGGGTAGGAATTGTGGTGCGCCCGGACATTCGTGAAATGATTTTTTTACCCCAGCGCCCTTATATGGTGTTGGGCACGTTGCGGGAGCAATTGCTCTACCCCAAAAATGATGAAACGCTCAGCAATGATCAACTGCAAAAGGTGTTAGAACGGGTGAATTTAGGCTATTTGACAAACCGGTTTAATTGGGATGAGATTCTGGATTGGCCGATGGTTTTGTCCTTGGGAGAACAGCAACGTTTGGCCTTTGCCCGCATCTTTTTATCCCAGCCCCGTTACGCTATTTTGGATGAGGCGACGAGCGCTTTGGATGTGGCAAATGAACGTCATTTGTATCGGGAATTACAACAAACGGAGGTGGTGTATTTAAGCGTAGGACATCGGCCAACGTTGGTGGATTATCATCAAAAGGTTTTGGAACTTACAGGCGGGGGTGCATGGCAGGTATGGACAGCAGCAGAGTACCGGGCCAAGTTGGCGCAGATGGTGAGTTAAGAATGAGGGTTTTCTTGTGCTTCAACTGCGTCGTGGTCGAATTTCTTATTAGCAAGAGACACACTCTCAAGAGAGTATCCAGAACTACCTTGGCTGAGTATCACAAGCTCTTTAAAGCACTTGTTTCAATCCCGTTTACCGGGATCAGTTGCGGGATCAATTATTAGAGACCCCATTTATCACCTCCCGCACCGAGAAAAGTTCACTGTTTCAGTCCCTTGTAGCGGAATCAATTGATTGAGACGCTGCCCCTCTGTAATGTCCAGCGCGTGGCTCAGCGCGCTCAGAATCTCCGCGAAAGTCAGCGCTGCCTGCATACAGGGGGTATTATCAGCAGGTGTGCCCGAAACTCTCCTGCGCACAACGACGCGAATCAGGGGATGCGGGTAGAATTAAGCCATGAGAGAGACGCAACTCCGCTTGTGGGATACAGGTGTTTTGGAGTCTCCGCTATGTCCCTTGCAAGTTCGGTTAGAGGAGAAGTATCGCCCCATCATCTCAGAGTGTCCCGAAGTTGCAGAGCGCGTCTCTTACTGAGCGAATAAGGAACTCCCGCTGCTACGCCTCTGTCGCTACAAGGAAGCGTTCGCTTTTACGCTGGTGCAGGAAATCCTTCAGTTCCATAGGGAAAGCCAATCGCCTCAGGTACTGGATTCGATTCTGGAGCCGTGCAGCTACACCTCCAAAGACGGGCAGTTTTTGCGCCTGCGCCGCGAAAAGATACCTGCGAACCCCACAGAGCTTTTGCGCGAACGGGTGCGGATAGTGGAACAAGACATCGCGCGCGTCTTGGGGCGGCGTCTTCAGTCGCCTGCTGTTGCACTTCTGGGCGATGCGCGCGCATTGCCCGAATCGCCGCTCGAGGGACAGCCTAACTTGGTAATTACCGTAATTACCTCGCCGCCCTATGTCAATCGGTATGATTACACGCGCTCCTACTCGCTGGAGGGTGATTCTAGTCAATGATATGCTGAACCATGCTGAAAATAATGTATCATATGTTCAGCATGGTTGCTTGGCATGACTAGGTATGTAAAACCGAGAGAAGCGGCGGATTATTTTGGGGTGTGT
>Ga0272447_1001456_pt1 | contig 14823 bp, 9 predicted proteins | sample YNPCB0133_FD_194589 | JGI IMG/M metagenome (GOLD analysis project Ga0272447, IMG submission 194589) | Hot spring microbial mat communities from Yellowstone National Park, WY, United States - YNP-CB-013-3 | ecosystem: Environmental > Aquatic > Thermal springs > Hot (42-90C) > Sediment | place... | reverse complement strand
CAGTTGCGCCTCGTCCACGGCGAACCTCCCGTCTATATGGGGGATTATACCCCTGCTGCTCGAATGTGCTTCCGCCGCTCCTTATGCACTGGGGCATATCGTGCGCATGACCACCTCACTAATGCCCCGCGCGTGGTCGGGATAGGCGCGCATCAGCGCGGCGCACGCCCGCAGCGCAGAGGAAAGCGAGTAGGCAGCAGACGGCAGCAGCTGCTTGAAGTGGTGTCGGTCGCCCGCCTCTATCAAGCTCTCGACGATAGATAACTGGAGAGCGTAGCTGGGGGCTTCAATTTGCTCCGCAATACGCACAACCTCTGCAAGCACCTCCGCTGGTGGCTGCGCCACAGCTATTGCTGCCAACGCCTCGCTCCGATACTTAGCATTCTCAATCGGTAGGGCGGTCTGGAGGGCGTCCTCAAACAATCTCGCCTGTGCCTGTGCCTTGGCTATCGCTGCCAACACCTCGCTCCGATTCCAATCCCCCTCAATCAGTTGGGCGGTCTGGAGAGCTTGTTGGAAGGTTCGCCGAGCGTCTTCAAGCAATCCCGCCTGTGCCTGCGCCTTGGCAATTGCTACCAACACCTCGCTCCGAGCCCAAGCCTTCTCAATCCGTTGGGCGGTTTGGATGGCATCTTCAAACAATCCGGCCTGTGCCTGCGCCGCAGTTATCGCCGCCAACGCCCAGCTCCAACAATCATGATCCTCAATCCTCTTGGCGGTCTGGAGAGCGTTTTCAAACAATCCCGCCTGTGCCTGCGCCGCAGCTATCGCTGCCAACGCGTCGCTTCGCCCCACCCAAACATCCGACTCTTCAATCCGTTGTGCGGTTTGGAGGGCTTGTTGGAAAGTTCTCTGGGCGTCCTCTATCAATCCCGCTTGTGCCTGCGCCTTGGCAGTCGCGCGCAACGCCTCGCTCCGATTCCAAGCCTCCTCAATCATCTGGGCGGTCTGGAAGGCTTCATGATACAATCCTGCTCGTACCTGCGCCTTGGCAATCACACACAACACCGCGTCCCGAGCATTTCTCATTAGCTGTTGAGCGGTTTGGATGGCGTCTTCTAACAATCCTGCTTGTGCTTGTGCCTCGGCTATCGCTGCCAACACCTCACTTCGCTCATCCAAAGCCCACTCTTCAATCCGTTGTGCGGTTTGGAGGGCTTGTTGGGAGGTTCTCTGGGCGTCCTCTATCAATCCCGCTTGTGCTTGCGCCTTGGCTATCGCACGCAACGCCGCGATCCGATTCCCAGCTCGCTTAATCATCTGGGCGGTCTGGATGGCATCTTCAAACAATCCTGCTTGTGCCTGCGCCTCGGCTATCGCTACCAACACCTCGCTCTGATGCCGAGCCCCCCAAAACACCCTGACATAGCCTATACCTACTGCTACCAATACACCGTGCTGATACCAACCTTCCTCAATCAGTTGTGCGGTCTGGAGGGCTTGTTGGAAGGTTCTCTGGGCGTCTTCTATCAATCCGGCCTGTGCCTGCGCCTTGGCAATTGCTACCAACACCTCGCTCCAAGCCCAAGCCTCCTCAATCCGTTGGGCGGTCTGGATGGCATCTTCAAACAATCCGGCCTGTGCCTGCGCCTTGGCAGTCGCGCGCAACGCCTCGCTCCGAGCCAAAGCCTCCTCCATCAGTTGGGCAGTTTGGATGGCATCTTCAAACAATCCTGCTTGTGTCTGCGCCTTGGCAATCACGCGCAACGCCTCGCTCCGATTCCAAGCCTCCTCAATCCGTTGTGCGGTTTGGAGGGCTTGTTGGAGGGTTCTCTGGGCGTCCTCTATCAATCCCGCTTGTGCCTGCGCCTCGGCAATCGCTACCAACACCTCGCTCCGATACTTAGCCTCCTTAATCAGTTGGGCGGTTTGGAGAGCTTCATGATACAATCCTAACCCTACCTGTATTCGCGCCAGCTTGGAAAGATTCCGTGAATCCGACAGTTTGAAATGGGTCAGGAACCACTCCAACCACTGCGTTACAAGCTCATGGCGTTCCGCTTCAATCAGTCGATTGAGCCAGTCTAACCAACTCTTCTCTGACAAAAGAGGTTTCAGACACACGAAGATACCTTCGTCTATATCCTCAGCTAATCTCATCAGAAGAACGAAAATGCTATAGGTATATTCATCACTCAGTCGTGTAAACGATCTGGGCAAGCGGTTAAGGATATCTTTCCGCTGATTAGGATCGGAATACTCACTTGCAAGCAGCAGGTACCAGATCGGGCGCACCTGCGGGTGGTACAAATCGGCGACTTTCAGGGCGTACTCTAGGTTGCCCGTCTCGCGCCAGATGCGGTAGGGCGACTGGCGGCGGAAGCCTTGGGCGCGTTGAGCGTGGAGCAGGAGCGCACTCGCCAGAGGGACAGGTTCATCGCGCGCGCTGGCAGCCTCTATCGCTCCTTGCAGCAGGCTCAGCGGCAGCTCAGGCTCGTCGGGGAAGGCTTTCCGTTGCGCCTGCAGGAACGCCTCATCTTCCATCAGCGCGTAGAGCTGCTTGGCGGATGCCGTGTCGTCTTTGGCGCGTTTGGCTAAGTGCGCCGCGTAGTAGCGCAAGGCATAGCGGCTCATGTGGGTGCGCCACTGGGCGCAATATTCGAGCAGTCTTTGTTCCATCCGCTCGGCGTCTCTGCGCAACGCGCAGCGGAACCCGTCAGCCAGCCGCGGGTGCTGAAACTGCCAGCCCGCCTCTGAGTGCAGGAACCAGCGACGGATTGCTTGCGGCAGGTCCTCCAAATCAAAAACCGATAGATCACATATTTCCATCAGGTCATTTTGTGGCAGCGCGCCTTTGACAACAGTGAGCAGGGCGAACATCTGACGCATCCCTTGCGCGTTGGGCACATGTTCCGCCAGCTGCTGTACTTGCTGGCGAATATAGTTTTGAATGCCTTGCGGGACATCGTTGAGCTTCTGACGAGGGTTGGGGGCGTTTTTCAGGTCATCTATTAGGAATCGCGCGTACAGCGGAAGCCCTTCCGTGCGCTGGTGGAGCCTGCGGACGAATTCGTCATCGTCAGCGTAGGATCGGAGCTGTTCGTCGCGAGCGAGCCACTCGCGCAAGTCGTTTTCGCTCAGCCTTTCCAGCGGGAACTCGCGGTCGGCGCGCTTATGCCATGCTTCCAGATAGGGCGGCGGTTCGGGCTGACCGTCCCAGCGCGCGCTCACAATCACGAACACGCCGTCGGGCAACGGTTCGGGCAGAGGCAAGTGGCGAATCGCTTCGTCCGCCTCGTCCAGCCCGTCGATGAGAATCACCAGCGGCTTCTGCTCATAACGAAGCTCCTTGAGTTGGTAGTAGAGCGCAGCGCGCAGTTCATCAGGGTTGGCGTCGGGTAGGTCTATGAGCCTTTTCATCAGCGAGCCTAACTGCAGTGTCAGGTGCGCATAGGCGTACTCGACACGCGTGCCCAGCCCCTGCAACGCCTCGTGGTTCGTGAAGAAGTGATATACGGTCTTTGTGTCGCCGCGTGCTTGCAGGCGAGCGAGCAAGCGCATCATCAGACGCGTTTTGCCGTAGCCTGCAGGCGCATGCACCACCGCCAGCCCGCTGCGACGCTCGGCGAAAAACTGCTCCAGCGCGCCGAGTATCTCCCCGCGCCCGACGAACACCTCCTGCATATAGCTGTTGAGGAACTGTAGGGTTGCCTCGTGCAGGAGACGGTAGCGGTGCTTCTCGCCCAACAGGTCAACGATGTAGTCCAGTCGCTGCTGCATCGCGCCGACGGCTTGCAGAATCGGTTCCGTGATTTGTTTAGCAAGCGCGTCGGCGCGTTCCTCCCACTGGGCAGGCTCCGCTTCCAGCAGCGACAGTATCTCATCCTGTTGTTTGATGATGCGCTCCTCGAAGAGCGTGCGAAGATGGCTTATCTGCTCATCAGTCTTGCCAATCGATTGGAAGATAGCTTCCAACAGTTGCTTCTGGAAGGCAATCCACGCGCGTTGATGCTTCGGGTCCTTGAGTACCTGCGTGAACTGGTGTCGGAAAAGCTCAGGCAGGCGCGCCTTCAGGAACGCTTGCAGGCTTGGGGGGATGGCATGCGGCTGTGCCAGCTGCTGGAGTTGGGCGAGCAGCGCGTCGGCGAGCGCGACGGGCGTCATGGTTGTCAGCGTGGGCGCGTCGGGGGGCATGTCGCCAGTGGCAGCCAGCAGCTGTTCGTCGGTCATCCTCAGGATTCTCTCAAGCTGACCATCCCACCTGCGGAAGAGTTCCTCCTCGTCGGGCGAAAGTCCGCGCGGGAGGTTGCTCGCGTCCTTCTGATACTGCAACTCCTGCTTCGCGTCCTTAAGCGCACTGCGGAGCGCGGCGATGGCGGCGCGCTCTAAATCAGCGTTTCGAAGGGGGCGCAGGCGGTTGAGTAAGCGGCGCGCTTGCTCCACAGAGAAGTCGGCTGTCCTCTCCACGAGGATTTCACCCACCAGTCCGCCGAGGAACCCTCCGATGAGGATGCCGAAGGGCCCCACCGCGCTCCCCAGCAGCGCGCCCACTCCGGAGCAGACGCTCTTTATATCACCGCCTCCAGAAAGCATGATGGAATCATACCCCATTCGCTGCCAATATGGTCACGAATCCTGTGCGGGGGAGGCATGGTTTTGATGTACGGGTGTGTCGGTGATGGGTGTGATTTCGAACTGGCGTGCTTCCATCGCTTGGAGCAGTGCCCATGCGGTATCGAGCGAGGTCAGGCAGGGGATGCCATGCTCCACAGCGGCGCGACGGATGAGCAAGCCCTGCTGCTCCGCCTTCCGATCGGCACTGGGCGTGTTGACCAGCAGCTGAACCCGCCGATGGACGATATAGTCCAGCAAATCGGGCTTGCTTTCGCCGATTCGGGGCACGACCTGCACAGGCAACCCCGCTTTCCGTAGGGCACGGGCGGTGCCGCGCGTCGCATAGAGCTTGAACCCGCGCTCGTGGAACGCCCGCGCCAGCGCAACGCCTTCCGCCTTGTCTTTATCCGCCAGCGTGAGCAGCACCTTGCCCCGACGCGGGATCTGAATCCCCGCCGCCACCATCGCCTTGTAAAGCGCCGCCGCATAGGTGCGGTCGATGCCCATCACCTCGCCTGTGGAGCGCATCTCGGGACCCAGCGCCACCTCCACCTGCCTCAGCTTGAGGCTGGAGAACACGGGGGCTTTGACTGCGATGGGGGGACCCCCTCCTTTAGGTTCCCCCTGCAAGCAGGGGGAACCACTCTCTATCATTGGTTCCCCCCACCAGTGGGGGAAACCTGTAGGAGGGGGGCTAAACTCCGCCTCACCTTCCACCTGCCCCAAAAATGCTCGCGTAACGAGCTGCTCAAGAGGGCAGCCGAGCTGTGCCGCAACCGCCCACTTCACCATCGGGATGCCTGTGACTTTGGACAGATAGGGCACCGTGCGGCTCGCACGCGGGTTCACCTCAATCACATAGACCTTTCCAGAGGGGTCAATCACAAACTGCACATTCATCAAGCCGCAGACGCGCAACGCCCGTGCCAATCGGCGCGAATAGTCGACAATCTGCGCCTGCTCCGATTCGCTGAGCGTTTGGGGTGGCACGACCGTCATGCTGTCGCCCGAATGGACACCCGCCCGCTCGATATGCTCCATGATGGTGGGGATGAGAACCTCTTCGCCGTCGCTGATGAGATCCACCTCCGCCTCTTTGCCTTCGATGTAGTGATCGACCAGCACGGGGGCGTCGGGGAATGCCCGCACCGCTGCCTGCCAATAGGTCTCCAGCTCCGCATCGGAGCGCACAATTTCCATGGCGCGCCCACCCAGCACATAGGAGGGTCGCACCAGCACGGGATAGCCCACCTGCCGCGCGGTTGCCAGAGCCTCCTCCAGCGTCAGCACGGCACGCCCCGGCGGGCGCGGGATGCCCAGCCCCTCTAAGAGTGCATCGAAGCGACGCCTATCCTCCGCGATGTCGATCGATTCGGCAGGTGTGCCCAGCATCGGCACGCCAAACTCTCTCAGTTTTTTGACCAGATTGATGGCAGTCTGACCACCGAACTGCACCAGCACGGGGATGGCTCCCGCTTTGGATTGGAATCCGCCCACCCTCTGCTCCCTTTCACCACTTAGTAACTCATTACGCGACAGTTTTTGCGTATTCTCCGCCCCCACCCCAGCCCTCCCCGTGGACGGGGAGGGAGTCTGAGTTCCTCCCCCGTCCACGGGGGAGGTGAGGAGGGGGGCAAAATCCGCTTCACCTTCTGCCTGCCTGAAAAACTGTCGTGTTGTGAGCCTTACTAAGGGGGGAGAGGGTTGGGGTGAGAGGGGGGTCAGAACCGTTGCCTCGTACTCCAGCAGGTTCAGCACATCCTCCAGCGTGATGGGATCGAAATAGAGGGCATTAGACACATCGAAGTCGGTGGAGACGGTTTCGGGATTGTTGTTGAGGATGAGGGCATAGTAGCCCAGCTCGCGCAGCGTTTTGACGGCGTGGACGGCGGAGTAGTCGAACTCGATGCCCTGCCCGATGCGGATGGGACCAGAGCCAAGCACGAGGACTTTGCGCGGATGCGTGGACGGGGGGCGGTCATGCGTGCCGTGATAGGTGCTGTAGAAGTAGGGCGTCTGCGCTTCGAACTCGCCCGCGCAGGTGTCCACCATTTTATAGGCGGGCAGGATGCCCAACGCTTTGCGTCCCTGCCGCACCTGCGCCTCCGTTAGCCCTGTGATTTGCGCAAGGAATCGGTCAGGGAACTGGCATTCCTTCGCGCGGCGCAAGAGCAGTTGTGCAGGAAGGTTTGCGTGCTGGATCCCCCCACTCCCTGCACCCTCTCCCCCCTTAGTAAGGGGGGAGAGGGTTGGGGTGAGGGGGGATTCACTACATACCGCACCTGCAGAAGGGGAACAGCAAGTGAGAAGCAACTCGCGCAGCTCAGCGCTGTGCGCCACCAGCGCCTGCTCCAGCTCCACCAGCCCCTTGATTTTGTGCAGGAACCAAGGGTCTATGTGGCTTAGATCGTGAACCTCCTCGACCAGCCAGCCGCGTCGGAAGGCTTCGGCGAGGTAGAACAGGCGCATGTCGTTCGGGGTGGCGATGAGCGTCTCCAGTTCCATCGGGCTGAGGTGCGCTGCCGGTGGATAGCGTAAATCGCTCACGCCCACCTCCAGCCCGCGCACCGCTTTCATGAGTGCCCCTTCGAAGGTGCGGTCAATCGCCATCGCCTCGCCTGTCGCCTTCATCTGCGTACCCAGCGTGCGGTCGCCTGCAGGGAACTTATCGAAGGGGAAGCGCGGGAGTTTGACCACGCAGTAGTCCAGGGCTGGCTCAAAAGCGGCGGAGGTGCCCGTGATGGGGTTGCGAATCTCGTCCAAGCGCAGCCCGACGGCGATTTTGGCGGCGATGCGGGCAATCGGGTAGCCCGTGGCTTTGGATGCCAGCGCGCTGGAACGGCTCACGCGTGGGTTGACCTCAATCACATAGTAGTCGCTGCCGTTCGGGTTCAGCGCGAACTGCACATTGCATCCGCCCTGAATGCCCAACGCACGGATAATCTTCAGGGAGGCGGCACGCAGCAGCTGATACTCGAAGTCGCTGAGGGTCTGGGACGGCGCCACCACCATCGAATCGCCTGTATGGACGCCCATCGGGTCGATGTTCTCCATGTTGCAGACCACGATGGCGTTATTGGCGCCGTCGCGCATCACCTCATACTCGATCTCTTTCCAGCCGAGCAGCGAGCGTTCCACCAGGATCTGGTGGCGCATGGAGAGCTGCAGTCCGCGTGCGCCGATTTCGAGCAGCTCGTCGGGGTTGTGGGCAATTCCGCCGCCCGTGCCGCCCAGCGTGTAGGCGGGTCGCACGATGCAGGGGTAGGGGACGATTTGAGCGACACGCCTTAATGCCCCCATGCTCTCCACCACCCACGATTCGGGCACCGGCTCGCCAATCTGGCGCATTAGCTCGCGAAACCGCTCCCGATCCTCGGCGGCTTGGATGGCGCTAAGCGGCGTGCCCAGCAAGCGCACCTCATATTTCTCTAAAATCCCGCGCACCGCCAGCTCCGTCGCCAGGTTCAGCCCGGTCTGACCACCCAGCGTGGGCAGCAGCCCATCGGGACGCTCGCGTGCAATCACCTGCTCCGCAAACTCCACCGTGAGGGGTTCGATATACACTCGGTCGGCGGTTTCTGGGTCGGTCATAATCGTGGCGGGATTGGAGTTAATCAGCACCACTTCCAGCCCTTCCTCGCGTAGCGAGCGGCACGCTTGGGAGCCTGAATAGTCGAACTCGGCAGCTTGCCCGATGACAATCGGGCCCGAGCCTATCACCATCACTTTCCGTAGCGACTTATCTCTCCCCATCTCTCCTCCCTTGTCGCCTCACAGGACAGACTTAAAGGGATATAGAGAGAGTATACCCGCTGTGAGGTACACTCTCGATGCTATGGTGGAGACCCGTTTGAGCGATGTGCAGGCGCAGGTGTGGCAGCTGGATCAGCACTACCTGATGCGCACCTATCGGCGTCAGCCTGTGCTGTTCGTGCGTGGCGAGGGCGCCTACCTGTATGACGCGCAGGGCAACCGCTATCTCGATTTTCTGGCGGGGGTCGCCGTCTGCAGTGTGGGGCACTGCCATCCCCATCTGGTGGCTCGCATCCAGGAGCAGGTGGAGCGGTTGATGCATATCGGCAATTTATTGTTGAGCGAGCCGCAGGCGCGTTTGGCGGAGCGGTTATGCGAGCTGACGGGCACGGAACGCGCCTTTTTCTGCAACTGCGGCGCGGAGGCGTGTGAGACCGCCATCAAAATCGCCCGCAAGTTCGCCAATCGGCACAAGCAGACCCCCGATTACGAGATTCTGGTGCTGCAGCAGAGCTTTCATGGGCGCACGATGGGCGTGCTTTCCGCCACGATGCAGCCGAAGTATCAGGAGCCGTTTGTGCCGCTCTTGCCTGGCTTTCGCGCCTTGCCCCGCAACGACCTGCAGGCGCTGCGCGCCGCGTTCAGCGAGCGCACCGCTGCCATCTTCCTCGAACCGATTCAGGGTGAAAGCGGTGTGAACCCGCTCACCGACGAGTATCTGCTGGAGGCGCAGTCGCTGTGCCGACGCTATAACGCCCTTTTGATGATAGACGAGGTGCAGACGGGCATGGGGCGCACGGGGCGATGGTTCGCCTATCAGCGTCTGGGGCTTGAACCCGATGTGGTGACGCTGGCAAAGGGATTGGGCGGCGGCTTCCCGATAGGTGCGTGCTTGGCGCGGGGCATCGCCGCCGACATGTTGCAGCTGGGCGAGCATGGCTCCACTTTCGGCGGCAACCCGCTGGCATGCACCGCCGCGCTTGCCACCCTCGAAATCATCGAGCGGGAGAACCTGTGCGAGCGCGCGGCACGGGTGGGCAGCTACCTGCAACAGCGACTGACCGAGCTGCAAGCGCAGGGTGCGCCCATTCAGGAGGTGCGCGGGCGCGGGCTGATTGTCGGCGTGGAGCTGACCGAACCCATCGCCCGCGCCGTGGTCGATAGAGCCTTCGAAAAGCGGCTCATCATCAACCCCGTGGGGGAGACCATCCTGCGCCTCGTGCCGCCGCTGATCATCAGTGAGCGCGAGGTGGACGACGCCATCGCCATCCTCAAGCAGGTCTTTCAGGAGGTGAAAGCGTGAGCGCGATGCAGGTGGTGGTGTTGCTCTACGCCCTGATTATCGCGGCAGGGGGCGTGATGGGCTATGTGACTGCCAAGAGCACCGTCTCCCTCATCAGCGGGCTGATAAGCGGCGCCCTGCTTTTGGGAGCCTTTGCCCTGACCTTCCGCTACCCCAAACTGGGCTTCGGCTTTGCCGCGCTGATTGCGCTGGCGTTAGGCATCTTCTTCCTGATGCGCTTCCTCGAAACGGGCAAATGGATGCCCGCTGGAATCAGCGTGGCATTAAGTGCCGTGATGCTGATTCTCATGCTGTGGAGCCTGCTACGCCCCAATCCGTGAGGTGAGCGCGATGGCACAGGATAAGATTGTGATTCGGGGGGCGCGCGAGCATAACCTGAAGAACCTCCATCTTGAGATTCCGCGCGACAAGCTGGTGGTCATCACGGGCATCTCAGGTTCGGGCAAGTCGACCCTTGCGTTCGACACGCTCTATGCCGAGGGGCAGCGTCGCTATGTGGAGAGCCTCTCGTCTTACGCGCGCCAGTTTCTGGGGGTGATGGACAAGCCCGATGTGGATTCCATCGAGGGGCTGTCGCCCGCTGTCTCCATCGATCAGAAATCGACCAGCCACAATCCGCGCAGCACGGTGGGCACCGTGACGGAGATTTATGACCATCTGCGCCTGCTGTTTGCCCGTGTGGGGCGTCCGCACTGTCCCCACTGTGGCAAGCCCATCACCCGCCAGACGGTGGATGGCATCGTGGACACGGTGATGCGCCTGCCGGAGGGCACGCGCCTTCAGGTGCTGGCGCCGGTGGTGCGGGGGCGCAAAGGCGAATATCGCCATGTGTTCGAAGAGATTGCCCGCATGGGCTTCGTGCGCGTGCGAGTGGACGGGCAGCTCTACGAGGTGAACGAGGTGCCGCCTCTCGATCGCTATCGGCAGCACACGATTGAGATTGTGGTGGACAGGCTGGTGGTGCGAGCGGGCGTGCAATCGCGCTTGACCGAGGCGGTGGAGACCGCCCTGCGCCTGGCGAAAGGGCTGGTCAACATCCAGATTGTGGACATCCCTTAGGGGCGCTCGCCCTGTAGGGTACTATTGGGTTGCTATGGCGAAGACGGCATCTGGTGGGCAGCGAACACGGTCGCGTGCAAACCGAGAGGCAGCACCGGTCGCACGCTACAAGTTCACACCCGAAGCGTTCCATCAACTCGGTGCGCTGGGCTTCTTCGACGACTGCCAGCGCTACGAACTGATTGAAGGAGACATTTACGCCATGCCACCGATAGGACCTGAGCATAGTGTCACAGTGGAGATAGGCAGCCGTCTGTTTCATCGTCAGGAAAAGCGCGGTCAGTTTCACGCTCGCGTGCAGAACCCCCTGCGTCTCGGCGACAGCGAGTTAGTGCCCGACATCGCCATCGTAGCGGGCAATCCCGAAGACTATCGGGAGCAGCACCCCACGAGCGCGTTGCTGGTAATTGAAATCGCCGACACCACCTTGGAGTTTGACCGCACGCGCAAGTTGCCCGTGTATGCGCAGGGTGGCATTCCCGAGTTTTGGATTGTGAACCTGCGGGAGCGTGTGTTGGAGGTCTATCGGGAGCCGTTGGGAACGCGCTACAAGTCGCTGCGTGTCTTTATGCCCGACGAGGTGGTCAATCCCCTGTTCGCCCCTGAGTGGCAGCTACCCGTCGCGGCGCTGTTTGGGCAGCCCGCCTCGGAGTAGTGGATTATGGCACAGCAGGCGCAAGAAGAGGGTTCACAAACATGAAACTGGTGATTGCCATTATCCAGACGCGCGATAAGGGGCGCGTGGTCGACGCGCTCCGCGCCAACCAGTTCAAGTTCACGCAGATAGCCAGCAGCGGCGGCTTCCTGCGGGAGGGCAACACCACCTTGCTCATCGGCATCGAAGATGACCAGCTGGAGCCGTTGCTCCAACTGCTGGAAGAGAACTGCCACACGCGCGAGCAATACATCAGCCCCCTCCCACCCGATACCGCCCCCATCGGCACCTTCCTGCCCACGCCGATTGCCGTCGAGGTGGGCGGCGCCGTCGTGTTCGTCCTCCCCGTCGAACGCTTCGAACGATTTTAATCTAACCGCCCAGAGGTCATTTCACAAATCGAGCAGGAATCTGCAATCAGTGAAGGTATCAGAAGGGTGGGATGTTAGACCTGCAAGCGATACTGCAGTCGCGTTTTGGCTTTTCCGCCTTTCGTGAGGGGCAGGAGGAGGCGATTCGCGCCGCGCTGGCAGGCAAGCGCGTGCTACTCATCCAACCCACAGGATGGGGCAAGAGCCTCGTGTACCAGATGATTGCTGCCGTTAAGGGCTTAACGCTGGTGTTCTCGCCGTTGCGTGCGCTGATGCGCGACCAAGTACGCCAAGCGAACGAACGGTTCGGACTCCGCGCCGAGACGGTGAACTCCGATATGGAAGAAGAGGCGCAACGCACCGCGCTGGAGCGCGCCGCACAGGGCGAATTAGACCTGCTCTATATCGCACCTGAGCGCCTCCAGAACCCGCTTTGGCAACAGTATCAGACGCGCTTGCCCATCCGAGCGGTAGTGATCGACGAGGCGCACTGCATCTCCATCTGGGGGCACGATTTCCGCCCAGAATATCGCCGTATCGTGAACCTGGTACACTTACTCCCGCCCGAAGTGCCGGTCGTGGCGGTCACGGCAACCGCCACGCGCCGAGTCGAGCAGGATGTGCGCGGGCAGATTGGCGAACCGTTCCATGTGCTGCGTGGCAGCCTGATGCGTCCGAACCTACGGCTAAGCGTTGTTCGCACAGCAAGCGAAGCCGATAAACTCGCCTGGCTGGCACATCTGCTGGCGCAATTGCCGGGCAGCGGACTCATCTACACCGCCACGCGCCATTCCAGTGAACTGGTAGCGCAGTTTTTGCAGGCGCAGGGCTATCCCGTGTGCTACTACCATGCGGGGCTAAGCGAGGAGCGTGTCGTGTTGGAAGCCCGCCTGCTACGCAACGAACTCAAAGCGCTCGCTTGCACCAACGCGCTCGGCATGGGACTGGACAAACCCGACCTGCGCTTCGTGATCCACTATGAGACCCCCGCCTCGCCCATCCACTACTATCAGGAAATTGGGCGGGCGGGACGCGATGGAGCCGATTCCTACTGTATCTTGCTGGCTCATCCCGACGATATCGAGACGCAACGCTCCATGATTCAGAGCAGTCGCCCCGACCGAAACGCCTACCTGCGCCTCTACAGCCTGCTCCGAATGCAGCCGATGCGGGAGCGCGACCTGCTCTTGGAAACGGGCTATCCCCAAAACATGGTGCGTGCCATTCTGTATGACCTGCAGGATCAAGGGCTTATCACACGCGACACACAACGCTACTATCGCGCGATAAGCCATCAAAACCCGCGCTTCGACGCATATGATGCGCTGCTGCAAGCAAAGCTCACCGAGCTGCAAGCCATCGTCGACTACTGGGAGGTAGCCGATTGCCGCATGCGCTTCCTGTGCCATTTTCTGGGTGATGAGCGCGCAACGGCATGTGAACACTGCGATACCTGCACGGGGGCACGATGGGAGCCACCACCCCCGTCTGCACAGCGCGCAGCGCAGAGCTTCCAGTTCCACCCGCCGCTGAATCTCGACGCCAAGTGGCAGCGGGAGCTGGTTTACTTGGACGGTATCGCGCTGAGTTTCTACGGCGGCACGCCTGTCGGTGAGGCGATTCACACTTGCAAGTATGGTGCATCGCCGCAGCCGTTCCCCGATTGGCTGGTCGAGCAGAGCGCTGCACTCATTCGGCAACGATTTTCGGGGCACGCCCTGCAGGGCATCGTGCCCATTCCCTCCACTATAAGCGGCACGCTGGTGGACAATTTTGCCGCGCGATTGGCAGCCCACCTGGGGTTGCCACTCCTCCACGCACTGCGCAAAACCCGCCCCACACAGCCCCAAAAAGATTTCACGAACTCTGCCCAGAAAGTAGAGAACATCAAAGGCGCGTTCGAATGCTGCGCCCCCGTACAAGGCAAGACGCTGCTGGTCGTCGACGATGTGTGCGATTCAGGTGTGACGCTCAAGGAAGCAGGTAAGATTCTTAAGCAGGCAGGTGCGAGCCGACTCTATGCGTTCTGCATCGCTCGCACGCGCCACCGAGGCGATTTATGAGGCAGGAACCGCGCGACGATTGGGTCTATTGGGTGCTGCTGGCGCACTACGCTACTAAAGAGACGCGCAAGCGATTCTGGCAGGAGCGACCCGACAATCTGGGGCGATTCCTACGCGAGCAGCCCGACTGGGACGTGCTGGAACCCCATATTGTGCAGCAAGCAATGCTACTCCACACGCTCAGCGAGCAGGGGGGATGCCTCCTCACACTGGACGACGAGGCGTACCCCGACACGCTGCGTCAGCTACAGGGTGTTCGCCCGCCGCTCGTGCTGTACGCGCTGGGCGATGTGCGCCTCCTAAGGGAATCGCCCTTCGTCGCACTTGCTGGCTCACGCAACGCCTCGCCACAAGCACTGCAGGAGGCAGAACGCATCACGACGGAACTGGTGGCGGAGGGCTACCACACCATCACCGGCTTTGCCAAAGGCATCGATGAAATCGTGGTGCAGACCACCCTCCAGCGCGACGGCAAAACAATCGGGGTGTTGGCGCAAGGGCTGCTGAATCCGCTCACGCAGCGCGCTGCCCGCGCCTATATGCACGCCCTGAACGACGACCGACTGCTTTTCCTGAGCGAGCTTCACCCCAACACCGCCTGGTCAGGTAGCTTCGCCATGATGCGCAATCGGCTTGTGGCAGGACTGGCGGATTTTCTCATCATCGTCGAATCGGGACCAGAGCAGCGCCAGCGCAACGGCAAGACCGTACGCAGCGGCACTTTCGAATGCGCCAAAATCGCCCAGAAGATGGGTCGCCCCGTCTATGCGCTTGACCTCCCCGCCGAAGGGAATCGACAGCTCATCGCGCAAGGCATCGCCCAACGCTGGAACGACGCCGGCAAAACCCCTACTTTCCCGCAAGGGACACTGTTTTGAAAGTTTTAAAGCAATCTTGCTTGGGTATTATCATACTTGCCAGTCGAGGTGATAGGAGTGAGCGTTTTTGCGGAAGGGACAACCGAGCTGATGCTGGCGTTGGCGACGCCGACGCCGAAAGGCTACTGGGGCGTGCCCGTGCTGGTGTGGGGCATGCCCGGCACGGGCAAGTCCACCTTCATCGAGA
>Ga0272447_1001450_pt1 | contig 14880 bp, 13 predicted proteins | sample YNPCB0133_FD_194589 | JGI IMG/M metagenome (GOLD analysis project Ga0272447, IMG submission 194589) | Hot spring microbial mat communities from Yellowstone National Park, WY, United States - YNP-CB-013-3 | ecosystem: Environmental > Aquatic > Thermal springs > Hot (42-90C) > Sediment | place... | reverse complement strand
TGGGTAATTTTTTACGTCTCCTTAAATTTAATAAATCCGGCATGATTCGAGCATCTGACCAGTCTAGAATCTTAAATTGTTTTGACGTGATCCGGTCGAGACGAAAGTTATACCAACCGCAAGACTGATTCGGTGTTTGGCCGTAGGCACTCAAGTATTTCGCTCTACGGGCATAGAATAAACACACCGGATAGGTAATCATTAACTGCGGCCCCTGTTGGCGGGTGTCATAGGTAAATTCTATGGGATAAATCTCTGGTTGCGACCATATTTCATTGAGTTGATATTGCAGGTCATCTACCCGGTCTTGGGTATTTGGCGAAAAAATAAAATCCAAGTGCATGAAACTCCGTCGCTTTATGTTACTGGTTTCTTGTATATTGGCAAGTAGTAGTGATATACGAGGGTCAATAAAGTCAATGTCATTGAGCACATCAAGGCTGTAAATCAAAGATAGTGCTTCAGAGTGATGTCCACGAGGTGGTCGGGGTAAATGGTCTAGAGACAAGCGCATGAATTGGGCATTGGGAAGATGTTGCAGCCAGCCACTGTTCGCTAAATGAGGTAGGGTTTTGCGGAGGGTTCGGTGGGAGTGATGAAAAGGTTTTTCGTCGAGCAATTTTTCCCAAAGCGATTCAGATATGGCTAAAGCATGGCGCAGTTCATCGGCAATAGGTTCTAACCAGTAGCTCAAGGGTAGATGGCAGATACACGCCGTATCAGGGCAGAAAATTTTTTGTCCGTGGCTTGGGTCTTGCCGGGGATGATCAGGTGATAATAAACGGTCCCGAATATCCGTGTAAGTGAATGGTTCTGGTAAATCACTCCAACGTTCCTCTGAATCGTCATAAAGTTTGTGCAAAAGCACCCACAGCCGCACAGAAAAACTCAATCGTTCGGCCAAGCGATGCCCGGATAACCAATCTAGAATGGAGACGCTTAAGGGTAAATCAAACTCCATCAGTGCAACCCCTTATCGAGCCTGTCAATGACAAAAGTCTCATGCTCAAAATGACCAAATATGCGTTGTGCATCCAAGTCACTCCAGGCATTACATTCATGGGTTGAAGGAGGGCGAGGATTACCTTTAAGAGCTTTGAAATTCAAGGAATCAGGGTTGTTCTGGTTGGTATCTAGGTAATGACTGAGTTGGTCAAGGCGTTCGTTAACGATTCTTTTTCGGTCTGGGGGTAGGGAGGCAAATGTTCTTTTGAAGGTTTCTGAATAACGAATTTTGGGGCTGAGGGGTTCAAGTAATTGTTCACTGTAATATTCATCCTTGCAACGATTCCAGAGTAATTTGCCCCATGCCGAAAGCACAACTTCATCCCCCACTTGACAAAGCAATGTTTCAGGAATGTCACGACACATGGCCAGGGGCAGAGTCTCACTTTGGGCTAAGCGGCGAAAGATCAATAAGTTTTCACGAATAATTCCCTCTGGATCAAGTTTCACCGGCAGACGGGGAATCCGCAGCAACTCGTTAGAACTTTCAAAAATATACACACACTCATCAGCATAGAACATTCCCATTGCCTGTAAAAAACTATTCACACCTTTGAAACCGCCCGTAATATTGAACACAATTTTATAGTGACTTTTTCGATACCCCGGCAAGGTTGTTTCTGCCCATTCTACCAACTCACCCATCGCTATACGAAAATTTTCCGCATTATTCACATTTAGGTATTGAGAGACACTGGCAATTTGGACGCAACACCCATGCTCTTCTAACCAGGCTTGAATGATACTGGCTGTTTTTTGCCCTTGATAAGTGGCAGTTGCCAGCAAAAAATGAATGTCATTTTTCGGGGGAATGTGATGGTTGTAGTAGCTCAAAATGCCGTTCAGCTCTGCACTCGATTTACATACGTTGGCAATATCCGCTTGCAGGATTTCTGACCGCCGCTGGTCAATATATTTTTCTAAAATAGATTTTTCTGCTGCACTTAAGTCTTGCTCTCGACTGTTGGCAGTCTTAATCAGTAATTCTCTTATCTCGCCATTGGCTTGTTTCGTGAGTGTACTGGTGCCGCAGGGAGAAATCATTACTGTATAAGACATGGTTGACCTGCCTTTTGGGTTCTATCATCATAACCAAAGTACCAGGGCTTGGAACTACAGCCTTCCAAAAAACTTTATGATTCACTCTGTATTACACGTTGGATACTGATGATGTCCTCACCTACGGTTTGTTTCCACTGGCGAGCGGATGTGACCCAAACAGGTCTGGCATGTCAGGTGGTGGAAATTGAGTTGTTGCGCCCTGACCGACTGATGTTTCCACAGGATTTGCCTGAGTTGCGCTTGCCATCGGAGTTGGACCCCCAAAAAGGGGTGATTCTCACAGGACGCGCCCCCATTTGGCTGTACGGTTGGCTGGTACATGCCTGCCATTACACCCGCTGGGTGGCCTGTTATGACCCACGTCTAGGGGCAGTGGTTGTCAGTACGCATCACCCGGAAGTACGGCTGGGAGAGGTACTGCAACTCCAGTCTCAGGGGAAACGTGCTCGTCTGGCGGCGGCGGTGATGGTCGTGGGTCCCCCCCACAGCGGCAAAAGTCTCCTGAGCCATGCCCTGTTTCGGGCGTTGTTGCCCACGTGTCCTGGGGTGTACCTGCAACGGGCGCACTGGGATGGGGAAGGCAATTGGTTCCTGGAAATCCCGGACTCCCAGCAAGTTCAGGCGCTCAAACAGCAGTATCGGGGGACAGAAACACGAGAGTTTTTTCCGTTTCAGGCGCAGGCCATTCTCAATCTCCGGCGGCAAAAACAACTGGTGATTGTGGATGTGGGGGGTAAAGTGGACCCGGCCAAACAACCCATCCTAGAAGCTTGTACCCACTATCTGGTCGTTAGTCGGGAACCCCAAGCCATCCCCCTGTGGCATGAATTTTGCGCAGAACGGGGCAATTTACAACTGCTGGGTATTGTTCATACATATCCGGGGGAAGGACAACAGGTACGGCAGGAAGTTCCCTATCTGGAAATGGCATTGGGAATGCCCCCTGATTCAGTGCCGTCTCTCCTGGTCACCCTGCTGCGGCATCTTGCTCTGCCCATGAATTAGAAGAGTGTATTTCCAATTAAAGGTACAAAAAGATTGTGCCTGTTGTTTGGTAGAGGGTGCCTATGAATCCAGTAGCCAAGGCAGGGTTGTGGGGCGGTGCGCTTTTGTTAACCCTGTGGACGAGACAAGTGGCGTTTGGGCTGTTGCCCGTAGTGGTTCTCTGGCAGCAGCGGCAATGGCAACACATGCACCGCATGGTAGATCAACAATTGGGAGCCAATCAGCATCAGATCGCGCAACTGGCCAGCCAAATGCATGGGTTACAAATCCAAGTGAGTGATTTAACTGCCAATGGTCATAGCTCTGCGGCAATTCGACAACATACGGTCCCCATCATTCAGCAAATTCATGCGCTTCAGCAACGGTTGCACCACGTGGAACTGGGAATAGCGCCCCAAGTGCAACAAATAAACAACCAACTTGTGCAATTGCAACACCAGATGGATGCGTTGGCCCAAGGGATGATTCCTCGCCAGGGGGCGGGTGTGTTCATTGACGGGGCCAATCTCCACGCCAGTGCCCGACAGATGGGAGTGGATTTGGACTACGCCCAACTTCTTGCGCGTTTGTTGCCCAAGGATACCCCGGCCACCATCCATTTCTACAGTGGTTATGACCCGAGTAATTTCCAACAACGGCGGTTACATCGGGATTTGCGACAAATGGGTGTGCAACTGCATTTGCAAGAAATTAAGCAATTTGCTAACGGTGCTACCAAAGCCAATTTGGATGGGCAAATGATTACGGATTTGCTAACAAATACCTTTGCCCACGTGATCTTAATGAGTGGTGATGGGGACTTTGTGCCTGCCTTGAAATATCTGCGTGATCAAGGAGTGCAGATTACCGTAGCAGCTTTTGGGCCAAATACCAATCAGGAATTGAAGCAAGACTTTCCCTTTCGGGATTTAGCCAAATGTTGCACCACCGCTGGCACGGTCATTCCTTTACCGGCCAAACAAACCCGTAATTGTGCTCATTCATGAGGGGGTCATGATGCTCAGTTCTCGTTTTTCGCAAGCGTTGGTTTATGCCCATGAATTGCATCAAAATCAGGTGCGTAAAGGCACGTCTATTCCCTACATCAGTCATTTGATGGCCGTGAGTGCCATTGCCCTTGAACATGGGGCCAATGAAGACCAAGCCATCGCTGCGCTCTTGCACGATAGTTTAGAAGATGCTCCCCAATACAGTGGCCGTTCCCGCTCTGTGATTGCCCAGGAAATTGCCACTCAATTTGGTGCACAGGTGTTCAACATCGTATTGAATTGCACGGATACAGACGGTGAAGGTCAAAAAGAAGATTGGTGGCAAAGAAAAAGAGCTTATCTGCAACACTTAGAAGCAGTAGATGAAGCGGTTTTGCTGGTAGCGAATGCGGATAAGTTACACAATGCTCAATGTATTTGGCGGGACTATCAACAGTTGGGAGAAACCCTTTGGTCACGATTTACGGCTGGCAAAGCGGGCACATTGTGGTACTACCAAAGTTTGGCGGAATTATTCAACCGTCGCCGCCCGTCTCCATTAGCTAGGGATTTACAAACGGTCGTGAACTGGTTGACCGATGCAGCAATTAATCCGTCAAAAACCGCTTGAGACTCGGTTCCGCCAGCAAAGGTTTGGTAGCCGCAATCAATTTGGCGCCCCACAAATTCTCGATCAAAAAGGGAATTTTCGCATAACGACGGTCAATTTTCAGCGCCTCTTCCGCCATTTGTATAGCCTTTTTCTTTTGCCCCTGCGTGTAATATAAAACGGCCAGTGCTAGCATGGGTTCTGCTGCTTTGGGGTCAATTTTTAGAGACGCTTGCCAATTGCGACGAGCCGATTCCCGATCCCCCATTTCAAAATTCACCAGACCGATATTGTTGATGGCTGGCCAAAAATTTTTATCCTGAGCAATCGCTTTTTGATACTGGGCAATCGCCTGGGGATATTGGTTGAGCTTTAAGTAGGTGTTGCCCAGGTTAAACAACCCTTCCACATGATCCGGTTTAATCGCCAGACCTGCCTGCAAGTAACGCAATGCCTGGGCATAGTTATCTTGCCGCAAGGCCAGGGAACCCAAGGTGAATAGGATATTCGGATTATCTGGGGCAATCCGGTAGGCTTCCTGGAGTGCAGTTGTTGCCATCTTGAGGTCGTCCTGGCGGAGATACAGCTGTGCCAACACGACCCAGGGTTCAAACCGATTGGGAGCCAGTTGGGTGGCCAGCCGCGCATTGGCAATTGCCCGTTTTCTGTCTAGAACCTGCACTTCGCTCAGGACACTCACTTCCCGCGCCAGGTCAACCCCTTGGGCTTCCAATTGCTCCGGGCGCAATTCCAACACATAGGGAACCATCGCCTGCCCCGGTAGCCCCCACATGCAGAGACTCAGGCCCAACACCCAACACCACCAGGGTTTGGTCATCCGCGTTTGCCCCATCGTAACCCTACCTTTCTTGGCGTATCCTGACCCCTCTCAAATTTTGACACACTCCCCTGCCTCAACGCAGGAAATGCTTGTTCTTGGTTCTCCGACCTCACTTGCCGGTTCCAGTCGCCCTTCCCAAGTAGAGGTGGCGTCCCGGTTTCTTTCTCCCCAAGCGTTGCCCCGTGCAGGGCGGTTCCCTACTCGCTTCAGCGGCGCAGAGCGCTTTGCCCTTGGGTACCGTTGAAACAGTTGAAACAAATGAAAGGGCACCTCTGCTTATTCAAGACATGAGAACAAAACCCAAGAACAGCAGATTATTACTCAGTAATAGATTTCTGTAGATATTCTTGAAAAGAGACTGAGTATGTGGGTCAAAAATCACAAATTATCAGCGAGAAACTGCCGCTCCCACAAAGCATAATGGCGGAAATTGTTAGTGAGGTTTTTCAAACCAATTGCTGCTTGCACCCTGGTTTTACCCATCAGACCTACGAACTTACTCCCAAGACCCACTGACTCAACATACGTTCCACCTTGGCTCTCACTTTGGGTTTGATACGATTCTTTTCATTTTACAGTTAGGAGTTGATTTCGATAGCCTTTTTCATGGATGACTGGTCAATCCAATTCGTTCTAATGGTCATTCCAAATCGGTGCTGTGATAGACACTATCTCCCCCCTATTCCTGTGCCATTAACTGGACGGAATACTCGGGAGTCATGCACTGATGCAGCCGTATCATGACGTATAAAACTCTATCTTACATCCACTCTAATATGACTTTTATTGCCAAAATAGCCGATACCATGTTTCTTTACCCAACGGGCATCTCTATCCTTTTGCCGCAAAACATGGGAGTTTTTCTCGCACTGCTTAGGGGTTTTCGCTTTCTTTACTTCTTGATTTTCTTGACGAGTATTCCGTCACTATCTGGCCAACCTCAACAATGTGAGCAAATACTTTGTGGGCAAATACTTTTTTGACCAGGCCATGCTTGGCAAGATTATCCCGAAATAAGCAAACAGCTTTGGCAGCGGGAATCCGGTCTGCGATGCCCAATCCTAGCAATTCCATAAACGAGATACGTTCATGGACTTAAAACTCTTGTTCGTCATTCCTAATGCCATAGATTTAGTTGCAGTATTAACAATCTAAACATCCAAATTACATCAGTGGGTTTACGACCCACAGTACTCTTTCTTTCCTTGTCATATATCATCTATTGGGCGGAAAACTTCCCAATTAATATTTTCATTGAGCCACTTCAGCAGGGGCTTTTCTGATAGAGTTTTTCCCAGCGCCCCTGCTCATCCCAAAATCCTTTTGAACCCACTGTTTTTTCCCACATCTTTAATACTAATTAACTCACAAATCTATCCAAAAGTTAATTAATAGAGGTGTCTTAAAATATTGCTTTTCACTCTTAACTGCCCATCTCTCACATCTCTCAACAAAAGTAATGAAACAGTATGTTCTGTGCCCACAAACACTATCTATTTTTGGGTGCAGGCCATGATGAACAATGGCACTGGGATTCAAGCAATGAGTGTTGTCTTTTCAAGGTCAAGCAGGGGCAGTACCGGGAAGGATAGGCTGTTTTATGCTCTGAACAACCTAGGGCATTAGTTATCATCACGCTAGAATCATTACTTGTACTTAATCATACTTAGGTAACACCGACCCATACCTAAACCTTGCATCTTCTTCAGTGATTTCAGTTACGTTGTTCTAAAATTAATCTAAAATTAATAAAGTGTGAAAAAATGAGTGTCAGGTATTGGTAATGACGGTTGCCCCAGCGTTAGCCTCGATTCGTCCGGCCATTCAAGCGTTGCAACCCCAGTTAGTGCAATGGCGGCGGGCGTTCCACCAGTGGCCAGAGTTGGGTTTTCAGGAAGTAGAAACGGCAGCACGGGTGGCGGCATTGCTGCGCAGTTGGGGTTACGAACCGCAGACGGGAGTGGCACGCACGGGGGTTGTAGCGGTGATTACGGGATCACGCCCTGGCCCGGTGCTGGGATTGCGGGCGGATATGGATGCCCTGCCAATTCAGGAACAAAATAGGGTGCCCTACCGTTCCCAGGTTCCGGGAGTGATGCACGCCTGCGGCCACGACGGTCATACGGCTATTTTGCTGGGGGTGGCGCACTACCTAGCCCACCATCGGGAGTACCTGCGGGGAACGGTCAAATTGATTTTTCAACCGGCGGAAGAAGGCCCTGGGGGTGCGAAACCGATGATTGAAGCTGGAGTGCTGGAACATCCCCGTGTGGAAGCCATGTTTGGGTTGCACCTATGGAATGACCTGCCAGCAGGGACCGTGGGGGTACGTTCTGGGCCGTTGATGGCGGCTTCCGACTTTTTTTCCTGCCGGATTCAGGGGCGGGGCGGGCATGGTGCCAAACCCCAGCAGACGGTTGATGCCCTGATGGTGGCGGCGCAGGTGGTGGTGGCGTTGCAAATGGTGGTAGCGCGGCAGATGAATCCCCTGGAGCCGGTGGTGGTGACCGTGGGCGAATTGCACGCAGGACAGGCGCGGAATGTGATTGCTGACCAAGCGACCTTGGGGGGGACGGTGCGCTACTTTAACCCGGATTTGGCATCGGTGTTGCCCCACAACATCGAGACCATCATTAGGGGGGTATGCGCTGCCTACGGAGCTACCTATGAATGGAATTACGAATACATGTATCCCCCGTTGGTGAATGACCCGGCCATGACGGAGTTGGTGCGGCAGGTGGCGCAACAGGTGGTGGAACCGGAGTTGGGTGTGGTGCCGAATTGCCAAACCTTGGGTGGGGAAGATATGGCCTTTTTCCTGCGGGAAGTGCCGGGCTGTTACTTCTTTTTGGGGTCGGCCAATCCGTCAAAGGGGTTGGATTTTCCCCACCATCACCCCCGGTTTGATTTTGACGAACAGGTGCTGAGTTTGGGGGTAGAATTGCTGGTGCGTTGTGTGGAGCAGTACGGGCGGTAAGCCATGAAACTGGCAACCAATACCTTGATTGTCCTAGGGCTGGCAATCGGTTTGGCAGGTGGGGTTACATATTGGGAGTTGGTGGGCAAACCCCAGCGGTTGCAAGAGGAAACTAAAAAAGCGAAACTCTTTCGTTTTGCCGAATCAGAAGTGACAGAAATTGCGATTATCCTACCCCAGCAAACCCTCAAATTTAAGCGGGTCCAGGCCGGAAAATGGCAGATGTTAGCGCCGCAAACCCAACCGGCCAATGATGCACCGATTGCCTTTCTTTTGGGGCAACTGACGCAAGGAGAACGGGTGCAGGATGAACCCATTACGATTCCCCCCCAAGACCGAGCAAAATTTGGTTTGGCAACGCCTAGTGCTCGGATTGAAGTCACCCTGGCTAATGGCAACCGGCACCGCTTAATTTTGGGGAATCCTGATTTTACGGGCACGGCTTTGTACGCCGAAATTGACCCTGATCCGGCGACCGGCAATGCCCCAGCCGTTGTGACGCTGGTTCCCATTGACCTGAAAAATGCGGTGCAGCGCGAGCTAAAGGAATGGCAAGCCCCGCCTGCCAAAGCCAGTCCCTCGCCGAAACCCAAATCCTGAGGTGCCTTGACCCTGTGGCTGATTGGTGGCACTTGCGAAAGTGCGGAATTGGTGGGGCAGTTGGGGCCAGCGTGCGCCTGTGTGATTACGGTTACGACGGAGCGGGCGAAGCAGCTTTATCCCCATTGCGTCCATCCGGTGGTGGTCACCCGCTTAACTCCGGCCACCATTGGCGCTTTTTGCCAGCACCATCACATTCACAAAATCCTGGATATGTCCCATCCCCACGCGACGCAGATCTCCCAACTGGCCATCCAATACGCCCAGGAGCACCGCATCCCTTATCTGCGTTATGAACGCCCGCACCTGATGACCTCCCATCCGCACGTTTATTACTGGCAGGATTTGACGGAACTATGCACCAGTCATCTGTTTCGGCAATGGCAGGCGGAACGGATTTTGGTCACGCTGGGATACCGACAATTGCCGCTACTCAAACCTGTTTGGGGTACGCATCAGTGGTTTGTGCGCATTCTCCCCGATGCGGTTGCCCTGGGTACAGCCCTGGAAACCGGTTTTCCTCCGCAACACATCATCGCCCTGTGGCCACCGGTGCCTTTGGCGTTGGAACGGGCACTCTGGCAGCATTGGCGGATTACGCAGGTGATTGCCAAAGCGTCGGGTCGCCCTGGGGGGGAAGACGTCAAACAGCAATTGGCGCAAGAATTGGGCGTGGGATTACATCTCATCCAGCGTCCGCCCATTGCCTACCCCCAGTGGACCGATGACCTAGAGGTGGCTCTGGCCTTTGCCCGGAAGTGACATACTCCCATCGCTGGCCCTACGGGTACAGCGTAGGCTTCTCGCTTCATCGGGGAGCTTTCGCAAGAACCCTCCACGTTAGCGAAGCGTGCCGCTAGGCATGCAGACACGGAATGCCCTACCGCGTAGTTGCATCAGATTCCGGCAAAAGCCGTTTTGTGCAACTACTCCCATCATACACCATGTGGGGGTATCTGTATCCCGGCACTGACGCTACGGCTACAGTGCGGGGCTTAGCTACCCCCACACCCCGACAAGCTAAAACATTAAAAATCCTTGCAGTTTTCTCAGCCTGTCACCCGCGCATTCTAAGCTAAACCCAGTCACTCCCTGGCAGGAAATAGCGATGAAATTAGCCTACTGGATGTACGCCGGACCAGCCCATATTGGCACCTTGCGGATTGCCAGTTCCTTCCGCCGCGTTCATGCGATTATGCACGCACCCCTGGGGGATGATTATTTCAATGTTATGCGTTCGATGTTAGAGCGGGAACGCCATTTTACCCCGGTTACTGCCAGTATTGTGGACCGCCATGTGTTGGCCCAGGGTTCCCAGGAGAAAGTCGTGGATCAAATTACCCGTAAAGACGCCGAAGAACACCCCGATTTGATTGTCTTAACCCCTACGTGTACCTCCAGCATTTTGCAGGAAGATTTGCAGAATTTTGTGGAACGGGCCCGGGAACAAACCCAATGTGATGTGCTGCTGGCTGATGTGAATCATTACCGGGTCAACGAGTTACAAGCTGCCGATCAAACCCTAGCCCAAATCATTCATTTTTATCTACAAAAAGCAGCCAAACAGGGACGTTTAAGCACCCAAAAAACAGCCCAGCCTTCTGTGAATATCCTGGGCATCACCACTTTGGGATTTCACCACCGCCACGACCTGCGGGAACTGCGCACCTTGCTGGGGGAATTGGGAATTGCCGTTAACGTGGTACTGCCAGAAGGAGCGACGGTGGATCAGATTGCCCTGCTACCCCAGGCGTGGTTGAATCTGGTGCCCTACCGAGAAATTGGCCTGCGTGCGGCAACCTATCTGCAAACAGAATTTGGCTTACCTTACGTGGCCACAACACCCATGGGTGTACTGGCGACCGCCCAATGGATTCGGGAGATACAACACATCCTCAACCAACAAGGACACAGCGTCAACTACGAACCGTTTATTGCTGAACACACCCGGTTTGTTTCCCAGGCGGCGTGGTTTTCTCGCTCCATTGATTGCCAGAATTTAACGGGTAAAAAAGCCGTGGTGTTTGGGGACAGTACCCATGCGGCAGCCATGACTCAAATTCTCAGCCGGGAGATGGGCATTCATGTGGTTTGGGCGGGAACTTATTGTACCTACGATGCGGACTGGTTTCGCGCGCAGGTGTCTCCCTATTGTGATGACGTGCTCATTACCGACGACCACACCCGCGTTGGGGATGCCATTGCTCAAGCCGAACCGGAAGCGATTTTTGGTACTCAAATGGAACGCCATGTGGGCAAACGGTTAAACATTCCCTGTGGCGTCATTTCGGCGCCGGTACATATCCAAAATTTCCCGCTGGGTTACCGGCCTTTTTTGGGGTATGAGGGCACGAATCAAATTGCCGATTTGGTTTACAACTCCTTTACGTTGGGCATGGAAGATCATTTATTGGAAATTTTCGGCGGTCATGACACCAAGGAAGTCATCACCAAAACCCTTTCTGCGGATACGGATTTGACCTGGACACCGGAAGCCCAAAAAGAACTCAATAAAGTGCCGGGTTTTGTGCGGGGGAAGGTCAAACGGAATACGGAGAAATTTGCGCGGGAACAGGGATTAACCACCATTACCGTTGCGGTCATGTACGCAGCCAAGGAAGCAGTGGGTGCTTAGGCCAATTCTTGGCACTTCTGGCACAGGCCGAAAAATTCCAATGTGTGGTAATAAACCCGAAATTGGTAATGCTGGCGCAAATATTCCTCCAGATTCTGCACGGGGCAATCGGTCAAGGGAATGGAACAGTTGCACCGCAGACAGGTGAGATAGTGACGGTCGTAGGGCAAACTGCTGTACACTGCTTCCCCGGTTGGCAGTATCCGGGCATGGATGGCCCCACTTTTTTTCAATGTTTCCAGTGCTCGATAGACCGTAGCCAAGCCGACCCCTTGGCCCATTTGTTTGAGCCGTAGGTAAATAGCCTGCGCTGACAAAGGCTGAGATTGCCCCTGCAACAGTTCCAGAATGCGCTTTTGGCTGGGTGTCAACTGGGCAGTTGGCATGGCACCGCTGGTAGGTTCTCGCCCCAAATCAAATCACAGCCAATCCTAGCTCAATTGCAGCGTTGTCACCGACACTTGCTCCCAGAATTCTACGGTGCGCAAACGGGCTTGCCATCCACGGGCACGCTGTTCGGGGCTGAGGTTACTGGTAAAGTTGGCATGACATTCCTGCACTACCGCCGTATCACAGGTCGCTAAACAGGCATAAATCAGGCCTCCTGGATCGAGTTGTTCATTGACCCAAATCAACTTCCATGTAAGTATATTTTACTAGGAGCGGGAGGATAAATCCCTCAAAAAATTCCTGAGTAATGCGGGTCCTGCTGTTGTCAAAATACTTTCGGGATGGAATTGCACTCCTTGCAATGTTGGGTATTGTTTGTGGCGAACACCCATAATGATTCCATCTGCCGTCCAAGCTGTTATTTCCAACACAGGGGGACAGGATGCTCTGTCAATCACCAAACTATGGTAGCGAGTGGCACGAAAAGGGTTAGGCAACCCCTGAAAAATCCCTGTTCCCTGATGATAAATGTCTGAAGTTTTTCCGTGCATGAGCGTTGGGGCATTGACAATCTTACCCCCAAAAACCTGGCCAATACTTTGATGCCCCAAACACACACCCAACAGCGGAACCTTAGCTCCCATAGCTGCAATTAAAGGCATCGAAATCCCTGCATCTTCCGGGCGACCAGGGCCGGGGGAAATCACGATGCCATCGGGTTGTAGAGCAGCAACCTGCGCCAAAGTGATCTGGTCATTGCGAAACACCTTGACCTCTGCCCCCAGCGCCGCCAAATACTGCACCAGGTTGTAGGTGAAGCTGTCGTAATTGTCAATCACCAAAACGAAAGGCCCAGCCACGGACAACGTTGATAAAGATAACCGTTTACATTTTAGAATATCTCCATCCCTGTAACGGGTAGCCAGTTCAATAGTATAGAAATTTGCACCATCACATATGACTTATGGGAAATCATCACATGGCCAAATCATTTCTTGAAATGATAGTGTACGTTTCTAAAGTAGCGTTGCTAAGTCTTTAATGTGATTACCACGTAGATAAGTGTAGAACAGCTTGCTCAACTAGGAATGGCCTTGACGTGAAGTGCATTACGATATACATCTTAGCATGGCTTTGCTGGCGGCACTGACGTTTCACCATCTAGGTCAATTGACAATTGGTTTAATTACTTTTGCAACTATACAACCGCAATTCCATTCTCATCCAGTGCATATAAACTTATACAAAAAGTAATGTTGGAAGCTCTCCTAACCCCTAGCAAGCAGCAGTTATCTGTTAAAGTGATGGTTCCTTTAGCTACCATCGCTGGCCAATAGCGACTTGACCGGTTAGTTATTTCTTTTCTTTGTTTGTACATTCGCCACCTCTTTTCGAGGATGGGTTCCTTGAGATTTTTTCCAAGTGATGCCAGCAGCTTCCAATAGGTCGTAGTAACTTGTGCGGGAAGCAAAAACCACATCAAATTGTTCAGCAATATAGCGTTCTAATTCGTTGACATTCCAACAATTTTTTTGCTGTAACCACTGAATAACTTGTTCCCGCTCCTGAGCAGATAGGAAACCTGTTGAACCCCGATATTTTAAGGCCAAACCTGCTACACCTTCTTCTACAAAACGCTGCTTCCATTTACTGATAAATCCAGAAGAAACACCCAGAACTTCCATAATTTGGGCATGAGTGTAACCTTGCAATGTCATCCTGACGGCAATCGCTCGCTTTAATACCCGTGGGTCACAGTTTGACTTGATTAACTCAAGTAATTCGTCCATCATTCGCCCTCTTATCTCAGCCACATTGACCCCCCACCTTCTCACATATTATCTGAGATCACTACAGAGTGCTAGTGTAATTTTATTATTGCCATACAAAATTATTATTACAAGCAATTACAAATTGTTACAAGCAATTACAATATAGAGTGGGTGTCAGTGAGAGGTATCAGGCTGGATGTGGGGTAAACGTTCAGAAATTTGATGCAAAACTGAGTCGGAATTGCTATTGTGTCGGCTGTGGGGTCACCCATGTTCTTTTCCTTGGCGGGGTTGTTGGTGATTGGTATTTCCCCTCAGGCTTTGTTTGATTGGAGTCGGGAGGATGAAACTTTCTAGAGGGAGGGTTTGGCCACTCACAGTGCTTATCAGCGGGAACATGAACACGAAATCTTACCACCGGGAACGGCCTTTCCCCGGGTACAGGTGTTGCTGCGGTTGAACTACCTGACGAATAAACAGTTGGTGGAAGTGATTATGTATGTCCGGCAATGGCCCTAACACGGGTTTGCGGGTTTTCCATTCGATTCGGCAATATGCATCGGATGTTACGCAGGTGGCATTAACGGGGGGCGAGTCGTCCTACTTTTGCGCTTTTCGTTCGGATTTGCTGCTCTGGCGGGAGGAGTCGGAGGTGCAGGCTGCTATTGATGACGGAGATTGCGACGGCATTGCTGTATCCACCCCCACCGGGTCTAACTCCTGAGGCGCAGTAGGTGCAGATTGCCTTTGATGGGGATGCGGTTTTGTTTTCTGAGGGGGCGGAGTGGGTGTACCAAAAGCAGGGTTTCGTGGCCTTCTGTGACCACAAACGGGATCGAGTAGATCAGCCGCTACCGGCAGGGCCGTTTGCAAAATTGCTGCACACACTCAGTACGATTCAGCAGCAGGCACCGCCGGATCAGTCGCCCATGCGGAGCAGTCCTGCCTATGAACGGGTCATTAAAACGCTGCGGGCGTGGGGGTTGTTAAGGATGCAGGGTTGCAGGCGTTTGGG
>Ga0272447_1001448_pt1 | contig 14889 bp, 20 predicted proteins | sample YNPCB0133_FD_194589 | JGI IMG/M metagenome (GOLD analysis project Ga0272447, IMG submission 194589) | Hot spring microbial mat communities from Yellowstone National Park, WY, United States - YNP-CB-013-3 | ecosystem: Environmental > Aquatic > Thermal springs > Hot (42-90C) > Sediment | place... | reverse complement strand
TCATCGGGGTTGGAAGGAGGCCGGAGAGGAACTCCTTGAGGGGGCTTCTCTGCCCACATCCATGGCGTTCTTCCGGCCTCCTCCCCTCAGGCCCATCTTCCACCCTAATACATAGCACGAATCCTTATAGGAGGAGTCCATGAAACTTCCGGTGACGGTCACGGTGAACGGTCAGGTCTACCAGCATCAGGTGGAGCCCCGGATGCTCCTGGTCCATTTCCTCCGGGACGTCCTGGGGCTGACCGGGACCCACGTGGGGTGCGACACCAGCCAGTGTGGCGCCTGCGTGGTCCTGATGGACGGCCAGGCCGTGAAGTCGTGCACGGTCTTCGCCGTTCAGGCCGACGGAGCCCAGATCACCACCATCGAGGGACTGGCACGGAACGGCCAGCTCCATCCGCTCCAGGAGGGCTTCTGGGAGATGCATGGCCTCCAGTGCGGCTACTGCACCCCTGGCATCATCCTTGCCGCCTACGATCTGCTCCAGCGTAACCCCAATCCCACCGATGAGGAGATCCGCCACGCTCTGGAGGGCAACTACTGCCGCTGCACTGGCTATCACAACATCGTCCGAGCGGTGCGTTACGCCGCGGAGAAGCTCCGCGTGCAGGCCTGAATCCTGTCTTCCTCCCATCCCCCAAATCGCGAAGGAGGGCGGCAATGGCGACGCGCTATTTCGGTGTGGCGATGAAACGGCGGGAGGATCCGCGCTTCATCACCGGGCGCGGCACCTACGTGGACGACCTCACCCTGCCCGGCCTGGCTTACGCGGCGATGGTGCGCAGCCCCCACGCCCACGCCCGGATCCGGGCCATCCATAAGGAGAAAGCCCTGCAGCATCCTGGGGTGATCGCCGTGTTCACCGGCAAGGACATGGTGGACAGTGGGGTGAAGTCCCTCCCCTGCGGCTGGCTGCTCCCCGGGATCAAGCTGCCGCCTCACTACCCGATGGCCGTGGACAAAGTCCGCCACGTGGGGGAGATCGTGGCGGTGGTGATCGCCCAGGACCGCTACACGGCGGAGGACGCGGCCCGGCTGGTGGAGGTGGACTACGAGACGCTGCCGGCCGTGGCCGACGGCGCCATGGCCCTCCAGCCCGGCAGCCCTGCCGTCCACGACGAGGCCCCCGACAACGTCTGCTTCGTCTGGTCTATCGGCGACAAAGAGAAGACTGAAGAGGCCTTCCGTCGGGCCTACAAGACGGTGAAGCTGGAGCTGGTGAACCAGCGCCTGATCCCCAACGCCATCGAGCCCCGGGCGGCTATGGCCCAGTATAACTCGGTCACCGACGAATACACCCTCTGGGTCACCAGCCAGAACCCCCACGTCCATCGCCTGCTCATGGCCGCCTTCGTGCTGGGCATCCCCGAGCACAAGCTGCGGGTGATCTCGCCCGACGTCGGCGGCGGCTTCGGCAGCAAGATCTTCGTCTACCCGGAGGAGACCATCGTCACCTGGGCGGCCAAACACGCGGGCCGGCCGGTGAAGTGGACCGCACGCCGCATGGAGAGCTTCGTCAGCGACGCCCACGCCCGCGATCACATCACCGAAGCCGAGTTGGCGGTGGATGAGAAGGGGAAGATCCTGGGGTTGCGGGTGAAGACCATCGCCAACCTGGGGGCGTATCTCTCCACCTTCGCCCCGGCTATCCCCACCTATCTCTACGGCACTCTGCTCTCCGGTCAGTATGAGATCCCCACCATCTACTGCGAGGTGACCGGGGTCTTCACCCACACCACCCCGGTGGATGCCTACCGGGGGGCCGGGCGGCCGGAGGCCACCTACGTGGTGGAGCGGCTGATGGACTTGGCTGCTCGGGAGCTGGGGGAGGACCCCGCGGAGTTGCGGCGCAAGAACTTCATCCCGCCCGACAAGTTCCCCTATCAGACCCCGGTGGCTCTCCAGTATGACAGCGGCAACTTCGAGGGCGCCCTGAACAAAGCCTTGGAGATCGTCGACTACAAGGCGCTGCGTCGGCAGCAGGAGGAGCTTCGCCAGCAGGGCCGCTACATCGGCATCGGCTTCTCCTGCTACATCGAGGCCTGCGGCATCGCCCCCTCCCACGTGGTGGGCTCCCTGGGCGCCCAGGCTGGCCTCTGGGAGAGCGCTCTGGTTCGGGTGCACCCCACCGGGAAGGTGACCGTCTACACCGGCTCCCACACCCACGGCCAGGGCCATGAGACCGCCTTTGCCCAGATCGTGGCCGACGAGCTGGGCATCCCGATGGAGGATGTGGAGATCGTCCATGGGGATACGGGGAGCATCCCCTTCGGGATGGGCACCTACGGCAGCCGCAGCGCCCCGGTGGGTGGCAGCGCTATCGTCTTGAGCCTCCAGAAGATCAAGGAGAAGGGCCGCAAGATCGCCGCCCACCTGCTGGAGGCCGCCGAGGAGGATGTGCTGTTCGAGGACGGCAAGTTCTACGTGAAGGGCGTGCCCGACCGCTTCAAGACCTTCCAGGAGGTCGCCCTCCAGGCTTATCTCGCCCACAACTACCCGCCGGGCCTAGAGCCTGGGCTGGAGGCCTCCTCGTTCTATGATCCCAAGAACTTCACCTTCCCCTTCGGCACCCACATCTGCGTGGCGGAGGTGGACCCGGAGACCGGGAAGGTGAAGATCCTTCGCTACGTGGCGGTGGACGACGCCGGCCGCATCATCAACCCGTTGATCGCCGAAGGACAGGTCCACGGGGGCATTGCCCAGGGCGTCGGCCAGGCCCTGCTGGAGGGCGCCGTTTACGATGAAAACGCCCAGCTGCTCTCTGCCTCCATGCTGGACTACCCCCTCCCGCGGGCCGACGACCTGCCCGCCTTCGAGATCGACCACACCGTGACCCCGTGCCCGCACAACCCCCTGGGGGTGAAGGGCATCGGGGAGACCGGGACCATCGCCGCCACCGCCGCCACGGTCAACGCGGTGATGGACGCCCTGGCGCCCCTTGGGATCCGCCATATCGACATGCCGCTCACCCCGGAGAAGATCTGGCGGGCGATCCAGGAAGCCCGTGCCGCGTAGGCGAAAGCGGGGAAGGGCTCCACGCCCTTCCCCCTCCCATCCATGGACTCTGAACCGGAGAGGAGGAGACGATGTATCCCACGTCTTTTGAATATTACCGGGCGAGCACCATGCAAGAGGCCCTAAACCTCCTCAAACAACATCCGGAGGCGAAGCTCTTAGCGGGCGGGCACTCTCTCATCCCCATGATGAAGCTGCGCCTGGCCAGCCCGCCGGCGCTGGTGGACATCCGCCGGGTGGCGGAGCTCAAGGGGATCAGCCGGGACAACGGGACAGTGGTCATCAGGGCGCTGACCACCCACCGGGAGATGGAATTCTCCGAGGAGCTGAAACAATGGTGCCCGCTGCTGCCGGAGGTGGCCGCCCACGTTGGGGATCCGCAGGTGCGCAACCTGGGCACCATCGGCGGGAGCCTGGCCCACGCCGACCCGGCCGCAGATTATCCAGCGGCCATGCTGGCCCTGGGGGCGACGATCAAGGCCGTCGGCCTGGACGGGGAGCGGACCATCGCCGCTGACGACTTCTTTGTGGGGATGCTGACCACCGCTCTTGAGCCCGGAGAGATCCTCGCCGAGGTCCACGTCCCCGTCCTGGGCGAGGGAACTGGCTGGGCCTATGAGAAGTTCGCGCATCCTGCTTCCCGCTACGCCGTGGTGGGAGTGGCTGCCGTGGTCCGGGTGGAGAACGGGGTCTGTTGCGAGGCCCGAGTCGGCGTCACCGGCGCCGCCCCCAAGGCCTTCCGGGCCACGAACGTGGAGCAGGCCCTAGCCGGCAAGCCACTAGATGAAGCGACGGTGCGGGCGGCCACGGAGAACATGGTGAGCCCGGAGGGCCTGCTGAGCGATCCCTTCGCCTCGGCCGCCTACCGCGCCCACCTCTGCGCCGTGCTAACCCGCCGCGCCCTGCGCCGGGCGGCGGAACGGGCGGCATAGGGAACGCGGGCGTCTCCTTTGGATGGCAGGCAGATTCTCCACCCGGGGGATGGGGAAGCGAGCGGTATCCTCATCCCCCGGGTGGGTCCCACCAAGACTCTCATGATTCGGACCCCGTCCAGACCCTAAGAACCCACCAGATACACCGGCCGGACCTCCCAGCCCTTGATCTTGTTCTCCCGCAGCCACCTATACACCCGCCACGAAATGATCACCAGCGGATGACGATCCGGCAATCCCCCAATCCGCTCATACGTGGCGTTGAAATCGGCGGCGTGCTGCAACACCTCCCGAGCATAGTAGATGTCGGTTTCCTCGTAATACTGAATCCGCCCCCAGAAGTGAGTATGCTTGAGATATTGGGCCTGCGTCCCACAAGCCTCACAGCGCTGCGCCTGCTCAAACTCCGTGGGCGGCGAGGCCATCGGCGGCAGGGTGTTCGTCAGCACCAGCTGGTAAAGCTTCGGCTCCCCCTGGTAAGGCTGCGGTAATCCCACACCGGGCGCAGGGTGAACCCGGTGAAGTGGGCCTCCTGCAGCATCTGCGCCAGCCGGGCGGAGAGGATGACCTCAAAACTATAGGTCAGCGAGAGGTCCCGTTGGCCCATCCGGCGCGTATCCACCCGCAGATCCCGCACCTGCTCCAGCTCAGCTCAACAAGTCGGACAGCGGCGGTGAGAAGCCTGCGGTCCTCCCTGATAGCCATCCTCTTCCAGATCAAAATAATCATCCCCAATGGCCTGGTTGGTGATCTGCAAATCCAATAATGCAGAAGAATAAATTTCTTTTATGCTATATGAACGCCATATTTTTAGATTTATTTCATCTATTTCTTGCCATCCTTCTAAATCTTCCATCAATCGCTTGAATTTATCACTGTCCGCATCCAATGGAACAAGCCGACAAAAATTCCGGTCCGAAGGAAATTCCCTCGTCTTCAATCGATAACGTTTCAGTATATCATATATCTCCTGACGAATACGCCTTCCTTCCCACGGTGATGAAGGATGCCAAAAGAGGGTCAAATAAGCGGTCCGCCTCATCGCTGCACCCCCAAGCGTGCAAAATAGGGCCAGATCGCTTCCAGCCAGTCCTTGTGGCCTGATGTGCCATATGCGTCTTTGTAAGCATTCCATATTTCTTGTGGCTCAAATTTGGCACGGTTTGTCGGCAATTTGCGGAACAACCGTGCAGTGACTTCTTGCTGATGAAACTCTCGATCCAGTACTACGGCGGGCACATTCCCCAGCTTGCGTCCAAACGCCCGCTTGGCGAACCTTTGCTCGATGAGATGATGGGCATCCAGGCCGGCTTTCCCCCACACGCCGCGAGGGATGAGGTCCTTCCACCGGATCTTCCGAAAGAACTCCCATTCCCATCGCCGTATCCATAGCAGACGACGGCTCCTGTTGCATCCGTTACCGATTGAAGCCGTCCCCATCCATTATAGGTCAAACGGGTGACGTTTCCTAATGTGTAAGTAATGGCGATCTGGTTGTTCCGATCATCGTATCCGAACTCAGCTGTGTTCCCTGCCGGATCCACCGCGCGAATCAGACCGTGGCGTTCGTCATAGAAAAGCCGGGTGGCCTGCCCGATCTTCGAGAGCCAGAGTTCGGTCTACTGTGGGACGCGGAGAGCTCACATCCACCCGCAATCGGACGTAGAGCTCGCGCCCTGCGCAAAAGAACCCGCCGGAGCAGCCGGAGAAACACTCACATGGAACACTTGCCCGGAGGCAAGTAAACATCCTCCGCGAAACGCTCTTGAACGTGGGCGCAAGCGAAGGGGGCGCTCTGCCAGAGTGTCACGCCCTCCCCACGAAGGGTCCGAAAGCCCAAGCAGCTAAGAGAGTCATAGGGCAGCTCCGTCCACGTAGCGCCGCCGTATCCCAGATAGCCTGCGAGCGGCTTCACATAGACCCAAGCCCTGGATGAACAGATTGGGAATGGATGCTGCTGATTTCCATCCGCTCAAACGGAGGAGAAGCCTCGAGATAACGCGGGCGGTCGCGATCCACGTCGCCTTGGCCGTAGACCCGTATACCGGGAGGCGGCGCTGAGGAGACCAGGCCGGGAAAGATGGCTGCTTCGGCAGAATCAACAATCGAAAATGCCAAGAGCACCGATCCCAGCGCGCTCAGGCTGAAGAGACAGAGTCTGCAGAGAATCCGGGATCTCCGCACGCCATCCGTTTCCCCGTGCACTGGGCCCTCCGGCAACGAGACAACGTGCGGCCTTCGGCAGATTGCGAACTTGCAGCCTATGCCGCAGCCTCCGGGAGCGGTGCTAAAATTATGTCGGGTTGATCGAAAAATCCATCATGGATCCTTCCTGAACACCACGCCTCCAGATTGCAGCAGGAAGGGCCAGATAATCCCACAAGGGCGGAGGAGCTTGTGTTCCCCCATTCCGTCGATGAAGTGATCCGGGCCTTAGAGGCCCATCGCTACATCACCGAGCGCGGGCTGGCTACCGCCATCTTCCTGGCCCTGCGGCTGAACCGCCCCCTCTTCTTAGAGGGCGAGCCCGGCGTCGGCAAGACGGAGGTCGCCAAGGTCCTGGCGGACCTCCTCGAAACCGAGCTGATCCGCCTCCAGTGCTACGAGGGGCTCGACGTCCACAGCGCGGTCTATGAATGGGATTACGCCCGCCAGATCCTCCAGATCCGTATGCTGGAGGCCTCTGGGGAACGGGACGAGGGGCGCATCCGCCAGCAGATCTTCAGCCCGGACTTCCTGATCAAACGCCCCCTTCTCCAAGCCTTGGAGGCAAAGAACGGCCGCCCGCCCGTGCTGCTCATTGACGAGCTGGACCGGGCCGACGAGGAGTTCGAGGCCTTCCTCTTGGAGCTGCTCTCCGACTGGCAGATCACCATCCCGGAGATCGGGACGGTGCGGGCCGAGCAACCGCCGGTGGTGGTGATCACCTCCAACCGCACCCGCGAGATCCACGATGCCCTCAAGCGCCGCTGTCTCTATTTCTGGATCGATTACCCCTCCTTCGAGAAAGAGATCCAGATCGTGCGGACCCGCATCCCGGAGGCTCCCGAGCGCTTGACCCGCCAGATCGTGGCCTTCGTGCAGGAGCTCCGACGGCTGGATCTCTACAAGCTGCCCGGGGTGGCGGAGACCCTGGACTGGACCGCTGCCCTGCTGGCCCTAGATCGGACGGAACTGGACCCGGCGGTGACCGACGAGACCCTCGGGGTGCTGCTGAAGTATCAGGACGACGTGCTCAAGGTGCGGGGGGAGATCGCCCAGGATCTGCTGGCGAAAGCTCTCATGCGGGCCGAGACGGCTCCGGGGAACGTCTGATCCTCATGGACCGGCCTCGCTTGAGGAGGCAAAGGGATGTCAGGCCACCTGATGCATCACATCGTTCGGTTCGGGCGCACGCTGCGGGCGGCCGGCGTGCCCATCACCCCCAGCCAGATCGTGGCCTTCGTCCGCGCACTGGAGTGGATCCCCCTGGAGAACCGGGAGCTGTTCTATCATACCGCCCGCTGCACCCTGGTCTGCCGTCGGGAGGACCTGGAGACCTTCGATCGGGTGTTCGAATGGTTCTGGCGCAACCCCCTGATGGGCGGCCAACTCCCGCCCGGCCTCCTCGGCACGGCCCCTGGGCCGATCCGCCGGCGGGAGAACCGGCCCCGTCCTGCGGAGGCGGGCCATCGCCCGGCCCCGGAGCCGCGATCGGAGAACCCTGAGGCCCCGCCGATGATCCTGACGGATCGGGCGATGACTTACAGCCCCCTTGAGATCCTGCGCCGCAAGCAGTTCGAACGCTTCTCCGAGGAGGAGATCCAGCTGGCCCGCCAGCTGATGGCCCGTCTGCGCTGGCAGATCCACGAACGGGAGACGCGCCGGCTGCGCCCCGGGCCGAAGGGGGAACAGATGGACCTCCGACGAACAGCGCAGCGGGGTCTGCGGCATTACGGGGAATGGGTGCGCTTGCTCTGGCGCACCCGCAAGCGCAAGCCCCGGCCGCTGGTGGTGCTGTGCGACATCAGCGGCTCGATGGAGCGCTACGCTCGCATGCTCCTCCACTTCCTGCACGCCTTAAGCCACACCCGGCGCCACGTGGAGACCTTTGTCTTCGGCACCCGCCTCACCCGCATCACCCGCTGTCTGCACCACCGGGATCTTGACGAGGCCCTCCGCGAGGTTAGCCGCACGGTGATGGATTGGTCCGGCGGGACCCGCATCGGGGAGTGCCTGCACGTCTTCAACCGGGACTGGGGCCGGAGGGTGCTAGGCCGCGGAGCGGTGGTGATGATCATCAGCGATGGCTGGGATCGTGGGGATGTGAAGCTCTTGGGGCAGGAAATGGAAAGGCTTCAGAAATCATGCTATCGCTTGATCTGGCTGAACCCCCTGCTCGGGATCCCGGGGTATCAGCCCTTGACCCGTGGGATGCAGGCTGCCCTGCCCTACATCGACGATTTCCTGCCGGTGCACAACCTGGTCAGCCTGGAGCAGCTGGCCGCCCATCTGGAACGGCTCCCCTCCCGTCGCTCCGCGCGCCGCTCCGGGCTGGCCCGGCCGGTTTCCTCCGTGGAACCAGAGTGACAGGGGATGGGAACCAGGGAGGCGACGATGAGCGTCTCACGAGAAGCGGAGCGCCCGTGGACCACGGAAGACCTCCTGGCCCTGGGAGAGGAAGAACGCTACGAACTCATCGAGGGAAGGCTTGTCCCCATGAGCCCCACCGGTTTCTTGCATGGCGATGTGGAGCTCACCCTGGCCGCAGCCCTGCGGGCTTTTGTCTACCCCCGACGACTGGGACGGATTGTGGTCGGTGAGGTAGGGTTTGTGCTGCGGCGGGATCCGGACACGGTGCGGGCAGCGGATATCGCCTTCATCCGCGCTGACCGCCTGCCCTCCGAAGGCCTCCCCGCCGGCTTCTTCGAAGGCGCCCCCGACCTGGCTGTGGAGATCCTCTCCCCCTTCGACCGCTACCCCGACCTCCTCCGCAAGGTCAGCCAGTGGTTAGAGGCCGGCACCCGCCTGGTCTGGGTCGTCGACCCCGCCCGCCGCGCCGTCACCGTCTTCCAGCCCGACGGCACCCTCCGCCTCCTCGACGAGTCCGCCGAGCTGGACGGCAGCGACGTCCTCCCCGGCTTCTGCCATCCGGTGCGGGACCTGTTCGAGCGCGGGCTTTGAGCCAACCCCTCCGCTGGAGGTTTTCCATGCAAGAGGTGCTGGAAGCGATCAAGCAATGGAAAGGGCGAGGGGAACAGGTCGCCCTGGCGACAGTGGTGAAGGTCATCGGCTCCGCCCCGCGGGACGTGGGGGCCAAGATGGCGGTCTCCTCCAGCGGGGAGATGGCCGGTTCGGTGAGCGGCGGCTGCGTAGAGGGGACCGTCTTCGAGATCGCCCAGGAGGTGCTCCGCACCGGCCGCCCTCGCCTGGTCCGCTTCGGGATCAGCGACGAAATGGCCTGGGACGTAGGCCTGGCCTGTGGGGGCACCATCGAGGTCTTCATCGAGCCCCTTCCCTGAACATACAAGGAGGCGGAGGCCATGAACTGGTTCGAGCGGGTGCAGGAGGCAATCCGCCGAGAGGAGGCCATCGCGGTGGCCACATTGATCCGGGGGCCGGAGGCCTGGCTGGGCGCCAAATGGATTGTGGAGGCCGCCGGGGACGGCCTGGAGGCTGGGCATCCGGAGCTGGATCCCCGGGTTCAGGAGATCGCGCGGCGCTATCTGGCCCTCCGCCACTCCGGAACTGTGAATCTCTCCACGCCAGAGGGCGAAGTGGAGATCTACATCGAATCCCACGTGCCCCCACCTCTCCTCCTCATCGTGGGGGGCACCCACATCGGCATCGCCCTGACGGCCCTCGCCAAGGTCCTGGGCTGGCGGGTCTATCTTATCGATCCCCGCCGGGCCTTCGCCACCCCAGAGCGCTTCCCCCACGCGGATCGGATCATCCACGCCTGGCCGGACGAAGCGCTTCCCGAGCGGATCACCCCGCACACTGCTGTGGCCGTCCTCACCCACGACCCCAAACTGGATGATCCGGCGGTGATCGCCGCCCTGCAGAGCCCTGCCTTCTATGTGGGGGCCCTCGGCAGCCGCAAGACCAACGCCCGCCGACTGGAGCGCCTCCGCCGCAAAGGGCTGGACGAGGCCACGCTGGCCCGGCTCCATGCCCCCATCGGGCTGGATATCGGCGCGCGGACCCCGGAGGAGATCGCCCTGAGCATCATGGCGGAGATCATCGCCGAGTGGAACCGCCGGATCCCCCACGTCCGCGCCCCGGAAGACCAGGAGGTCCCCGCATGAAGTTCGGCCCGGTCCCCATCGAAGAGGCCGTCGGGCGCATTCTGGCTCATAACCTCGCGGACGCCCAAGGGAACCGCATCTTCCGCAAGGGCCGGCGCCTGACGCCGGAGGACGTCGCCCGCCTCCGGGCGGAAGGATATCGGGAGATCGTGGTCGCCGAGCTGGAGCCCGGCGACATCGGGGAGGAAGAGGCGGCTCGCCGCATCGCCCGGGCCTGCGAGGGACCCGGCTTGCGCCCGATGCCGGCCGCGGGGGGACGGGTGAACTTCCTCGCGGACGCGGCAGGGGTGTTCATCGTCGAACCTGACCGGCTGGCCCAGCTGAACCGCCTCCCCGGGGTCACCCTGGCGACCCTAACGCGAGGAAGCGTGGTGCAGGCCCGCCAGATCGTCGCCAGCCTCAAGATCATCCCCTTCGCCCTGCCGGAGGCGATCGTGGCTCGAGCGGAGGCACTGCTTCAGGCCAACGGTCCGCTCATAGGCGTCCACCCCTTCCAGCCCTACCGCGTTGCCCTGATCCTTTCCGGCCACCCCGCCGTCTGGCCCCGGCTGATCGCCGATTTCGAAGCGCCCCTCCGGGAGCGGGTGGCCGCGTGCAGTGGGATATGGCTCGGGGTCCAGGCCGTGCGACACGAGGAAGCGGAGCTGTCTCATGCGATGGAAGCCGCCCTCCGGCAAGGGGCGGACTTCCTGATCCTGGCGGGGGAGACGGCGATCATGGACGAGGAGGACGTCGCCCCTCGCGCCATCCGGCGGATCGGTGGGGCTGTGGAGGCCTTCGGCGCCCCTGTCGATCCGGGGAACCTCCTCCTCATCGCCTATCGGGGGAAGATCCCGATCCTGGGGGCGCCGGGTTGCGCCCGGAGCCGGCATCGGAACGTGGTGGACTGGGTGATCCCGCGCTTGATGGCCGGCCTACGGCTCACCCGCGAGGAGATCGCCGCGATGGGGCACGGCGGGCTCCTCGAAGACGTGGAGGAGCGTCCGGCTCCTCGCTTCCTTGGGACTTCTCCCTGAGGCAAAGTCGTTCCCCCCAGGAGGCTCCGCTTCCGCTCGGGGAAGCCGGTAAAATCCATCTGGAACCCTCTTCAGGGGCACCGACGCGTGCGCATCCCGCGCCTCGTGCTGATCCTGATCAGCCTGGCGGCGCTGATCTACATCAGCGAGCGGCTCTGGCAGCTGTTCCACCTGTTTGCCGACCTGGCCCGCATGCTGGCTCTGGCCTGGCTGCTGGCCTATATCCTGCACCCGGTGGTTGCCTGGTTCGACAGCGGGCTGTTCCCGAAGGCGTGGCTGGATCGTCTGGTTCAGCAGGAGGCGCCTCCTGCGCTGCGCCGCCTCGCTTGCCTCCGCATCCCCTACGCGCTGGGCGCCACGCTGATCTACACCGGCCTTCTAGGCCTGCTCCTACTGGCCCTCATGCTGGGCATGCCCCTCCTGATCCGGCAAGCCCTGGACCTAGCCGCCCTCCTCCCCCAACGGCTCCAGCACCTGCCGGAGGAAATGGTCCGGCTGCAACGGGAGCTCGCCGTGCGGCTGAACATCCCGCCCGAGGCCCTGACCTTCCTGCCCTCCCGGGAGGCCTGGCAGGATCTGGGGCGCCGGGGGGCCGGATGGCTCTTCCCCGTCCTGGTGGAGACCGCACGACAGGTCGGCGGGGGCGTGGTGGAGTTCCTGCTGATCCTGGCCCTGAGCTACTACACCATGCTGGACTGGCGCAACATCTCCCAACGGATCCTTTCTTTGATCCCGCCCCACCACCACAAAGAGATTTGCACCACCGCGCAGATCCTGGATCGCACCTTCGGGGGGTTCCTGCGAGGGCAGCTCCTGATTGCGCTCATCAACGGACTGGTGACCTTCTTGGTGATGCTGGCCTTCGAGGCGCCTTTCGCCGGGCTCATCGCGCTGCTTTGCGCCCTCGTCATCCTGATCCCCATCATCGGGGCGCCCATCGCCCTCTGGGGCCCACCCCTGACGCTCTGGCTTCAGGGTGCGTGGACCGCAGGGCTCTGGATGTGGCTGATCCTGCTCATCTACCAGCAGGTCCTCTTTCATTTCCTGGCGCCCCGTATGCTGGGGGAAGCCACTGGACTGCCGCCCCTGCTCACTCTGATCGCCGTCCTAATCGGGGTGCGCCTGTTCGGGTTCTGGGGGTTCGTCTTCGCCATCCCCATCGCCGGAGCCGGCTACAGCCTGGCCTTCCTGCTGCTGCGTCCCCGCGGGAACGCCATCAGGGCGGAGGAGCCGTCAGCGGGATCACCGCCCACTGATCCCATCGAGGATCATAAATGAGATCGAAGCGCATGCCGTCCTCTGTGCGCACCCGGAACCTGATGGCCTCTGGGGTCCGCCACCGGCGGAGGATCTGGGCGACCTGCTTCTCCACCCCCTCCCATTCAAAAGCCTCTGGGCGCTCCGGATAGGTTGAGCCCGCATAGCACCGCACGCGAGCCATTTTACACCTCTCCGAATATCCAGGGGATCCTCTGGGAGATCTCGCCTCCAATCCTAGCTCGCGTTAAGGGCCTTGACCGCTGTCAAAGATCATGCTACGATGCGCGTGGATCTGAAGCTCTGCCTGGAGAGTAATTGTGGAGCGAGTTCCGATCTCGAAACTTCGAGCCCGCTTTTTGGATTTCCTGGAGCGCGTGAAACGCACCGGAGAGCCAATCCTGGTGACGCGCCACGGGGAACCCCTCGCTCAGATCTTGCCACCTCCCATCTCTGAGTGGCCCACCTCATGGTTAGGCGCTCTCCAAGAAACCGGAAAGATCGTTGGCGATATTCTAAGCCCTGCTACAAACGAACAAGAGTGGGAAGTCCTCCGGGAATGAAACTGTTACTGGACACGCATATTTTCCTTGGGAGCCTTCTGGAGCCCGGACGTTTGACCCCGGCTGTGGCCCGCGTGCTCCAAGATCCTACAAATGAGCTATGGTTATCTCCAATCATGGTCTGGGAGGTTCTGATTCTCGCGGAAAAAGGTCGTGTGGTCCTTCGCCAAGAGCCTTCAACGTGGATCAGACAGGCGCTCGGCATCGTGCCTTTTCGAGAAGCCCCTCTCACCGGGGAAGTGGCCATTCAAAGCCGCCATGTGAATCTTCCCTACCAGGACCCAGTGGATCGATTCTTGGTGGCCACGGCGCTCGTTTATGATCTAACCCTGGTGACAGCTGATGAACGAATTCTGAACACACGCGCGGTGCGTGTTTTACCCAATCGCTAAATGCGGAGGGCGTTCTCATGAAATCCCTTGGCGGGCTTATGGTTGTCAGCATTGCCGGATTGCTTGTGGCTTGCCAGGCCGGAGGGACGCCGAGCCCGACGCCCGCTTTGCCGCTGCAGGCGCCGACGGCCACGCCCACCGGGATGTCCACTCCCACGCCCCCTCCGCCGCTCCGGCCCCTCGCGGTGGTGCTGGTTCCGCCGATAGACCAGCTCCCCATGCGCGCGGGACCGGGTCCAGATCAGCCAATCCTGGCCGACCTGCCGCCGGACGCGACCGGGTTGCTGCATACTGGGCGCGAGCAGACCGTTCAGGGCGCCCGCTGGATGGAGGTTCGGCTGCCAGACGGGCGGATCGGATGGGTGAACGCAGCCTTCCTGAGCGAGGAGGTCTCCCCTCAGGCATTTTGTGTCGACCCCCAGGCCCAGGCGCTGATCGACCGCCTGGAGGCAGCAATCCGGGCGCGGGACGGGCAGGCGCTCGCCGCGCTGATCAGCCCGATCCACGGCCTCCACCTTCACGTCAACCGCCTCAGCGACGCAGTCCGGATCTGGCCGGAGCAAGCGGTCACCCTGTTCGCGGATGAGACGCCAGTGCGCTGGGGTGTTCATCCGGCCAGTGCGATGGAGATCTTGGGCCCCTTCCGTCAGGCCGTGTTGCCGGATCTGCTGGACGTGATCGATCGCCCCCATGAGCGGCACTGCGGCCTGTTGGTGCCGCCGGTGACCTATCAGCCCGCGTGGCCAGAGGCCTACCGAGCGTTCAACTTCTACAGCCTGCACCGGCCTGGGACGCCAGGCAATGAGCTGGACTGGCGGACCTGGGCGGTGGGGATCGCTTACGTCGACGGCCGTCCCTATGTCGTGGTGCTGATGCAGTTTTTCTGGGAGCCATGAGGGGATCCCTCGGGGACTCTCCTCTGCATCACAGGCGAGCCCCCAAAGACCCCTCACCGGCGAGAGGGCGGTGAGATGACACCCCCGGCAGTGATCTCTCGGTCCAGTCGGAGGCGTCGCCGAAGGCGCGCCGCCGCTCAGCCGGATCCATCGGAAGCGGCTCCCGGTTGGCCTCTAAGTGTTTGATCACGGTGATCCCCAGCGGGACCGGCGCTCCTGCTCCGGACTCTGATTGCCCGGATTTGGCATCGTCCGACATCTGGACGAAAACAGAAGCAAGATAGATTCAATGGAGGGATTTCCATAGGGCAGGCGAGAGCAATCGCTTGCGGTCTGATCGGTTTGCCGCTCATCCTCGGCTCTGGATGCCAGCCCTCGCCTGTGCCGGCCTCCCTTACGATCTTTCCCTCCCCAACGCCAGCAGCTCAGCTATCACCTGTGCCGGCCTCCCCCACGGCGCTTCCCTCCCCGACGCCAGCAGGTCAGCCTGCCCCCACGCTGGCTTCACCGACTGCTGTCCCCGCGCTTACG
>Ga0272447_1001447_pt1 | contig 14893 bp, 9 predicted proteins | sample YNPCB0133_FD_194589 | JGI IMG/M metagenome (GOLD analysis project Ga0272447, IMG submission 194589) | Hot spring microbial mat communities from Yellowstone National Park, WY, United States - YNP-CB-013-3 | ecosystem: Environmental > Aquatic > Thermal springs > Hot (42-90C) > Sediment | place... | reverse complement strand
TGATACGGGAAGGTAGTGTCCATGCCTTGCCGTTGGAAGAGGTAGTCGTCGGCGACCTGATTCTGCTGGAGATGGGAGACGAAATCCCTGCCGACGGACGCATCATCCGGGCCAACGAGCTGTATGTGGACCAATCGCTGCTGACGGGCGAAAGCGAACCGGTCCGCAAGCAAGCCGCTACCGTTCGCGACACAGCCTACGACGATCCGCATGATCCGGCTAATGTCTTCCGCGGGACGCAGGTGATCGATGGTGTCGGCTACATGGTCGTGACCAACGTCGGGGACGACACACTGCTCGGGCAGATCGCCCGCAAACTGGCCGGCGAGGAAGAAGCAGAGGCCCCGGCTCAGGCCGATACTCCTGAAGCCCGCGTGCAGCGCAAATTAACGATCTCGAAACAGTCCACGCCGCTTCAGGAGAAACTGGCGGCCCTAGCTCAAATCATCAGCCGGGTCGGTTACGCGGCAGCTGTGGCCATCTTCCTGGCTTTGCTAATCCGTGGCACATTTTTCAGCGATCCCCGGGAGATTTTTTGGCCTCACGATCGCACCGAACTGCTCCAGGTGGTCCGCAACTTGCTCTCCTACTTCGTGTACATGGTGATCATCATTGTGGTGGCGGTGCCGGAAGGATTGCCGATGAGCGTGACGGTCTCGCTGGCCATCGCCTGGCGGAAGATGAGCCGGGCCAACTCCCTGGTGCGGCAACTGGTGGCGTGCGAAACGATCGGCTCGGCCACGGTGATCTGCTCGGACAAAACCGGCACGCTGACGCAAAACCGGATGCAGGTGGCCCGCTACGGCATCGGGACGCAGATGTGGGAACGCCGCGGTCGTCCCACCTCCGAGGAGAGCCCGTCCCCGACGACCTCGGCCTCTCCACCTGCTGATGCTGCCCGCCGTTGGCTCATGCTCAATGCCGCCCTCAATTCCACCGCCAACCTCGAGGAGCGGAACGGTCGCCCGGCCGTCATTGGCAACAGTACCGAAGGAGCCTTGTTGTTGTGGTTGCTAGACGGTGCTGATGGAGAAGGTGGACCGATCGACTATCGCCTGCTCCGCCAGCAATACCCGCTGATTTACCAGTTGCACTTCTCCTCCGAACGCAAGCGGATGACCACGGTCACCCAGGTGGATGGTCGCCCTGTGGTGCTGGTCAAAGGGGCTCCGGAGATGCTCTTGGAGCACAGCACCCACTATCAGCAAGCCGATGGGACGGTCCTGCCACTGACCGATGAGGTACGCAGAGTCATCCGTGAGCAACTGGCCGAAGCCGCCCGTGAAGCCATGCGGACCTTGGCGTTTGCCCATGCGGATTTACCCGCCCATCTGACGCCGGAGGAAGACACCCTCCATGCCCACCGCGACGAACTGGAACAACAGCTCATCTTCGACGGCTGGGTGGCCATCCGCGATCCGTTACGGGAGGATGTCCGGGAGGCGGTGCAGCGTTGTCGCTCCGCCGGCATCGAAGTGAAAATGATCACCGGTGACACTCTGGAGACAGCCAAAGCGATCGGGCGGGAAGTCGGTTTGCTGGACAGCCCGGACGCGATCGCCATGACCCACGACGAATTCGCCCGCCTCAGCGATGAAGAAGCCCTGCGTATCCTGCCCCGCTTGCGGGTCCTGGCTCGCGCCCTCCCTGGCGACAAATATCGCCTGGTCCGCCTGCTCCAGCAGCAAAATCACGTGGTGGCCATGACCGGTGATGGCACCAACGATGCCCCGGCCCTCAAGAAAGCCGATGTCGGCCTGGCCATGGGACTGTCCGGCACCGAAGTCGCCAAAGAGGCCAGCAAAATCGTCCTGCTCGACGACGCCTTCGGCACCATCGTCCGCGGGGTACTTTGGGGACGGGCCCTCTACGAAAACATCCAACGCTTCGTCCAGTTCCAACTGACCATCAACGTCTCGGCTTTGGCCATCGCCTTCCTGGGACCATTCTTCGGTCTGCGTCCACCGTTTACTGTGCTGCAATTACTCTGGATCAACGTCATCATGGACACGTTCGCCGCCATCGCCCTCTGCAGCGAACCGCCCCGGTGGCGTCTGATGGAAAAACCTCCCAAACGGCGGGATGAAAGCATCGTCACCCGTGAAATGCTCATCACCATTTTCGGCACCGCGACCTTCTTCGTCGTGGTGATGATGACCTTGCTCTGGGGAATGAAGCATTACGGCTGGTTCGCCTCCGGGAGTGGTCCCAACTACGAACCCTGGGACTTCGCCCCTCTCAATGTCCGTCAGGTGACCATCTTCTTCACCGTTTACGTCTTCTTCCAGGTCTGGAACCAGATCAACTGCCGTGCCCTGGATCCGGCGGAAAGCGGTTTGTCCCGCTTGCTGGATAACCCCCAATTCTTGCTGATCGCTTCCTTGACCGTGATAGGTCAGCTGTTGATTGTGACCTTCGGGGATGGCATCTTCCATGTGGAACCATTATCCTGGCAGGACTGGCTGGCCATTGCCGCGGCGACATCGAGCGTGTTGATCTTCCGGGAGCTGGCCCGCCACTTCCGCTTGTGGTTCCACTCGCCCAGAACGATACTCACCGTTCGCCCCCAGCTGCCCCAACGCCTGCCATAAGGAACGAGATCATCGATTCAGCCCAGCTGCCCCAACGCCTGCCATCACCAAGGGTAAGGAGATCATCGAGAGCAAGGAGATCATCGATGGAGGGAACTCACCCGTCATCCGCAGAGGGACAAGGTTCGCCGGAACACTCCGAAATCACGCGGAAAACGCCAGGGTATAGCCTATCCCAAGGCTCGGTGGATGCTCGCCAAGCTGAGGGGAAAAGTTCACCGGAATACCCCAATGATGATCTGGACGTTGAGCGTCAGCGTCTGGCTCGCATTGCCAGTCAGCTCAAAATCGGCTGTTATCACCGCCACGTCTTTCTCTGCGTCGGGGAGAACTGCTGCTCGGCGGAAGTGGGCACAGCGGCCTGGGAATGCCTCAAGGGCGAATTGAAACGGCGGAACCTCTCCCTGGCCGAAGGACCGCAGGCCTGCTACCGCACCAAAGTCGATTGCCTACGTATCTGCACCGGCGGGCCGATTCTAGTCGTTTATCCGGAAGGAACCTGGTATATGGGGATGACGGCGGAACGCATCCCCCACTTCGTCCAGAAGCATCTGATCGAAGGCCGACCGATTACCGAATGGATCTTTGCAGCCAATCCCTTGCCCTTGGTGGAAAGGTCGGCTTCCCCTTTCGAGGGTTCCAACTCTTCATCCTCTCTCTAGCGGCGGTCCTGGGTTCCCCCTGCGATCCTGGGTTCTAGCGGCGGTCCTGGGTTCCCCTGCGGTACGGGGTTCCAACTCCTGATTTTCCCTTTTATGCGAGAAGTTGGGGGTTCCCCTCTGCATACCGCAGGCAGGAGGACCGACCCTAAGCCGGGGCACTCTCAGCCAGAGCATGCGGAGAAGTCGATGCCGGATTGCTTCTATCGGGCGGGGTGAAATCCGGGCAGTGATCGACGGGGGCGGTCAGGTCGGGGCCTGGGCGTAGCGGTAGGTGGGCACGGGTCGGCCGGGACGCAAGCTACGCTGTTGCAATTCGGACACTTGGGCTTGCCAGCGTCGGGCGTGTTGCTGGGCTAGCTGGTGCCACTGCTGGGTCAACCAGGCGGGTTCGGCAGCTACGCGGGCGTTGAGGACCAGTTCCGCCTGGTGCACCGTCGCTCCACTGGTCAGGCTCAGCTGCGGTTGCTCCGCGGTGGCGATGGCGTTGGCCACGGCGTAGGTTCCCCCTTCTTCCCAGGCGATCGCTTTCAAGTGGGCAATCTCGACGCCAGCCTGCCGACATGCTTGCACCATGCCGGCCACCACCTCGAGCACCACTTCGTCCAGCGATTGCGGCTGAGCAAATTCCCAGCGGCTGCTAGCGTTGAGCCAGCCCAGTTCGGCTTCGCCTTCGGCGTAGAGGTCGTAATCGATCTCGAGAATGTTCTGGCCGAAGCGGCCTTGTTGTTCCAGAAGTTCCACCAGAGCCTCGAATCCTTCCCCTGTGCGGGCCGATAGACCCAGCAAAGGCGTGTGCGGATAGTGTTGCCGCACCAGGTGCATCAGCTCCTGGCGTTGGGCAGAGGTCAATTCATCGATGCGGTTGAGAGCGATGACATCGGCCTCCTCCAGTTGTTTGCGGAAGATGTAAGCGGCCTTGGGGCTGAACCCGCCCCCTCGGGAGCCGGACAAAATCCGCTGGCCGTGGCTGGGCTTGAACAGCACGACATAAGGAGCGACCTCCACCTGCTGGCGGTACAGGTCGCGCAAGGGCTGGATCACCGTAGCCACCAGATCGGTGCAGCTGCCCACCGGCTCGGCGAGGATGACTTCGGGCCGGTTCTGCTCGGTCAAGGACTGGATACGGTCGGTCAATTCCGGGAAGCGGCAGCAGAAGCAGGCCCCGGCCACCTCTTCCACGGTCAGCCCTTGCCGACGCAATGTCTCGGTGTCCACCAGTCCTTCGGCCTGGTCGTTGGTGACGATGCCCACCCGTTTCCCCTGGGTCTGATAGTATCGGGCCAGCCGACCCAGGGTGGTTGTTTTGCCCGCTCCGAGAAATCCGCCCACCATCACGAAACGGATGGCCATGATTTTTCTCTCCTTGTCTTGGTTCCCTGTGGCTATCTTACTCTTATACGCCCCGATGGACCTGCCTGGTTCCTCGCTGATCTGCAGCCGGTTCTGCTCACAGTAACAAGGCTGGGGAGAATTCCGTAACAAGGCCGGGGAGGGCTTCCCATGCTGCACATGCCGCCACGATGCCGCTCGCTGTACGCCCGTTTCCGCCGAGGGTGTGCTCAGGGGTTGCTCCTGGCTCTGATGGGAGGGGGGCTATCGATCCTTTCGGACCCTGTCGATGCCGGGGCTCAGGTATCGGCCTCTGCTGCGGCACCGGCAACTGGGTCTGCTGCGGCACCGGCAACTGGGTCTGCTGCGGCACCGGCAACTGGGTCTGCTGCGGCACCGACGGCCGGATCTTCTGGGACTTCACCGGCCACCCACCGGATCCAACTCAACGGCCATACTTTCACTCTGCCGGAAGGATTTGTCATCGAAGTGGCAGCTTCCAGTGCCCTGGTTCCTCGCCCGATCACGGCTGCCTTCGATGACCAGGGACGCCTGTATGTGGCGGACTCCAGCGGGTCGAATGAAAACGTGCAGATCCAGCTTCAGAAGAAGCCCCACCGCATCTTACGCCTGGAGGACACCGATGGGGATGGGGTGTTCGATAAAGCCACCGTCTTTGTGAAGAACATTATGTTTCCCGAAGGGACGTTGTGGTATCAAGGTTCGCTATACGTGGCGGCCCCACCCCACATCCTCAAGTTCACGGATACCGATGGGGACGGCGTGGCGGACCGGGAAGAGATCTGGTTCGACGGCAAAACGCTCACCGGTTGTGCCAACGATCTGCACGGGCCGTATCTGGGACCGGATGGTTACATCTACTGGTGCAAAGGGGCCTTTGCCCGGCAGGAATACACGTTGCCCAACGGCAAAAAGTTCGTCACGCGGGCTGCCCACATCTTCCGGGCCACCCCCGATGGCAAACAGATCGAACCGGTGATCACTGGCGGGATGGACAACCCCGTCGATGTGGTCTTTCTGCCCAACGGCGACATGATCTTCAGCACGACCTTCTTCCAACATCCGGCGGACGGCCGACGGGATGGTTTGATCCATGCCATCTATGGCGGAATCTATGGTAAGGATCACGATCCGATCTACGAGCACCCCTGGACTTCGCCGCAGTTGATGCCGGTGCTGACGCATATGGGGCCGGCTGCCCCCTGCGGCTTGCATTGTTACACCAGCGATCAGTTTGGCCCGGAATATCGCTACAACCTCTTCTGCTGCCAGTTCAACCTGCGCAAGGTGAGCCGGCATGTGCTCGTTCCCAAAGGTTCCACCTACGTTTCCCACGACAGCGACTTCCTCGTTTCGGACAATATCGATTTCCACCCTACCGACGTGCTGGAAGACCGCGACGGTTCCCTTCTGGTCCTCGATACGGGTGGCTGGTACAAGATCTGCTGCCCGACTTCGCAATTCATCAAGGCGGATGTGACCGGGGCCATTTATCGCATCAAAAAGGTCGGTGCTCATCGGGAACGTCGGGCGTTGCCGGCGGAACCGCTGCCCCGCTTGCGTCAGATTGCTCTGCACCGGGATGCCCGCGGATTGAAAGAAGCTCTGGCGGCTTTGCGTGATTCCGATCTGATGAAGCGGCGGTGGGCCGCGGAAGCTTTGGGCCGCATCGGCGATCCGCAGGCGGTGCCCGCCCTCCTGGAAGCCCTGGCCGACCCTGCCAATGATCGCCCTTTGGATCACGCTCTGACCTATGCCTTGCTGGAGATTGGCGATGCGAAAGCAACGGCCCTCGGCCTGGAACATCCTTCTCCGCGGGTGCGGCGTGCTGTGATCACGGTGCTTTCCTACCTGCCCGCTACCCGGGACGACCCGCGGCCGGTCTTGGCGGCCCTGGACGATCCGGATACCGACGTGCGGACCACGGCCTGGTGGATTGCCGGTCGCCATCCCGGTTGGGGACAATATCTGGTCGATTACTTCCAACGCCAGCTCCGTCACCTCGATCGCCTGGAGGCGAGTCAGCGTCAGGAACTGATCGATCGCCTCGGCAGATTCGTAAGCCAACCGGCCATCCAGGAGGTGATCGCGGAAGCGGCCACGCGGGAGCAGACGGCCATGGTTGCTCTGAGCGTCATGGCCCGAAGCCGGCTCAAAAGCCTGCCTGTGAGCTGGCAGAAAGCCCTGGTGGCTCTGGCACCTCAGATCACCCAGCGTCCGCTTTACGAGGCAGCCTTGAACGTTTTTCGGACCGTCCCTCTGGCCAGTCCGGCCGAGGCTCAAGCATTCGCGGCTTTCCAAGCGGCCTTGCCCCTGGCACGCCTCTGGCCCCAGGGAGTGCCGCCGGTCGAGGCCCGCCTCCTGACCCTCGCTTCCCGACCCGCCAGCCAGACCCTCTCGGAAAGTGACTTTTCCCTGACCCTGGAGTACCTGCAGCACGATGCCGACACGTCGTTGCGTGCCCTCGCCGCCGCCACATTGGCCCGTGGACCCCTCTCGGCCGATCACCTTCAACGCCTGGCCCGCCACCTCCCCCATGTCCATCCCCTGGAGGTCCCCAAACTTTTGGACTTGTTCAGCAAAAATGCACCCCCCGAAGCCCTCAAGACCCTCCTGGAAACCCTCCAGCAACCCGAATGTCGAGGACGGGTCCGTCGCGAAATGCTCCAACCCATCTTCGACAAAGTGCCCCCATTGCAGGCCGACGCCCAACGCCTCTACGCGGCTCTGGAACAGGACCGTGCTGCCGAGAAACAACGGCTCGAAACCCTTCTGACCGAATTGCAGAAACTCCCCGGCGATGTCCGTCGCGGCCAGCGGGTCTTCCATTCTGCCAAGGCCAACTGCATCGCCTGCCACAAAATCGGTTACGTCGGCGGTACTGTCGGACCCGATTTGACCCGCATCGGCGCCATCCGCAGCGAACGCGACCTGCTCGAAGCCATTGTCTTCCCCAGTGCCAGCTTCGTCCGCAGTTATGAACCGGTCCGCGTGATCACCACCGAAGAACGGGTGTTCAACGGCATCATCGTTCGAGACACCCCCGAAGAAATCGTCCTGGTCCTCGATGCCGATAAACAGGAACGTATTCCCCGGCGGGACATCGCGACCATCGCACCCAGCCCCGTTTCGATCATGCCCGCGGGATTGGACCAACAACTGACGCGTCAGGAACTGGCCGACCTGCTCGCCTTTCTCAAAGCCTGCCGCTAAAAGCCCGGCTGCCGTGAACCACCGAGCATGTACAGTGGCGGGATGGGCACGGACCAGCAGATATCCTCAGGGGCATCCCTGCCTCGGCGAGATACCTATCTTTTGAAATGAGGACAAGTATGATCTAAGGATAGTATGAGTCACGATCTTGTGCATAAGCCTGTTTTTCAAACCAATTGTCATAATAGGGATGCCGACCCTGCCACCAGGCCCACAAGCTGCACAGAGCGTAGGCTGGCAGAAACAACGGTCCCCAGCGGCAATACTGGCGGATATGGACATGCTCGTGCCGCCGGCAAACATCCAGCGTGTGGGCGGATCGGCCCAGGATGACGTGTCCTAGTGTCATCGCCTCGGCCCCACAAATCCGCTTGAGGAACCAGCGGGCAAATCCGCCATAAACCTCCAGGGCCCCTTGGCACCAACGTGCCCCGCCTCCGCCGAACCAGGTGGGCACCAGAAACAGGCATCCCACCAGGCTGTTGGGCAAGGCCCACAGGAACCCGAGACACCTCCCCATCACCTCAAACCACCGCATGATCCAACGCCCGTCCCCCCTACAGCATCTCTGTTGCCTCACTCAGCACCCCGATCAGCACCCATGTGCCTCCGGACCGGCTGGGGTAGAATCCCTACAGACTTTCCCCCATCCGCTTAGTTTTGTTTCTGCAACACCCAGTTTCTCTCGATGATTCCCTCCGTATTCTCGATCTGCATAGGTCGCCCCAGATAATTATCTACGATCATGATTTCCTTGCCATCATGAGCTTGCACAGCGATGGAGGTGGCATTGGGACGATCGTCTCGAATCAGGCAGTCGCTGATGCGGGAACGGGTCACGCCGCGGAGCAACAGACCCACGCCGTCGCAATCCACGATCGATATCCCTTGAATCTGGCAGCGATGGCATTGCTCCAAGGTGACAGCCGCCGGACAGGCTCGCGTGGCGGAAATCACGAACCCTTTGAGGATGCATTCCGAACAGCGGCGCAAGACGATGGCATTGGCCGTGTCTTCCCGCTCCTCCCGCCAGTACCGCGGATTGCGGTCGAAATTATTCTCGCCGAGCACAATGAACGAACTGTTTTCGATAAGGAGATTGTGCTCATAGGCCGTCCAGAACGTATTACCGGTGATCACCGCGCCGCGGACCTGGTCGAAATGGATGTTGACCATCACGTCGCTGAGGACATTGCCGGTGATGGTGATGTGGCCTTCCCGACGCTCGTCGGTCTTGGGAATGACCCGTTCGCTCGGTCCCCGGATGCGGATGTTGGCCGAGCCGCGGGCGTGATGATTGTGCTGGATGGTGCAGCCGGTGATGGCCACTTCGGCGTTGGAGCCGCCTTCGATCAGAACGTTGGCCGTCGGTGGCTGATCCTTGCCTTGGTTGCTCTCGAGGTCGCACCCGCAGATTTGCAGGTTACGCAGCTCTCCGCCTCGGCAAACGATGCCGCCACCTCCACAGTAGCTGACGTGGCAGGAAGCGATATTGATCTGGTGCAGGTTGACATGGTCGAGAAAGACACCGATACCGTGATTGTGGTAAATGTGGGAGTTGGCAATGATGACATTGCGGTTGCGCTGCGTGAGGTGGATGCCGTGGCGACAGCGTCGAATGAGCACGTGGGTGATGGTCAGTTGCATGGTCCCGCTGGCAGCAATTCCGTCCGCTTCGGGGTGGCCTCCTACAATTTCCAGCCCTTCTACTCGGGGCATCCGTTCCCGGTTCCAGACTTGTTCCGGGACCGTTTCCGGCGCCGCGGTCCCCTTGTGGGTCCCGAGGAAGCGTAAGGCCGGTCCAGCTCCGGTCATCAGGAGTGTTGCGACTCCGCCTCCGTCGATGCAGATGTACCCGGTCTGGCTCAGATCGATGTCGAGGGTGCGGCTCAGGCGATACGTTCCCCGCGGCAGCACAACCCGTCCTGACCCGCTGGCCACGGCTTTTTGCAACGCCTCGGTGTCATCGTGCTGACCGTCGCCTTTGGCACCGAACCGCCGCACATCCCCCGCAGTCAGTTCACCACCGCTCCCCGCAGCGGGATTTGCCTTACCGTCCGCCTCGTTGGAGTTGCCTTGCCGTGGGTTTGGGCCACCACGGCCTACATCGCCGTCACCGGTAAACGCTTGGGAGTGTGCCAGGACCCCGGACCCAGAAAAAGCCACCTTCGGCCCTTCCGGGGCGTTTGATCCGTTGCCGGCGTTCATGAGCGCGGTCAGCAGGATAAGTAACGCCAACCCGCTGCCCCCCCATATCACGATCGGTTTCATGATGGTGCTCCTCAAACGATCCAAGAGAACTGGCAATGCCGACGTGATTTTTTCTACGTGTTCCGCTTGTCTGCCCGTAGGGGGAGTGATCCTGACCCTGGGGCTTGCGGAATCATCTCAAGCAGGTAACGCTTCGGTTGCGGGAGTGGCAGAGGTTCTGCTGCTGTCGGTATGTTGGGAATACTCGCGTGCCGTTGGGTCGGTGTAATGTCGGCGTCTCATCCCTGATTGTGGGTGTGTTGTTGATGAAATTGTTGGTGTACTGGGGGTGAAGCCGCGGTTTTCCCAAGCCCAGCCCATTTACTACGATGAAGGTAGAGCGAATCCTGGGACAAAGCCAGGTTGTATCGTGCCGGGTAATGCCTGCTGGCTCCGTTGTTCCGGGTAGCGAGGCTTTATTTCCGATGCTGGCCCGAGGCCGTTGAGTATGTCCACCCCACTCACACCAGAACCTATAGCGGTTCATGACCAACCCTCCTCCCCATCGTCCGGAGGTGCCCCGATACCGTCACCCTCCTCTCCAGCCCAGCTGGTGGAAATGGATGTCCGGACCGATGAGATGCTCCTGAATATGGGGCCGCAACACCCCAGCACCCACGGAGTGCTGCGACTGGTCTTGCGGACCGACGGCGAGGTGGTCGAGGAGGTCACGCCACACCTGGGGTATCTCCACCGCTGTGCCGAGAAAATCGGCGAAAACGTCACGCCCATCCAGTTCATCCCTTACACCGATCGCATGGACTACCTGGCCGGGATGAACATGAATTTGGGTTACTCGCTGGCGATCGAAAAACTGGCCGGGATGCGGGTGCCGGAGAAGGCGAATATCATCCGGGTCATCGTCTGCGAACTGAACCGGATCGCTTCGCACCTGGTCGGGATGGGCGCCTACGGATTGGACCTGGGCTCGTTTTCGCCGTTTTTATATGCGTTCCGCGAACGGGAGCATATCCTGGACCTGTTTGAAGATGTCTGTGGGGCCCGCCTGACCTACAGTTACATCACCATCGGTGGTGTCCACGACGATTTGCCCACAGGGTGGACCGACCGCGTCCGCAACTTCCTGGCCTATTTCCGCCCCCGGATCGAAGAGTACCACACCCTGCTCACCCGCAACCATCTGTTTGTCAAGCGGACGGCGGGCATCGGCGTGCTGTCCAAAGAAAAAGCCCTGTCCTATGCCTGCACTGGTCCGGTGCTGCGGGCGTCGCTGGACCGCCGCCGAGGAGACCCGGAGTGGGACTTGCGGAAAATCGAGCCGTACTGCGGTTATGAACAGTACACCTTCGACGTGCCGATTCCGCCCTTTCCAGAAGCCCCGCCGGAGGCCGTGATCGGCGACTGCTGGCACCGCTTCTACGTGCGGATGCTGGAGGTGGTGCAGAGCATCCGGATCGTCGAACAAGCGGTGGACCGTTACGATGCCCTGCATGCCGAAGGGGAGCGGTTGCGTCAGGAATGGGAGCAGCGCCGGCAGAGTTTGCCTCCACAGGAAGCTAAAGCTGAGGAAGCCCGCTATTCGGAGCTCTTGCGGACTAAATATGCCCATCGGGTAGAGCCGCCCCGACATCTGCCGGCCGGTGAATGCTACGTCGAGACGGAATGCCCGCGGGGTCAGATGGGCTTTTACGTTGTGGGGCGGCCGAGCAAGGAGAATGTCCCCTTGCGGGTCCGGGCCCGCTCCAGCAGCTTTTGCAACCTGAGCGTCATTGGCGAACTCTGCCGGGGGTGTTTGCTGGCCGATGTGCCGGCAATCGTGGGGAGCATCGACATCGTCATGGGTGAAATCGACCGGTGAACGCCTCACCGAACTCGCCATCCCCTCCGCGCCGCAACGTACCTTCCTCAGCCCACCTTCCACGATTCCGTGATCCGCTCAGAGCCACGAAAATCACACAGACGAAAATCACACAGATCAGAGCCAGAAAAAAACGTCTGTCCTGCCGCGAGGGGTGGACAGACGTGGCGGGGTTGTTCCTCTCGACCCACACCGGCTGAGAGGGTGTGGCGGTGGGAGCGGATCAGTCGTTGCGGCTGATCATGAAGATGCGGAGGATGTAGTAGAAGAGCATCGCGGCGGAGCCGAACAGAGCCATGCTGGCTGCCACGTGTTCGTGCGTGCCGTAGTGATGGATGATGTTGGACGTATCATAGACGATGTAGCCGGCGAAGAGGGCCACCATCGCCGCACAGAACACCAACCCCAAAGAGAAGCCGAAGAGGACCGCGGCGAGGATCAGCCCCAAGGCGGCGAAGGAGCAGACCCAGAGGATCGGGCCGAGGAAGGAGAAGTCCCGGCCGGAAGCAAAGACAGCCACGGTCAAGCCGCCGAAGACCAACAGAGTGACGATCCCAGCCTGAAGAGGAAGTTCCGGCGTTCCGCCATACTTCGGCTGACTGGCCAGCGTCAGGATCGGTGTGAACAGCAGGGTGTACAGCAGCACGTACAAGGTCAGGCCGGCATATTGCACGCCGACATTGGAGCGAGCGTAGGCCATGCTGTGGGCCACCCAGGTGCCAGCAATGAACACCACCATCAACCCGAGCCAGGCGAGCTTGCTGCTGAACAGTTGGAGCATGACCTGTTCGGCCACGCCACTGACCTGCAGAGCCACAGACAGGCCAATGAAGGCCGCCGCTGCCCCGGCCACGTGGGCATAGGTGCGACGAATAAAGGCCACCCGCTCGCTCACCGGAGCTGTGGCTGCCGTCTCCATGTGATAACCATCCACAAGATAGCTGCTCATAATTCTTCCTCCTCAATCGGGACTCGGACTCGTCGGGTTTGGGATCCGACAAATCACCGTGGCATCATCATCTCGAAACCATCGTAGCATCATTCTCATCTCGAAATCACCGTGGCATCATCTTCATCTGGGAAAGATATGCCTGGTTATCGGGTCTCCCAGGATATTCGCCGGCATGTACGTCTCCTGACTGAGATACTCGCCGGACAAGTACGTCCCCTGAGTTATTCGCTGGCTGACCATCCTTATTATACCGCTATGGGAGACAAAACAACACAGTTTTCGGACTACTCAGCAAATACTTTTTCGCTCAGACCGGTGTTGAACTGCAAGTCCGTGTAGCTGTACATTTCCAGCACGTCGGAGCGAGCAGGGGAAACGCCGCTGGCGGTGGGATCGGCGGTGGGGATCGAGGCGTAGGCTTCGTAGCGCAGCGGCAGTTTGCTCTTTTTATCGACCAAGAGGACGATACGGGCGGCGGTGCGGAAGGCGTGGGGACGGCGCAACAGAAGTTCGTAACGGGTTACCTCCTGCTGGGCATAGCGGTCATCGGCGGTGAACACTTCGATGGGGTTGCGCAGGTTGCGTTCGCGTTCGACTGTAGCCGTCAGCCGCTGGAGCAGGGCAGCGATGGTCCATTCGGGCAACGGATAGCGGTGGTTTGCCAGGAATGTAGGATCGTCGGCTTCCAGCAGGCGGAACCCGTGGAGAGCCGCGGGGCCGGCGGGCCGCAGACGAATTTTCCCCGGCCGGGTCTGAGCGGAATAGGCCAGTTCCATGCCCGTGATGGCTGACGGATGCGTGAAGCGGACGCGCACCCCCAGCGGTTGGACGCGGACCTGCATCCGAGCAACTTCCTCCGGTCCCAGGACGCCGTGCCGACGCTCTTGCCGCGTGAAGGTGCAGGTGTAATCCCGCAATTGTGCATGAGCGGTGGTGGCTTCCCGGAGCATGGCGGACAATCCCTCGGCTCCCCGCATCCCCGGGGTGCCCTTGGCCGGCTCCGACAGAGACGGGGGAACAGCAGAAGCCCCAGCTGATCCACTCGGACGACCATCGCCCGAAGCGGGAATTGGGGCCAGACCCCAGCCACTCCAACCTGCAAGGACCACGCCGAGAATGGCTAACCTACGCCGCATGCTTCCCCTCCTCCCCTTGGGGGGCTGCTGATCCCTAGAAACTGACCCTAGCAGCACATACCCAAAGACCGTCGTGGCGCGAAGAGGAAATTCCCCGGAAGTGTTCCTGCACACCTTGAGGCGTTACCTATGTCCGTCCAGATTGTGACGATTGAATCGGCACCTTTTGCAGAGAATAGCTACGTGCTCTGGGTGGACGGCTCCCGCACCGCCGTCGTGATCGACCCCGGCTTCGAGCCGGAAGTGATTCTCGACGTGCTGACCGAGCGTGAGCTGACCCTGGCGGCGATCCTCTGCACCCATGGCCATGTGGACCACATCGCCGGCAACGCCACCCTGAAGCAACACTACCCCTCGGCCCCAATCATCATCGGTCACGGCGATGCCCCCATGCTGACCGACCCGATGCTCAATCTCAGTGGCGTGTTCGGCTTCGATATCGTCAGTCCGCCGGCGGATCAGACCGTTCGGGACGGCGAGCAACTCACCCTGGCGGGACTCACCTGGCTGGTGCGGGAAATTCCCGGACATTCCCCAGGGCATGTGGTGTACATCCTGCAGGAAGTGACGCCCCCGTGGGTGCTCGGTGGGGATGTACTCTTCCGGGGAAGCATCGGCCGGACCGATTTTCCCGGCGGGGATTACCACGCCTTGGTCACCGGCATCCGCCGCGTGTTCTGGCCATTGCCACCCGACACCGTCGTTTATCCCGGCCACGGCCCTACAACCACCATCGGACACGAACAACGCACCAATCCCTTTCTGAAGGACTGACACGTTCTGAAGGGCTCAAAGGACTGACACGTTTTGAAGGGCTCACCGGGCGGGCACACCACGAGCTGATTCCTGTCTGTCCCGCCTTTTCGATCGGATGCCGGCGCAGGGCTTATGGGGGTTGGCTTTTCCGGTCCCCTTCTCCG
>Ga0272447_1001445_pt1 | contig 14897 bp, 13 predicted proteins | sample YNPCB0133_FD_194589 | JGI IMG/M metagenome (GOLD analysis project Ga0272447, IMG submission 194589) | Hot spring microbial mat communities from Yellowstone National Park, WY, United States - YNP-CB-013-3 | ecosystem: Environmental > Aquatic > Thermal springs > Hot (42-90C) > Sediment | place... | reverse complement strand
GGCTTCAAATTTTAAGCCGGTCAGAGACCGCTGATAGGCTTCAAATTTTAAGCCGGTCAGAGACCGCTGATAGGCTTCAAATTTTAAGCCGGTCAGAGACCGCTGATAGGCTTCAAATTTTAAGCCGAAGTTGGGGTGAACTAGGGCTGGAAATTCCGTGCTCATTGGAGGGGGTTGTATATATCCTTTTATGGCCCTGCTTGTATCTACACTGTTTGTTTCTCGCGGGGAGGGCCACAACTGCTTATCTACTCTCACGCCTGGTGCGGGTGGATTGGTCATGCGTTTGAAGCCAGTAAACCCTGTTAGGGATGCTTTGCTACACGCCCTATCGATCGTTAGAGAACTTTATGGGGCGGGGGAGAGTCGGCGGCATGATAGCGCAATGTTCCTCACCGGGATAGACGTTAACACGGGGGGCGTCGTGCTACGCACGGAGTCATTGAAGTTCGACGCGTATCATAGATTTGGGGAGTATCTCCGCGGGGGTCAGGCTAGCTGGGATCCCGGCTACATGGATGACGCCATCGCCCGTAGCATATCACGCGTACTCACGGTCATTATATTCGACTCTATACTATGTTTAATGGGATGCGTGGCCGACAAGAAGGGCGGCACGATTAAGCGCGCGCGGGGCTACCGCCTCCCAGCCGCCCTTGACCTCAACTTAGAGGTAGGGAAACGCGGTGGCTTGTCCACAACCACATGGCTACACGCGGCCCAGATGTCCATGGAATTATCACTCCTACCTATCGCAGATTTCGTGGTTAGGGAGTGGTTGAATGTTGAGGGTTGGAGGAACGCGGAGAAGTATAAGGAGGCCCTGAAGCTGCTCGCCAACCTCATAGCCAAGGCCCTCATTAACGATAAGTTGGTCAGAGAGTCGTCGAAACGCGACAGCCTTACCAACTGGCACTATATGCATTATTATCACTATACGCAACGAAGAGCGGCCGGGTTTAGCGGGCTTGACTGGCCCCTCATGGTAGACAAGTATGCGCCGCATGCGCTGTGTATCTACCATTCTCTTGACACGTTGAAGGGGGTGGAGCTGGAGGATGGTGGCTCTGCCTGGCGCACAACTATTGATTCCCAGATCCTAACCCGTTGTGTAGAATGGTTAGGTGAACGTCTGGAGAACTACTCGTATTCGAGGGAGACCTTCAAGCGTTATTACGAGTTTATGGCCGATGTGTCTGGACGCGTGAAGGGCGTCGCCAGCCCCATCGAGAGTATTAAGGCCCTGTGGGAAGGATGGGTCGGCTCCCTGCTCCCCGACCACGCGGAGGCCTCTAGGGAGGGTGACGCCCTGCACCTCCTGATGCGCCGCCCCTTCACCCCACTCAACATGCAGCTAGTGGTGAGTAGCCTAGCTATACACCGCCAAATAGCCCACACATACACTCATGTGGCTAGGCTCCTCAGTGATGAGGCCAAAGATGCGGCTGAGAAGACGTACGCGACAAAGAAGAAGCGCGTTTACAGAGATATGTGCGAGGTCCTTGGTTGCCTATGTTCTCCGGAGGGATGGGAAAAATACTCCGCCTCACTCGACGCCATCCCGGAGAGGCCGGCCCCGAGCATATATGAGCAGCTCTTCTACGCGCCGACCATCGTGGCCGGAATGATATACAACATATTTAGCAGCATAAGCCTAGTCCTAAGGCTCGACCCCGAGATACCGCCTGACCCTCTGGACCTTCTCAAGAGGTATCCGGACCTCGCCGAGCTCTTTTCAGGCCCCCACTTCTCGAAGAGCATCGACCTGCTTAGGAGGTCCGCCAAACTCCCACTAGGACTCCTGGAGAGATCCTACCTCCACATAGAGGACATGTTGGACATGTTGGAGACCCTGCTCCTCAAGGGGCTGGTGTACCTATGAGCTCCGAGCTGCTCAGGGCGAGGGTCCTCCAGGCGCTGAGGGTGAGGGCCGGCAGGTGGGGGCCCGGGCTGGACCGGCTGGCCTCGGAGCTCCGCCTGACCCTTGAGCGGCTTGGATATGAGGCCGTGGAGACCCAGGTCGAGGCCGAGCCCCCCGTCGCCCGCCTGAGGATCGGTTTCAAGAGCCCCAGCGAGGCCTTCGGGCTCCTGCTCCACGGCGGGAGGCCCGGGATGGTACACCGGCACATAGCGGGCTATGCCCGCCAGAGCCTCCCGCCCCTAGGCCTCGACGAGGGGCCGGTCAAGACGCTCCTAGAAGCTCTGAGGCAGGTGAAGAAGGAGGAGACTCTCCCCGTGCTGGAGATAGCGTGGAGGCGCTCCTGGCCCAGACTAACCGGCCTCCTGCCCTACAGGACCATGGGGGGCGGGCTAGTGGGCTTGGTCTTCGACAGGGTTGTTGGGAGGACCACGGACCCCCAAGGCCACTCGATGTGCCGCGTCGCGCTGCTCTCGCGCGAGGCCACGTGCATCCACCTGCTGGAGCTGGTCAGGAGAATGGTTCCCAAAGTAGAGGGCCATGAATGCTTAAGTAACATGGGATCAGCCGGGTGGGAATAGATGATCGCTACGGACTACGTATCCTCTAGGTGGGCAGGAATAGACGCGAGTGATCTGGTCCCATACATATTCCCCAGGCCGGACAACCCGCTGGGCGAGGCGGTCATGACACTCTACGAGCCGCCTCAGGACGTGCTGGAGAGGTACCTGTTCGGCAGGGAGGAGGAGAGGAGGAGGGCGCTCAACGAGATATACCGGGAGGCCTTATACCAGAGGGGTGTGAAGTTCGACATCTCGCCCCTCCTAGCGCTCCTCTTGGAGGAGAGGAGGAGGGCGGAGGCCGAGAGGAGGCTGGAGGGCCAGTCCCTAATGCTGGCCCTCGAGAAGCATCAGAGAGAGAGGGCCCTGAGGCGGTCCCTAAAGTTCCTCAAGGAGCTCCCAAGGCACCCTAGGGAGGAGGGGTGGACGCCCGTCGCCGCGAACATCCTAAACACGCTCATGCCGGTAGAGGTGAGGCTGAGCGAGCTCGTCGTCCACCCCTTCAACGCCAGGTTCATCGACCACAGCAACCCCGAGATGTCTGTGCAGAACTTCATGGCCGTGTGTGGTGACGGTGGGCTCGGGGGGGAGCTCCTCGTCGTCCCCGTGGCTCCTGAGGAGTATAGCGGGCTGGCAGAGCTACACGTCAAGATGTTCGAGATGATCCAGGAGAAGATTAGGGGGAAGGCGGCCCGGGAGGATGCGCTCCGGAGAGTGATAGATGAGAGGGGGGTCGGGTGGGTCATGAGGGCCTTCACGGGATACCGCGAGGTGGTGGCCGAGGGCGGTCGCCTAGTCTTCACGGAGAACGACCCGCTCCGCCGGATAACGGGCGTGAGGCAGCCCAAGTACTTCGTCATAGACGGACAGCTAAGGGCCCTCGCCATGATGCATAGATTCGAGATGTGGGTGGGTAAGAGGTATGACCCGCACCAAGACAAGGTCTATGTCAAGGTGATAGACGACGCGGACCCGCTCACCGTGGCCAACCTATCCATGATCCTCAACACCGGCTTAAAGGAGATCACGCGCGACCAGTTAGGGGGGTTCCTCAGGGCCATCGGCCCGATAAACTGGGCCGTACTCGACACCGTTGCGGAGAAGGCTGGAAGCTCCCTGATCAAGTCCAACATACCACGACCAACAAAGCGGATGTTGGCTGGTGGAAGGAGCGAGCAGTCAGCCACCATCGAAGAGTTGCCGCCAGGAGGAGACATAGAAGAGGACGTACGCGATCTTGCGATCCCGAGGCCGCGGTATGACGAGTATGACGAGGGCTCCGACACGGGCGGCGCTACGCAGTCGGTGGCGAGGCAGGACCGGTCTTCGAGGCCCACGTCCACCTCTCTCGGGGGGTGGCAGGACTCAGGCGCCGCCTCGGGTGCGATAAGCGGTGCTTGGGGCTCGCCGGAGGTGGAGAGGCCGAGCCAGCCCCAGCCGCTCCAGCTAGACGAGGCGTCGATACTCTCAGCCCTCTTCGACAGGTACCTCGCCGCGAGCAGTAGCGGCGAGCTGAGAAACTACGTCTTCAGGGACAGGAGGGCCGTCCTCCGGATCGAGGGCGACCTCCAATCCAACCTGGTGGCGCGGGGCTTCAGGAGCGCGGAGCTGAGCCGCGCGGTCGAGATCTGGTATACCGATATGGAGGGCCGCCTCGTGACTCTCGGCGGCCAGAGGTTTAGGGTGACGTTCTACGGCCCCGTCCTCCCAGATAAGTACTGCCCAAAATGTAGGCGCCTAGTCGTCCTCAGCCCCATGAGGTGCCTCTTCTGCGGAGAGGTCCTGGACGACGAGCACGGCCTACTCCCCCACCGCCTATCCCACAGGCCCGACTAGCGCTTTTCTATCGCGAGGCCGAGTGGCCTCGGGGATGGATCTGAGGGAGCTGGCTAGCGCCGTCAAGGCCAGGCTGGAGGGCAAGGGATACCTCGTAAGGCTTGAGGAGGACGGCGGCACCGTCGTCGAGTACCGTAGTGGGCTCGGCCCCGCCGGGAGGGTCAGGATAAGGAGGCGCGGAGACTCGATCCTCGTCCTGGCTCCGGAGGAGGTGGGGAGGGAGGTCGAGGAGGCCCTGAGGGAGGCGGGGCCCGGCGAGGACTCCGCGGAGCTGGTCAGGAGGGCCATCAACGTCTCGCCCGTCGAGGGCCTGGTCTCGGCGAGGGTCGTCCTGACCCCGAGGCTCTGGGACGGCAGCCCGGACGTGGCTGAGGAGGCGCTCGGAATGAAGCCGATAGTCGTGGGGATAGTCAAGAGGATGGTGGGCAGCAGCTTCGTCGTCGCTCCCATCCTATTGGGGCCCGAGGGCAGGGCTATGGTGTGCAGGAGGTGCAGGCTCCCCCTCGCCCTCACGAGCCCCAACTGCCTCTTCTGCGGGGAGCCCCACAGCCTCCCCCTCACACTAACTGCTAAAATAACATCGCGTTGAGGAACCATACGCAATGGCGACGACAATTGATAGGAGGAAGGCAGGACTAGGAGCCATCGAATACATACTGGTAGCGATAGTCGTGATAGCGCTGGTCGCCCTCGCGTGGCTCTTCCTCAGCGGCTACGTCGGCGCCGCCAGCGTCAACCCCAAGGCTGCTGTCCAGCAGTTCGACATTACGGTAGCCTCAGACGGCTCCGCCGCGGTAAGCATAGTCATCAAGAATACGGGCAACGTGAGGATAGCCAGCACGGAGATACTAGGCTGGACAGGCCTCTCGGATGGCGCCCCGAGCCTCAGCGTAATCGGCACCCCCACAGCCGATCCCGGCAAGACCCTCGTCTACTCCGGCACAGCGGACCCAGGAACCTTCATCCTCGGCAACCAGTACGGCATTAGGATCCAGGTCAACTACGCCAACGGAGCCACAGAGGTCCTGACGGCGCAGGCCACCGCGCACCCATAGCCAGCGCAAGCGATCCAAACCATTTTTTTTCCATCCCCCTCAAAACACCTAAATAACACTATCGCTCCCCCATGACGGTATGGTGCTGGAGGCTGGGGAGGCCGGAGCCGTCGGCCCCGGGGCAGACGCCAGGCTCCTCGTCCCGCTCCTGAGGAGCGCGCTGAGGAGGCGCGGGCTCCCCCTCATCCGCCCCGCCCTCGGCCCCGAGGGCGTCTCGTATCCCGAGGCCGAGGCCCTCTTCTCGACAAGCGGCCCCGAGTCGGCTAGGCTCCTGGAGGCCCTCACCCTCCTGGGGCTCTTCGAGAAGCATCTCCTGGGGACCTTCAGGCCGGTCGGCGGCGGGCCAGAGGAGCCGGTCTACATCTACGTCCTGGCAGGCGGGGACGCTGGCGGCGGGGACGGCCCGGGGCGGCTCCTCCAGCTCCTGGAGGAGGTGTTGGGGAGGCTTGACCGGCTCCTGGAGCGGGACGCGGCTGCGGAGCAGGCAGCACCCTCCGGAGGGCGGGCCGGGCTCTCCCCCCACATATATAGGACCTACCAGGCGCTCAGGCTCAGGGGCAGCGCCACGGCGATCGAGGTCGCGGCCGAGACCGGCCGCTCAAGGTCCCTCGAGAACGCCTACCTGAACCAGCTCGCGGCCCTCGGCCTCGCCTCCAAGCGGCGCGTCGGGAGGGTTATCGTCTTCGAGGCCGTTGAGGCCGCTCCCGAGCCGGGCCAGGCGGTGGAGGCCACCCAAACACAAAAATAACATCGCGTCCAAGGCATCGGCATGAGTCGTAGGTCTTCGATAGGAGCGATGGAGAGCCTCACCGTCATAATACTGGCGGTGGCGGCCATAGTGATCGCTGCCGGAATCTGGGCCTTCCTGAACAGCACGGTCGGCATGCAGCAGACCTCTGCGGACTTCGCGATACAGACAGTCGAGGTGAGGGCGATGAGCAACGGCCAGTGCAACTTCTTCGTGGTCCTGAGGAACACGGGGGGCCAGCAGTTCAGCCAGATAAGGGTCGAGCTGAGGGGGCCGGGAGGGACGGTCTACACGATACAGACCGCATCCATCTCCCCCGTCCTGAGCCCGGGGCAGGCCTGGTCCTCCGGGTCGGCCGCGCCCTTCATGGGCTGGAGCTGCCCCTCCGGCTGGGGAGCCGGGACCTCGATCCTGGTCACGGTCGAGCTCACCACGCCCTCGGGCCTAGTCATCAGGAAGAACGTGAACTCGGTGATACAGTACGGAGCGTGATTTCATGAAGAAGGGTAAGGCAGGCGCGATGGAGGCGCTGACGGTCGTCATACTGGCCTTAGCCGCGATAGTCCTGGCAGTCCTCGTCTGGATCTTCATCATGGGCCAGTCGCAGAGCCAGATGGCGGTCCTGGACTTCAGCTTCGACGCCAGCCTCACCTCCTACGGCTCCGGTTGCAGGCTCACCGTGACGGTGAGGAACACGGGCTCGGTCCCGATCGAGAGGCTGACGGTCGCCGCCACGCCCGCCCTCACGGCTCCAGCCTTCACGTCGGTCTCGCCGTCCAGCCCGCTGGCGCCCGGCAGGAGCGTCTCCGACTCGTCCACCACGAGCTGCGGCGCCGTAGGCACGGCCTACGCCCTGGAGGTCGCGGCCCAGAGCGGCGCGAACCAGGTGAGGAGGGTGGCGAGGGTGTCGGTCTCTTGAGGAGGCGGGGGATAAGCGAGCCCCTCGCGGTCGTGGCGCTCGTCGTCGTCGCCCTGGCCGTCGGCGTGGCGGTAGCGCTCTTCGCCACGCCCTACACCAGATCCGTAGCCACTAACGAGAGGCTAGCCATATCAACCGCGAGCCTCAGGATGGTCTCGGGCTCAAGGGCCGTCCTCGTCGTGGGGCTTGCGAATATAGGGGACTCCGAGCTAACAGTCACTGGGATAAGCGTCACGGGGGCCTCGTCGCCCTCCTGCTCCGTCTCCGGGAGCCTGCCGAGGCTTCCCCCGGGCCAGTCCGCCGAGGTCAGGCTAGACTGCACAAACATTGCCCGCTACCAGCCATACGTCGTCTCGGCCACGGCAAGGACGCCCTCGGGCAGGACCATCATCCAGGAGGCGAAGGTGACGGCCCAGTGAGGAGGAGGCTGGGGATAAGCGAGGCGACGGCGGCCCTCGTCCTACTGCTGGTCGCCCTCATAACCGTCGGCATAGTCCTGATATGGGGCTCCGCGGCCTCCTGGCTAGCCTCCGAGGCTGGCAGGAGGGGAGGAGAGACACAGGCCGCAAAGATGAGGCAGGACGTCAGCCTCGTCTACTGGGGCCCCGACGGCACGGTGATAATTACGAACAGGGGGCAGGACCCCGTGAGGATAGTCGCGGCCTATATAGACGAGACCCCCCTCAGCCTCTCCGGCAACTGGACCCTCTCGCCGGGCGAGACGAAGAGGCTCAGCATAGGGGCCGGCTACGACCCGTCCAGGCAGCTCACAGCCGTCACGGATAGGAACGAGGTGATAGTGCTCTGGAGGGCGAGGCGCTGAGGAGTAGGGCGGGCTACGGCGCCATACTGGCGCTCGGAGTATTCCTCTCGGGCCTGATACTGGCGGCCCTACTCCTAAGCGCCCTCTCGCCCCAGTCCCTCGTGGCCGGCCAGGGATCGGCAGGCGGGAGGGAGGCCCACGAGAAGAAGAGGGAGGGGGTCAGGATATACGTCTGGAGCTACTACTTCCCCGGCCCCGGCAGGGGCCAGAGGTGGCAGAGCCCCTACGTCTACGTCGCGGTCGAGGGAGGATACGCCGTCAGGATCCGGGAGATACTCCTCCTGGAGGCGGAGAACAGGTCGGCGATAGACCCCGTCACTGGGAGGCTGGTGGCCCGCTACCCCGTCGAGAGGACCGTCGAGCCTCCCTGCCAGATGATCAACCTGAGGAGGCTGGACAACAGTTGGAGGAGCCTGGCGGCGCTGAACAGGAGCGTCAGCCACGCCGCCGTCGTGACGTGGGAGGGGAAGACCTACTACGGCGGCATAAAGATGCCTAACGCGACCCTCGCGTACCCCTGCGCTCCCGACCGTGACAGGAACAGCTTCGACCTCCACGTAACGGCGACGCCCGCCACCGCGAATAGTTTAGTCTCCTGGAGGGCCGTCAGGGGCAACTGCGACTCGGAGTGGCGTGGTAACCAGCTAAAGATCACGTGCAGCGCCTACTCCGTCCTAGAGCTGAGCGCCAGCGACGGCGGCGGCTACACCTTCGATAGATGGGTGATAGAGGGCGAGAGGACCGATGATAGGACCATAACAATAGTGCTGGACTCGGACTACACGGCCAACGCCAGGTTCAGAAGAGACTGAGGACTAGACGCTAAAATAACATCACTTGCCACGACTCTCCGCAGAGATGCGGGCGGAGGGTAGGCTTGGATCCGCATCCGTCTCGGCTGTAGCCGTATTCATAGCTCTCCTCCTCGCCATAGGCGCCCTCGCAGCCCTCTCGCCGACCGTCTCACAGCTCTTCTCAGCCAACAGGGAGGGCCTGAGGGAGAGGGGTGAGAGGGGAGCGGAGCTAGTAAGGATATACGTCCACAGCACCGACGAGACCGAGCTCGGAGAGCCCGTTATAACCATCATCAACAGCCACGACAGGCCCAGCATACTGACAGACTACGTGGTGGTGTCTAGGAGGGGGGAGGTCCTCGCGGCCGGCAAGGTGGGCGGAAGCCTCTCGGGCCTCAGGCTGGAGCCGGGCGAGAGGGTGGATATGCGGCCCGGAGACCTGGGCCTCAGCTACGCCACATTCGCCGAGATGGCCGACGCCGTCAAGGCGATATACTTCAGGACCGCGGAGGGAAACAGCTTCGGAAGCAGCTACGGCCCCCCGCCCGACGACGATGCCCGGATAACGTACTCCCTCAGCACGACGCGCAGCTACGCGATAGAGATCCCCTCCACTACGACGAGCTACAGCTACAGCATAGAGGGCACGCTCCCCACGCTGGGCGAGGCCCTAGTCGTCAAGAACGTGATCCTGGTGGACAGGAACGGCGTCGTTAGGGGCGGCGCCACGAACGGCCAGAGGTGGAGCGACGGCAGCTTCAGCCCCAGCAGGATAATGCTCAGCGGCCGCCTCTCCACCGGGCCTGAAAGCGTCCCGATGGGCGGGTACTACAGGGTCCCCGGCTGGGGGACCGACCCCGACGGATCCTGCCTAGACATCTACAAGAGAGACGACACCTGCCCACAGTACATTGAGATGGTGGAGATCCATCCGCGCGGGTACTTCTCGCCGGGAGGCTCCGCCACGGCCCAAGCCTACTACGCCAGGTTCGCCGCCGAGACCCAGGCCGTGTGGAACCAGCTAGAGTCGCGGAGCTACACCGTGACGGCCCAGAGGCCGGCGGGGATGCCATATCCCTACGGCATCCCCACCACCTTCACCACGACTAAGGTGGCCGAAGACACCGCTACTATTGTGGTGACCCCGGTTGAGGTCCGGGCTGTTGGGGGCAACGTACTAATAGGGCCCGCCGTCTCCGATGTAGTCCTAGGCGCCCAGGGGAGCTGCGGGCTTACACACTCCCACACAGATTATAGAAGCTGTAGCGGCTCCATCAACACCCCGGCTAGGCCAAACACCTATGTGACTAGGATCAGTTACGAAGTAGGTTGGTCGGTAAGGTATCCGAGGAGTAACGGGTACGGAGTATTTGAAGGAACCGCGACCATAACGCTCACCTACGGCTCGGTTTCCAAGAGCTTCACCCACTCGACTGGCGAGTGGCTATTAAGACCAGCTAGGCCCTCGGGAGGCGCCGTGAGCTTCTCGCTCACAACCAACGGCGCCTGTAAGTGGTATTGGCGAGATAGTAATGGTAACTGGAGGTCGGAGACGAAGGTTTGCGACTTCACGATAAACGTGCGGGTGAAGATTGTGGAGGTCCTCTTCAGGACAGCCACGGCCACAATCCTAGCCTCGGACCTGGGGGAGCAGGTCAGGCGGGCAGTGAACGGCTCCCAGCTCTCGGGAGACGCGGTTGCGAGCCTAGCCGGGACCGTCCAGCCGGGCCAGATAATAAAGGTAAACGCGCCTATAATACTCCTGAACTACGTCTACTTCATCAGGACGGACCCGACGGACCTTCCTCCATCACCGTCCCCGAGAAGCGGCGGAGGCGCGAGCTACGGCGGAGGCATGCGGTGCGAGGTCACCACGGAGCTTAGGCCGGCGCCGGACGGCGTCACCACGGAGCTTAGGCCGGCGCCGGACGACAGTGGAGGCGGCCCAGCGGGCAGAATAGGGGACATCGACGTGTACATGCCGAAGTGGCTGGAGTACAGATTGGTGAGGTGTTGGCCCCTGTGAGGTGGCGGCGATGAGCAGCTCCGGCCCTGGAAGCGTCCTCGTCTTCCTCAGCTTCGTCTTCGCCTCGGCCCTGCTCCTGACGATCTACGGGATGATGTACGTCGGGCTCCTGGCGGCCTCGGGCGGCGTCGCTAGGCAGGCCGAGGCCGCGGCCGAGCAGGCCGTGATATACATCTTCGGATACCCAGTCAACGCCTCCACAGTAGGCGACAGGCTCAGAATACACAACGAGACGAGGATAGTTATACAGAACGTTGGGAGGGGAGAGCTACAGTACGACAGACTCCTGGCGATCGGGCACGGAGGAGAGGTAGTCGCGGAGTCGGCGCTGAGGGGCAGGGGCCTCGGCTCCGGCCAGTGGCTCCTCTACAGGGCCTCCGAGCTCGGGCTCCCCGCCAGGTTTGACAACTACACGGTCTTCAAGTCGGAGGTAAAGAGGTTGGTCCTGCTGAGCGAGAGGGGCAGGACCCACGGGAGCATGTGGGGCGTCCCAACCTTCATGGAGAGCCTGATAGAGGCTAGGCTCACGATGACCGTCACGTCGATCCGCACATACTCCTACGGTACGCAGACCACCTACACGACGACCTACACCGTCACGATCCCCCTCCCACAGTCGAGGTACAGCGTGATGGGCGAGGTATGGGTGAGCGACGACGGAAGGACCTGGGGAAGGGTCGGGAGGGGGTGGGACCTATACAGCGGACCCATAACGGCCTGCGGCACCGACACCTTCTGCGACTGGAAGTGGGCAACCTGGTGTGGCAGTAGCTACGGTTTAGAGTATGGCAGGAGGTGGTTCGGCATAGGTGGCAGCAAGTGCTACGGGGGCGGCTGCCTATCGAGGGTCGGGGCCCCGAGGCTCAACGGCTCCAGCATCCTGGAGTCTGAGAACGGGCCCCAGATAGACTACACGATAATATACGTCGGGGCCGGGAGGAACGTGTCGGCCTCGGCGGGGAACAGCTTCTGGCAGTACGGCGAGAGCAAGAGCTGCTATTACGACTCGGCGACCGGCCAGTACGCGTGGAGGATCACGCAGTGGGGCAAGCGCTTCGTCCCGCAGGCGATAGAGCTGGTGGACTGGGACACGGGGGAGGCCATAGGAAGCACGAACTCCACCAGCCTCACCTTCCAGGTCGGGAGGAACACGATAGTAAGGTTCAAGTACGTTAAGGCGGAGAGCTGGAGCAGGACGTGGATCATAGTACCGCCACCACCTCCGCCGCCCCAGCCAAGCCAGTGCGACGCGATACTCAACGACCCGAATAGGGGCCCCTCGGACCCCCAGTGGTGCGCGTGCCTCCGAGCGATTGATCCCGACAGATGGGCTAAGGCATGTCCATGCACGTACTGCTTCACCGCGTCGGTCAAGTCCTGCTGCATCGGCGCGGACAGCACCACCGGCTGCCTGAACTCCTGGACCGGTAGCGCGGGGCGGGATTGCAGACAATTACCCTGTGAGGGCGCACAGCCCACATCCGTGGAACTCCAGTGGCGGGCGGAGTGGAGCCTCAAGCCGGGCTGGAACTTCGATCGTTGGGGATGGGCTCCTGACGACGGCGTGACCTACTGTAATATTGAAGTACGCGGCCCTTCCGCAGGTGGGATGTGCAGATCGACGGTCCCGCCAGACAGGCATGTAGAGATAGTAATAATCTTCAAGCAGACATCCTAACGCGGCCGGGCCTAAACATTTTTTATAACCCTCCAAAACAGAATCGTTTTAGATGAGGGCAAAACATATACTTTTGGCGGCGCTGATCATTGTTCTCCTCCTAGCCGCCACTCAGGAAGCCCCAGCAGAGGCAAGGGCACCGTGGAGGAGTATGGAGGAGCTCCCGGGATACCCCTACTTTCGGGAGGACCCATGGGCTTGGCGGGACATGGCCCGCGAGATATGGACCTTCAGCTTCATGGATTTCGGCGAGCACAGGAGGGGCATGAGGCCGATAGTGAACTTCTACATCGCGGGGGACGGGTGCAGGGACCCGGAGGCCCTCAGAATCTATAGGAGGTATATGGAGGATGCTTTAGAACTCTTGACGGCCTACAGGGACTGGTTCGTTGAGAACTATCCACAGTTCAGCTACCTGAAGAAGCTGAGGCTCCAAGTCGGGAACGGAACCATCGAGAGGACCCTCAACATACCGGTAAAGATAGTTGAGGGATGCTACTCGGACAAAATCTCAGTGACGCGACTGCTGTTATGGGTTTGGTTGACCAGCCCTGGCGTCGAGCCTCATGAGTTCACCCACGCATTAGGTGCTGGTGAGATATGTATGGGTGGTTTATCTAGATTATTTTGCGAAACACCATATTATTCTTTCTGGACCATATGGGGAGGTACGGGGGACATCGGGAGGAACACACTTACCTGGTACGCCTTGGCACTCTCTTGGAGCTGGCTATACTTCTACGACGAGCACCCTGGGGTGGCAGAAGACTACGCCTCCAAGCTCCCCAGCAAGCCCAAATATACCCTCCATACTGGAAGATTCCAAGATGAAACTTTCGGGAGGGTTGAGTTGTACTACTATTTCATAACCCTCAAAGACATACTTGAGTCGGGCGTCACGCCTAGGCCGGCCCGCAACGTCGCGGAGCTCAGGCTAGGCGGCGGCGCCGTGATCCCGACCCTGAGCCTCTGGCCCGAGGATTGGATGAGGGGCCACGCGGTGCTCGACTACGTTGACGAGTCCGTGATAATCCACAATGGGAGGGTCTATCCGAGCCTGTTGGGCCTAAACCAGGTCGGCCTAGCCCTCTCTAGGGGATTCGCGGTGGGCTATGAGAGCTTCTCCCCCTGGAACCCCCTCTACAACCACTACGTGCATGTCGAGGCAGGTGACGTGAGGGACCACCTCAACCTTCTAGATATCTTCAACACCCTCTTCATAAGATGGCATCCGTGGACCGCTTGGCCGTGGACCGATGCCAAGAACCTCCAATACCTCCTCTTCCCGGACCTTAGGCCGGACCTGCACTTCTACGGCTACGCTATCAGGTGGCGCGGCCAGCGGGAGGAGAAGGTCCTGTTCTCCGCACTCTACGGGAATGGGAGCTTCAGGCCGAGCCTAAGACCGGGAGAGAGTCTAACATACAAGATACCGTGCTACTATGAGTGGGGGCCCTACGTCTACAGGGCGCCACGCTTCTACTTCCAAGAGGAGCCAATACCGACGGAACGCGACATCTTTGGCAGAGAGTATTATAGGGGCCTATTGGTCATTCTAGGTGTCCCGGCCTCGGAGAAGATCATCCAGGACTCGCCCGGCACCAGGAGGGTCTTCTCGGGTGTCTGGCTCGTGAACGGTACGGAGTGGCCAGGCCCCTACCTAGACCTCGACATATTGGGCTGGAGGATTCAGGGAGAGCCGCCGGAGAGGCGTCCCCACGTCACCGGACGAGTGCCGGGAGCACCGATACAGCCCGGGTGGTGGCCGAGCATCACGCTCTACTACCAGGATGGCCGCCAGCCGATGTACCTCGACGGCTTCACCCAGAGGTACAGGGGCTTCGAGAGGGTCCCATGGATGACCGGCGTGACTTTCCTGAAACTGAGGCACAACACCACCGCCGAGCCACTATACTACAGGGAGCACCTAGTCAACATCACAGTACCGGAGGGCTTCAGAATCCTCGACGGAGACACGACCGGATGGTACAGGGAGGGCTCAAGGATCAAACTGCCTAGGCTAAGCAACCTGACGGTGTCCGAGGGAACCATGCTGGTCCACGAGGGCTGGAGGAGCCGCTCCGGAGAGATCTATAGGCCCGGTGAGGAGCTGGTCGTCGAGGGCCCCGTGAGCCTCGAACCGGTGCTGGCTAGGTACCACAGGGTCTCGGTGAGGGGGCCTCCCGAGGGCGTCAAGGCTGCCGGTGAGGGCTGGTACAGGGAGGGATCGACGGCCACGCTGAGGCTCCTGGAGAACGTGACATACGTGGGCGAGAGGACGAGGGTAGTCGTCCACGGATTCAGGGCCGGGAACGAGACTCTAAGGGAGGTCTCCCTAAGGGTCGATGCTCCTGTAGTGGTTGAGGCGGTCTGGGAGAGGCAGCACCTCCTCAGGGTGAGCAGCAGGTTCTATAACTGGAGCTTCGAGAACCCATGGTACACGGAGAACGCTACCTACATGATCGTCCTGCCCGGAGACCTCCAGAACCTTGGAAACGGGACGATGATAGAGGTGAGGGGGGTTGAGGTGGTCTCGGGGG
>Ga0272447_1001443_pt1 | contig 14912 bp, 12 predicted proteins | sample YNPCB0133_FD_194589 | JGI IMG/M metagenome (GOLD analysis project Ga0272447, IMG submission 194589) | Hot spring microbial mat communities from Yellowstone National Park, WY, United States - YNP-CB-013-3 | ecosystem: Environmental > Aquatic > Thermal springs > Hot (42-90C) > Sediment | place... | reverse complement strand
TCCATCATCAATTCCATAGATGGTCCTCCTTGTGTCAGTTACTCGGTAAAGCGCGGCGTGAGGCAGTAGGGACATTCCATCCACTCCGGTTTCAGGCTGGCATGGCAATTGCGGCACACCAACCCCTGCTTGCGCTTCGCCTTCAACTCGGCCTCCAACCCCGTATCCGTAAACGTCACCCGCTCCACCTCCTCTAGGGTGGTCAAGCCCTGGCGCACCAGTTCCAAACTGTAGGCCAGCAGCGTCTTCATCCCCTCTTCCACCGCCGCTTCCTTGATCATCTCCGTAGGGGCATTTTGGCTAATCAGCGATTGAATCCGCTCCGTCACGCGCATCACCTCATAGACCCCACAACGCCCCTTGTAACCTGCTCCGTTGCACTTGCTACAGATGGGACGCCCCTCTGCCTTCGCTTGCCGAATTTGCTCGGGAGAAAGCGTGTTCGCCCGGTAAAAAGTCAACCCCTGACCGGAACCCTTCAGCCCAAATCGCGCCAGTTCTGCTTCCGTCGGCGTATAGGGAATCCGACACTCCGTACACACCCGCCGCACCAGCCGCTGTGCCAGCACCCCAATCAACGACGCCGACACCATGTGCGGTTCTACCTCCATTTCAGACAAACGCGCCACCGCACTGGGGGCATCGTTGGTGTGCAGGGTCGTCAACACCAGGTGTCCCGTCAAGGCCGCCTCAATCGCCGTTTTGGCCGTTTCCTTATCCCGGGTCTCCCCCACCAAAATCACATCCGGGTCCTGACGCAAAAACGCTCGCAGGATAGTGGCAAAATCCATCCCCTTTTCCCGCAGCACTTGCACCTGGGTCAGCCCCGGCAAGGTGTATTCAATCGGGTCCTCCGCCGTGCTGATATTGACCCCCGGGTCATTGCGCTCTGCCAAACAGGAGTACAACGTCGTGGTTTTCCCCGAACCCGTCGGCCCCGTCACCAGAATCAGCCCAAAAGGCCGTTTCACCATCTCCCGCACGATGTTCAGCGTCTCCGGGTCCGTAATTAACTTATCCAAGCCCAACTGGGTCGAGGAATTGTCCAAAATCCGCATACAGATTTTTTCCCCGTACCGCATGGGCAAGGTATTCACCCGGAAGTCAATCTTGCGCCCTTGGAATAGCTTGCGAATCCGCCCATCCTGGGGCAACCGCCGCTCTGCAATATCCAAATTGGCCAGAATCTTAAACCGGGAAGTCAGTGCCGGAACGATCTGTTTGGGTAAGTTTTCCCAACCCTGGCGCAACACCCCATCCTTGCGAAAGCGAATCCGTAGGTATTCTTCCTGGGGTTCAATGTGAATATCCGACACCCCCTCGGTCAAAGCCTTGGCCAGGATGTTGTTGGCTAGGGCCACAATCGGCGCTTCATCTGCCCCCGCCAAAGCCGTGGCTAAATCCACCTCTTCCTCTTCCTGGGCTTCCGGCAGTTGCTCGTACTGGGACAGGTCAATATCCGTCTTGATCTCGACCGGCTGGGTAGTGGCTGCCGTCTTGGCTGCCTGCACCTCATTGACGTACTGGTTGATCAACCGCAGGAAATCTTCCTGAGCAATCACCCGGCGGCGCAACCGCAACCCCTTGGCCCGCGTGATGCGATTGAGTTCATCCAGGGCTTGCAAATTGTCCGGGTTCACCATCGCTACGATCAAACTGGGGGTTTCCCCTTCGGTGCGGGCCACGGGGAGAAAACTATGACGGCGGCAGGTCTCGAGCGGAATCAAATTCCCCACTAACTCGCGCACACTGTCCATCGAGATGGGGTTCAACTCCGGGTCAATGGACTCCACCCCATACAGCACCTTGAGTTCAAAAAGCTGTTGTCGCTTATACTGGCGCACCAATTCCGCCGGTAGGGGCCTACCCGTCACCTCCTGTAGTACGTCGGGCAGGGGACGCCCCTCCTCACGACTTTTGGCCAGGGCTTTGGTCAGTTGCTCTCGGCTGGCATGACCCGATTTGATGAGTTCTCGACCAATGGGGCCGCCCGGCTGCTGTAAGACTAATGCTTTGGTACGCTGGATGGGAGTGGAGGTATCAGTCATAACCAGTAGTAGTTCCGTGGGGATACAAATGGGACCTAAAGATAATCCTAGCTTACACGCTTTGCCCCGATTTCCCAAGACTATAGCGAATTTATTCGACTGTGAGCAGTGCAACCCCGCTTTTGGGTACTATAAAATAATAACCCAGCGTCCGACTTGGGGGTTGCCACAGGGGGAAAAGCGATAAAATGATGCCGCAACAGTAAACTTCTGTAGATTTTTGGTGGTTGGTCTATGGTAAACACGGGTTCCCATCCGGAGGAGATAATCCCTGATCCGTTTGCTGAAGAGACGGTTGCCCCTGAGGCAGCAGCAAACGAATTGGCAGCACCAGCAGCAAGCAACGTTGCTCCCGAGGCCCAGGCGGCAGAACCGACCACCCCAGCCACCTTTGGGGAATTAACACTACCAGAAGAACCGGATTTAGAAAGTCTCCAGGAACAGTTACAGCAGGAACGGGACCGCTACGAAGCCCTCAAGACCGCCTACACATCCCTAGAGCAAAAACTCACCCAGGTTGAGCAGCAAAGTGAGGAACAGCGGGGGCAATTGATACGCTTGGCTGCCGATTTTGAGAATTACCGTCGGCGGGTGCAGCGGGAGCAGGAAGAGGCTGGTATCAAAGCCAAAGCCAAGGTGCTGGAAGAATTGCTGGCTGTCGTAGATAGTTTTGAGCGGGCACGCACCCACATCCGCCCCGAAACCGAAGAGGGGATGACCATCCACAAAAATTACCAGGGGGTGTACAAGCAGATGGTGGAGGGGTTGAAGAAATTGGGTGTGGCACCCATTCCCGCTAAAGGACAACCCTTCGACCCCAATCGGCACGAGGCGGTGATGCAAGAACCCAGCAGCGAGTACCCTGAAGGAGTGGTGATGGAAGAGCTGCGGCGGGGGTATTTTCTCAAGGTGGGCGAGGAGGAGCGGGTGTTGCGTCATGCCCTGGTGAAGGTATCCATTGGTATGCCCGACAGCCCGCCCAGCGAATCAACCGACTAGCCGAAGCCCCCTTCTCTGGGGTACATTGAACCCTACCAGAGCATAGCGGCTGGTTGAAACCGTAACGTTACGATAACGTTTTGTAAAAGGGTGATCGTTATCACTGCTGGATTGGGAATTCTAGTGTTTAGGGTTGCTCCGCTCATTCCTTCGCTGACGGGTTAGATAGGTGCTATGGCCAAGATTGTGGGTATTGATTTGGGCACGACGAACAGTTGCGTGGCGGTGTTAGAGGGGGGGCAGGCCACGGTGATTACCAACTCGGAGGGGGGACGCACGACCCCCAGTGTGGTGGGTTTCGGCAAGTCCGGGGAACGGCTGGTGGGTCAACCGGCAAAGCGGCGGGCGGTGACGGATGCGGAAAATACGATTTTTAGTATCAAGCGGTTTATCGGGCGGCGTTGGGCGGAGACAGAAGAGGAGCGCAAGCGGGTGCCCTACAAGTGCGTGCCGGGGAAAGACAACACGGTGAATGTGGAAGTCCGCAATCAGGTGTACACACCGCAGGAAATCTCGGCCATGATTTTGCAAAAGTTGAAGCAGGATGCGGAGCATTTTTTGGGCGAGCCGGTGACCCAGGCGGTGATCACGGTGCCTGCTTATTTTAGCGATGCCCAGCGGCAGGCCACGAAAGATGCGGGGACCATTGCCGGGCTGGAGGTGTTACGGATTATCAACGAACCCACGGCGGCGGCGTTGGCGTTTGGGGTGGATAAGCAGGATCAGGATCAGACGATTTTGGTTTTTGACCTGGGCGGGGGCACGTTTGATGTGTCCATCTTGCGCATGGGCGATGGCATTTTTGAGGTGATTGCCACGGCCGGCAACAATCACCTGGGCGGGGATGACTTCGATGCCTGTGTGGTGAATTGGCTGTTGCGGGAGTTTCAAGAGCAGGAAGGGCTGGATTTGCGGGAAGATAAGATGGCCTTGCAGCGGGTGCGGGAGGCGGCAGAAAAGGCGAAAATTGAGTTATCAAGCGCCAAGAGTACCAACATCAATTTGCCCTTTATTGCTTCCGATGCCACGGGTGCCAAGCATATTGATGTGGAATTGACACGGGCGAAATTTGAGGAGTTGACCCGGCATTTGGTGCAGGCGACGTTGGACCCGGTGGCCCAGGCGTTGCGGGATGCGGGGATGAAGCCGCGGGATATTGACCGGATTTTGTTGGTGGGGGGTTCGACGCGCATTCCGGCGGTCCAGCGGGCGATCCAGGAGTATTTTGACGGCAAGGCACCGGAAAAATCCGTCAATCCCGACGAGGCGGTGGCCATTGGTGCGGCGGTGCAGGCTGGCATCCTGGGCAAAAACGAGGTGGTTAAGGACCTGTTGCTTTTGGATGTCACGCCCTTGTCGTTGGGGATTGAGACGTTAGGGGGGGTGTTCACGCCCATCATCGAGCGCAACACCACGATTCCTACCAGCCGCTCCCGGGTTTTTTCGACGGCTACGGATAATCAGACCGTTGTGGAGGTGCACATCCTGCAAGGGGAGCGACCCATGGCGGCAGACAACAAGAGTCTAGGGCGGTTGGAACTGACCGGGATTCCCCCCGCGCCCCGAGGTGTACCCCAGATTGAAGTGACGTTTGAGATTGATGCCAACGGTATTTTGCAAGTGACGGCGATGGACAAGGGGACAGGGCGGAGTCAGTCGCTGCGGTTGACCAACACGGGGGGCTTGAGTGCGGAAGAAATCAAGCGCATGACCCTGGAGGCCACGTTCAACGCCGAAGCGGACCAGCGCCGTCGGGAGTTTGTGGAACTCAAAAATGAGGCGGATGCGCTCCTAGCCATGTACGAAGCCACCTTGCGGGATCACGGGATGTACATCGGTGAAGCCGTCAAATCGGAGGTAACCGCGCGGGTGGAACGGGTTCGCCGTTTGATGGCAGATGCGATGACACCTTTGGATCAGTTCCGGCAGGAGTTGAACCAGTTGAACCACAGCCTCAGCCAGATGGGGGCCGAAGTGTACCGGCGCAGTAGCCAGCCGGGGGCAGTAGGAGCGGGAACGGCTGGGGGTGACTTTGAGCAGTTGGACTAGGGTTCTGGTAAGATGGGCAGGACGGAGGGGAGTGCTGCCCAGGGGCGATAAACTGGCCCATCACCCTGCTTCATTCACCCATGCCCATTGCTTACCACCTGGCTGTGCCGCATCCAGCAACCCACTATCTCACCGTCACCTTGCACATTTGGGAGTGGGATCAGGAGGTACTAGACCTCAAACTACCCGTGTGGACGCCCGGTTCCTACCTGGTGCGGGAATACGCGCGTCATCTGGAGCAATTTCAGGTACAGGGCGGTTTGGCGTGGCAAAAAGTCAGTAAAAATCATTGGCAAATTCACACACCGGGTGTCTCAGAAATTCAGGTGCAGTATTGCCTGTATGCCAATGAACTATCGGTGCGCACCAATTATGTGGATGAACGGTACGTTTTGATTAATGGTGCGGCCACGTTTTTGTACATTCCCCAGTGGCGATACCAGGCCAGTGAAATCGTTTTGGTTCCAGCCTGCCCCGACTGGCTGGTCGCTACGGCGTTAGAACCTGTAGCGAAAAACCGTTTTCTGGCGCGTGACTACGACACGTTGGTAGATAGTCCCATCCTTATGGGTCAGCTGGCAATTTACGATTTTTGGGTGCAGGATGTACCCCATCAATTGGCTGTAGCGGGTACCCTGACGTGCGATGCGAACGCACTGATTCAAGACCTCACAAAAATCATGACCACCGAGGCAGCGTTATTTGGTGGCTTGCCCTATGAACGCTATGTGTTTCTTTTGCATGTGACGCATCAGGGCTACGGTGGGCTGGAACACAAAAACTGCTGCGCCTTGATCTACAGTCAAGCGGGGATGGGCAACCCACAAAAATACCAGAAGTTCCTGAATTTGGTGGCCCATGAATTCTTCCATGTCTGGAATGTGAAACGGTTACAGCCGGTGGAATTCATCCCCTACGACTACGACCGGGAACAGTACACCACGTCCCTTTGGTTTTGTGAGGGAACGACCAGTTATTACGATTTGGTGATGCCCTGGCGAGCGGGAATCTACGATGCCCGTAGGTTTCTGGAACTGCTGGGGGAGGAAATCACCCGTTACTATCAAACGCCGGGGCGGGAGGTGCAAAGTCTCAGCGAGGCCAGTTGGGATGCCTGGATCAAATACTACCGGCGGGATGCCAATAGTGCCAATAGCCAGATTTCCTATTACTTGAAAGGGGCTTTGGTGACCCTATTACTGGACCTGAAAATTCGCAAAAAATTTGCCAATCAACGTTCTTTTGATGACGTGATGCAGCGGATGTGGCAGGAGTTTGGCCGTCCAGGCATTGGCTTTACCCCAGAACAATTGCAAGCGACGGTGGCAGCGGTGTTGGCTGAGGATGTCACTGATTTTTGGCAGGATTACATAACGGGGTTGACGCCTTTGCCCTTAGCAGAATACTTGGCGGATTTTGGTCTGGCGTTGCAACCGATTCTGGAACCGACGCCTTTTTTGGGGATTACGTTGGAACCGGGGCGGTGTGTGGTCAAGCAGGTGGTGCGCCATTCTCCAGCCTGGTGGGCCGGGATTGACCCAGGGGATGAATTGGTGACCCTGGCAGGACAACGGGTGCGGCGGGAACGCTGGCCGGAGCAGTTGCGGGCCCTGACGGCGGGGCAAACGGTGACCTTGTCGGTGTTTCGCCAAGAGGAATGGCGGCAGTACACGGTGACGCTGGGTGAACCCGTGCCGGAGCGGTATCAGATTGTGCCCATGACGCAACGCATACCTGACCAGGAGCGGTTGGGTACCGGTTGGTTGGGGCCGACGGTTTTTGGTGATGCAAGTTGTCAAGAACCGTGAAGATAGAATTCAGTACAATGAAAACTATTACGGGGTTTGGCTGTCGGGAGGGGGCGATGTTGCAGGACGCACGGGCGATTCGTTTTTATCAGCGGTTGACGGATGCCCTTGTGGAATTGCGCCAGCGGGGGTACACGGTGGATGAACTGCGGTTGTACTTAGATGGCTATTTGGCGGCCCTGCGGCACGGGAGCGTGTTGGAACCTTACTTGGCGCATCGGCTGGAGGAAGAGGCGCTGCGGTTTATGTATGACCCGGCCAACCTAACGGGGGTGCCTTAGTGGTGGACTGGGAACAGGTAGCGGCGGAATTGGCCCGTTGTCTGGAACCCCGACGGGTGGTGCGGCGGCGGGAAGAATTATTGGTGTATGAGTGCGATGGGTTGACCAGCTATCGCCAGCGTCCGCCTTTAGTGGTGTTGCCCAAAACGACAGCAGAAGTGCAAGCGGTGATTCAGATTTGCCGCCAGTATGGGATTCCGTTTGTGCCGCGGGGGGCAGGTACGGGGCTGTCGGGGGGAGCGCTGCCCGAAGAAAACGCGGTGCTGATTGTAACGGCGATGATGCGGCAAATTCTGGCGGTGGATGTACCCAATCGTCGGGTGGTGGTGCAACCGGGGGTGATCAATACCTGGGTGACGCAGGCAGTCAGCGGCCAGGGGTTTTACTATGCGCCTGACCCGTCCAGCCAGAGTGTGTGTTCGGTGGGGGGAAATGTGGCGGAAAATTCCGGCGGCGTGCACTGTCTTAAATATGGGGTAACGACCAACCACGTGCTGGGGTTGACTTTGGTGACGGGGCTGGGGGAGGTGGTGACCCTGGGGGGCATGGTGCCGGAGCAACCGGGTTATGACCTGACGGGGGTGGTGGTAGGTTCGGAAGGAACCTTGGGGATTGTGACGGAGGTGACGCTGAACATTCTCAAGGCGCCTGAGGCGGTGCAGGTGTTGTGTGCGGATTTCCCGACGGTGACGCAGGCGGGGGCGGCAGTGTCGGCCATTATTGCAGCGGGCATCCTTCCCGGCGGCATGGAAATCATGGACCACTTGAGCATCAATGCGGTGGAAGATGTAGTGGCCACGGGCTGTTATCCCCGGGATGCAGGGGCAATTTTGCTGGTGGAGGTAGATGGGTTGCCGCAAGAGGTGGCCGAGGCCATGGCGCAGGTGCGGGCGTTGTGTCAGGCCAACGGGGCGCGGGGAATTCAGGTGGCGACCGATGCTCAGGAGCGGGAAAAACTCTGGCGGGGGCGCAAGGCGGCGTTTGCGGCGATGGGGCGAATCAGTCCCAACTACTACGTGCAAGATGGGGTGGTGCCCCGCAGTCAGTTGCCCTGGATTTTGCAGGAAATTGAGCGTTTGAGCCAAGCGTGGGGTTATCGGATTGCCAATGTGTTTCACGCAGGCGATGGCAATTTGCATCCGTTGATTTTGTATGACCAGTCGGTGCCGGGGGCGTTAGAGGCGGTGGAACGTTTGGGAGGGGAAATTCTCAAACGCTGTATCCAAGCAGGAGGCAGTATTTCCGGGGAGCACGGAGTGGGCGTAGAAAAACGGTGCTACATGAGCGATTTATTTTCCCCGGCGGATTTGGCGACCATGCAGGCGGTGCGCCGGGCGTTTGACCCGGATCATCTGGCCAATCCCAGTAAGATATTTCCTACGCCCCGTACCTGTGGGGAGCGGGTGCAGGCGGTGTCAAAGTTCCCCGGTGTGCCGGTGTATTGAGGTGGGACGGGTGGATTGGGCTTTGGCGCTTCCCAGTTTGCTGGTCACCCTCAGAGAGGGGGTGGAAGCGGCGTTGGTGGTGGGGGTCGTGGTGACGGTTTTGGGGCAAACCCAGCGTCAGGATTTATATCCCTGGGTGGGTGCAGGTGTAGTTGGCGGTGTTGGGTGCAGTCTGATGGGGGGGTGGCTGTTGGTGGTGGGGTTGCAACGTCTGACCCAGATGCGGCCACGGTTGCAGTACGGGGTGGAAGCGGTTTTGGAACTGCTGGCTGCCGGGTTGTTGACCTGGATGTTGTTGTGGATGACGCGGCAGGGACGGGAAGTGGCGAGGTCCATTCGGCAAGAAGTGTCGGCGCAACGCCAGGGCTGGGGAGTCGGGCTGATCGTCTTGGCTGCCGTGCTGCGGGAGGGGATGGAGACGGTGATGTTTATCGCTGCCCAGTTTCGGCAAGGATGGCTACCGCTGCTGGGGGCGTTGGCGGGGGTCGTCGCCGCGGTGCTGGTGGGCTATCTGCTGTTTGGTGTGGGAATGCGGTTGCCGTTGCGTTCGTTTTTTCTGGTAATGGGCAGTGGTCTGTTGCTCATCGTGGGGGGGTTGTTGGTCAGTGCCCTACTCCATCTCAGTAAAGCGGTGGCGACGGCGGGGGCAGGGTTGGGTATGCTGGTTTGGGATACGTCCCCCTGGTTGCCGGATAGCCAATGGCCGGGGCTACTGCTTAAGGTATTGCTGGGCTACCGGGACCACCTGTACCTGTTGCAAGCGCTGGTGTACGCGGGGTTCTTGGCCCTTGTGGGCACCTGGTACTATCGGTCGCTCCGGTCGGTTGCCTCGGGTGGGGCATCCCCTACCGCTAAAGGTTCTGCCGTCCAGGGCAATTGAATGCGTAGCCAAGCGCCGCCGGTGTGGGGATGGTTGGCTGCCTGTACGTCTCCCCCGTGGGCCATCACAATTTGGCGGACGATGGCCAGTCCCAGTCCCGTGCCACGTTCGGGCCAGGGGGAATGCTGTTGGCCTTGGTAAAACCGTTCAAAAAGGTGGGGTAGGTCGGCGCTGGGAAACCCTGGCCCCTGGTCAATGACGTCAATGCACACCCGTTGCTCGGACGGTTGGGGAGTCAGCGTGACCTGAATCGTGCCGTCTTGGGGGCTGTATTTAATGCTATTGTCCAGCACATTGCATAACATCCGGTACAGGCGTAATTCGTCTCCCTGCACCCAGAGGTGGGGTGGCCCGGTGTAGTCCAGGGTGAGGTGTTTGCGTTGGGCCAGGGGTTCCAGGGTCTGCCATACGCTGTGTACCAGGGCGGCAAGGTCCACGGGGGTAGGGTTACGGACGACACTACGTCCCTGCGCCACTTCCAGCCAGTTGTGTACCAATTGAATCAGACGTTCCAGTTCCCCTTGTAGGCGGGCGACCCAGGTTTGTAAAGGGGGTTCCAGGCGTTGATGCAGGGCTTCGGCGACCAGTCGCATGGCAGCCAGGGGGGTTTTGAGTTCGTGGGTCAAATCGGTCACCCACCGTTCCCGGGCTTGGGTCAGTTCCAGCAGGGTTTGGCGGTTTTCCAAAAACACCACCACCTGCCCTTGGGACAGCCGTTGGGCCGTGGCACGCAGGGCAATAGGAACGGACACCGCTTCCCCAGGGGGCGGATAGAACGCCCATTCTTCCGTACAGGGAGTGCTATGGCCGCGGCTGCGCTGAATCAGTTGATCCAGTTCGTAGGAGCGTACCAATTCCAGCAACAGGCGGGGTTGATCCGGTTGCCAGCGGTGTAAACACAGGAGTTCTTGGGCTGCCGGGTTACACAGCAGCAGTTGATTTTCCTCATCCACCACCAGACAGCCGCAGGGGAGATACTGGATGATTTCGGCCCAGGGTATATCAGGGGAGCGTACCCGGGACGGCCACGCACGGCGCAATCCCCAACCCCAACGCCGAACCCATCGCATCACCCAAAGCGGTAGCCAAAGCCCCGCACCGTGAGGATGTATTCCGGGTGGCTGGGGTCCCGCTCTACTTTTTGGCGCAACCAGCGAATGTGTACATCCACAGTTTTGCTGTCACCGACAAAGTCCGGCCCCCACACCCGATCCAACAAACTTTCCCGCGACCACACCCGGCGGGGATAACTCATAAACAGTTCCAGCAGGCGAAATTCCTTGGGGGACAAGTTCACCACCTCATTGCGCACCGTGACACGACACTGCTGGGGGTAAAGATAAATGTCTTTGTAGTGCAAGACGGTGGGTTGGGGCAAATAGGTTTGCTTTTGCCGCCGTATCAGGGCACGACAACGGGCAATCAACTCCCGGGTACTAAAGGGTTTTACCAAATAGTCATCCGCTCCCACCTCTAGCCCCAAGACTCGGTCGGTTTCGCTCCCACGGGCACTGAGAATTAAAATCGGGGTAGCATTCCCCTGCCGCCGCAGCAGACGACACAAATCCAAGCCATTGACCTGGGGCAACATCAAATCCAAAATCACCAAATCAAAGGGGGGTACCGGCTGGTTGGGTTCCGTTTGCAGCAATAACCCTAAAGCGGCTCGGCCATCGGCTACCGTTGTGACACTGTACCCTTCCTCGGTCAAGGCCAACTGCAACATTTCCCGGATCAGTTCTTCGTCTTCCACCACCAGCACCCGGTTGGTTTCGGCCAATGTCACCGGAGCGGGAGCATCAGTCGGTTCCACGGCTTGCATGGGAAATCGTGGGAAAAGCCTGCCCTTCCATCTTACCGCCAAATCAATCCCGCCGCTCCGGCCACAGGGGCACAAGCACCACACCCGCTACAAACCCGGCCACATGCGCCAGATAGGCGACCCCAGGCATACCCGGTTGCGTCGCAGCCGCCCGTAGGGTTTCAAAAACGATCCACAGCCCCAAGTACACCACCGCCGGAATGCGCATCAGCGTCGTAAACAGCACCAGGATCACCAAGGTATAAATCTGCGCCTGGGGAAAACGCACAATATAGCCCCCCATCACGCCCGCAATGGCGCCACTGGCCCCGAGCAAAGGCAGCCCCGAACTGGGGGTGACCCCCGCCTGCACCAAGGCAGCCACCACCCCGCACACCAGGTAAAACCCCAAAAACGACCAGCGTCCCAAAACATCTTCCAAATTATTGCCAAACAGCCACAAAAACCACATATTGCCCACCAGATGCCACAGCCCGGCGTGGAGAAATTGGGAACTCACCAGGGTAAACCACTCCCGGTCGAAATGGGTGAATAATTCCCGGGGGATCACCGCCCAGGTCTGGATAAAGGGTTGCAGTTCTGCCGCTGCCAAACCCACCTGGTAGAAAAAAACCACCACACACACCGTGATCAGCCCGTAGGTCATCACCGGAGTACGCCCGGTTGGGTTATCGTCGTAAAGGGGAAACATAGGATCAACCGTGTCAGTGCCGATTCGACCAGGGGAAGTGTTTGCCCGGGCGACCGATTTTGACCAGGGCATCCGCCTGTTGCTTCCCCATTATGACCAGCTTTTGACGGCCTTGAGTTACTGCGTGCCCCAGGAAGCGCAACGGGTTTTGGATTTGGGTTGTGGCACGGGCAATCTCAGCGCCCGCATCCTGCAACGGTTGCCCCAGGTACAGATAATTGCTATGGACTATTCCCCGGCCATGATCCAGCAGGCCCAGGCGAAATTACCCCCGGCGCAAACCACCTTTATCACGGCTGATTTTGGCGCGTGGGCGGTTCACCCAGAGGCTTTTCCCCCTATAGACCCGGTGGATGCCTGTGTGTCTTCCCTGGCAATTCACCACCTGAGCGATGCCATGAAAGGGCAACTGTTCCGCCAGATTTTTGCCCATCTGCGCCCTGGCGGTTGTTTTTGGAATGCGGACCCGGTGTTGCCACCCCATCCCCATAGCGCCGCTTTGTACCAACGAGTACGTCAGGAGTGGACCCCCACCGCACCCTTGCCAGAACGGGGCGTAGTTCACCCCTACGGCTACTCCAGCCAGGACCAATTGGCGACCCTGGCGACCCAGTTGGAATTGCTGCACGCTGCGGGATTTGTGGGGGTGGATGTGGTCTGGCAGTGGTTCGGCGTGGCGATCTTTGGGGGTTATGTGCCCGCCTGAACTTGGTGATTTTGCCCATTTGGACTGGGATCGGGCCGCCCGCACGGGTGTTCCGGAAGTCGTGTGGGGTTTGGGGAAAACGCCCGAACAAATTGCTTCGATCCTACAGCACATGTACGAACGGAATGGCCTGGCGATGGCAACCCGCATCAGCCCAGCCGTAGCCCAGGTGGTTCGCAGTCAGTTGCCGACTCCTGAATTGGCCTATGACCCCTTAGGGGAAACATTGGTGCTGGGTACGCCAACCGTACGCCATGCGGGGTTGGTGGGGGTGATTACGGCAGGGACAGCGGATCAAAAGGTGGCTCAGGAAGCCCTGGTCACCCTGCGCTATCTGGGGTTTCAAAGCCAGTCGTTTCGGGACGTGGGGGTAGCGGGGATACAGCGGTTACTCCAGCGGTGGCCGGAGATACAGTCCTGCGATGTGCTGATCGTGGTGGCCGGGATGGAAGGGGCACTGCCGTCGGTGGTGGCGGGGTTAAGTTCGGTGCCGGTGATTGGCGTACCGACCAGTATTGGCTACGGGGCGCAGTGGCAGGGGTTGGCTCCCTTGCTGACCATGCTCAATAGCTGTGTGCCGGGGCTGGCGGTGGTAAATATTGACAATGGGTTTGGGGCGGCGGTCCTAGCAGGGCAAATCCTACGTTTGGCGGCCCGGTGGGCGAGGGAATGTTAAGGTTAAGATAAAACCGCCCAGGTTGCGTGTTGGGTAGCTGGGGAGAAAAACGATGGCACCGACGCTTTGGCAACGGTACCAGGATTGGCTGTATTACCACAGCGGCTTGGAATTCTACCTGGATGTCAGCCGGGTTGACAGCCTGACCGACGAGTTGTACCGGGAACTCCAGCCGCGGTTTATCCGGGCATTTCAGGATATGGCAGCTTTAGAAAGCGGTAGCATTGCCAACCCAGACGAGCAGCGGATGGTGGGGCACTACTGGTTGCGGGACCCGGATTTAGCACCTACCCCCGAAATCCAGCGGGACATTCGCGAGGCGGTGGAGCGCGTCGAACAGTTTGCCCAGCAGGTGCACCAAGGGGAGATTCGCACTGCCCAGGGTGAACGGTTTACGGATGTGGTAGCCATAGGCATTGGCGGTTCCGCCTTGGGTCCCCAGTTTGTGGCGCAGGCGGTGGCTCCCGTACACCCCCCCTTGGCCATCCACTTTATTGACAATACCGATCCCGCAGGCATTGACCGCCTGGTACAGACGTTGGGTGACCGTTTACGCACCAGTCTCATTCTGGTCACCTCAAAATCCGGTAGCACCCCGGAACCCCGCAATGCTATGCGGGAATTACAGCGGGTGTTTCGCCAACGGGACTGGCTGTTTGCCCCCCAGGCCGTCGCAGTAACCATGCCCGGCAGTGAGTTAGATCAAACGGCGCAACAGGAGCGGTGGCTGGCCCGTTTTCCCATGTTCGACTGGGTGGGGGGGCGTACTTCGGAATTGGCTACGGTAGGGCTGGTACCGGCGGCCTTGCAGGGGATTCCCATCCGGGAGATGTTGCGGGGGGCACGGGAGATGGATCAGGCAACCCGCATTGCTGATGTGCGCCAGAATCCGGCGGCCCTCTTGGCGTTGGCCTGGTATGCCGCAGGACAGGGGCACGGGCGCAAGGATATGGTCATTCTGCCCTACAAAGACAGCCTGGGCTTGCTCAGCCGCTATCTGCAACAGTTGGTGATGGAATCCCTAGGCAAAGAAAAGGATTTAGATGGCAAGGTTGTCAACCAGGGTATTACCGTCTATGGCAACAAAGGTTCTACGGACCAACACGCCTACGTGCAGCAATTGCGGGAAGGGTTAAATAACTTTTTTGTCACCTTTATCGAAGTGCTCAAGGATCGAGACGGCGAAGATTGGGAAATCGAACCAGGAATCACCACCGGGGATTACCTTTTTGGCTTTTTGCAGGGCACTCGACAGGCTTTGTACGAAAATGGCCGGGAATCCATCACCATCACCCTGCGGGAAGTCACCCCCAAGACCGTTGCCGCCTTGATTGCCCTGTACGAACGGGCCGTGGGTTTGTATGCCTCTTTAATCCATGTCAACGCCTACCACCAGCCGGGAGTCGAAGCGGGGAAAAAAGCTGCCAGTGCCATCTTGCAACTGCAACGCCGTTTGCTGAAAACCCTACGGGAGCATCCCCACGGATTAACCCTAGAAGAATTGGCG
>Ga0272447_1001442_pt1 | contig 14914 bp, 12 predicted proteins | sample YNPCB0133_FD_194589 | JGI IMG/M metagenome (GOLD analysis project Ga0272447, IMG submission 194589) | Hot spring microbial mat communities from Yellowstone National Park, WY, United States - YNP-CB-013-3 | ecosystem: Environmental > Aquatic > Thermal springs > Hot (42-90C) > Sediment | place... | reverse complement strand
CGCTTACCGCGTATTGATATGCAGCCGATGGGTAGCGACCTCAAAAGCCAGCTCTGCGTTCAGTAAGGTTCCCAGTAGGGAAGCGGGCACCATCACGCGCCCGTTCACAATCTGCAGGGGGATTTCGGTCTGTACCGGCTCACCCTCCAGCATGGCGCGATTCGCTCGCACATCGAGCGTGAGCGTACGCCCCATTAGTTCGATCGTCGCCACTTTGCGCAGGTGGTCCCAGCGCAGCGTGCCGCCTGCCTGCTCCACGATATGGCGAATTGCCACTACAGGCACCCCCTCCTGCACACGCGGCGCCACATCGAACGAGACGGGGCGTGCATCGAGCCGCACCTCGTAGTGAGCGATATGGGCGGGCAGGCGCGTGCCGAAGGTGATGGGCAGCCAGTTGACCCGCGCAGGGGCACGGGTTGCCGATGCCGCCGTGGCAGGGGCAAGGGCAATCCGAGGGATACTCAGCTTCTGCCCGCGCATCTGAGGTGCCAAGCCCGACATCCGCAGACGATTCGCGCCCAGCGTCGGAGCAGTGGGGAGAACGATTTCAGTGGGGGGTGTCGGCGCGGCGGGCAGTGGACTGAGCCTATCAGCACGGCTCAGCTGCGCCTGCACCTGGGCAACACGGTAAGCGGATGCAGGCGCACGAACGGGCATCCTCGCACGACGCGCTTCCGCCGGTGCTGGTCGGGACACCTTAGGAGCAGACAGGGACGGGAGCGATTTAGGGGCGGGCGCAGGTGACTGCCGCGGTTGGCTCAATCGCCCCCCGACCCTCATCTGACCCTCGATTGCGTCCATCCCGCGCCACTTCCCTTCAGGTTGTGCCGTTGGCGTAGCGGGCGCCGCCAGGGTCGGCTCGTTCAGCCCGACCTGCTCGTCCGATTGAGGCGGGGCTACCCGATCGGTTCGTCCGCCTGGGTTGTTCACGAAGACCCGCGTGGCGGGCGATTTGAAAGTCTGGTTGCCATCGAAGCTCCAGGCTTCGAGGGTGTGCCAGCCGTTGCGCTCGCGGCTGGTGTCCCAATAATAGACATAGGGTGGATAGTTGCGCAGGGTGCGTACCTGCCCATCCACAAAGAAACTCACATAGGGTCGCGCCTGACCACGCACCCGCACCTCGATAGGCACCACGCCCGACACAGTGGTGCCGTGGCGCGGGATGAGGATGGTGATGGGCGCGGTGGGGTCAGGCGAGAGTTCGACAGGTCCACGCAGAGTGGTCAACAGCCTGCCCTGCGCGTCGTAGAGGCGCACCGTCGCCTCGTGGGTGCCAGGGGGCAACCCCGCACTGCTGAGCGAGATCTGCAGCGGGCTTGCCCTGCCCGAAAGCGGGCGCTGGGCAACCGAGACGCCGCCAATCTCCACCTCCACGAAGGCAGGTGTCAATCCCTTTAGCTCCAGCGTCAATCGGTCGGGTGCGCTCGGCACGATACGCGCCGTGCCCTGCAACGCCTCATGCGCGGCGACAAGCGCAGAGACGCTGATCAGCGCCACGATATGCCAAAACCATCTCCCTCGATTCAGCCCCATCCTTAGCCTCCTTCAATCTGGTCACTTACGCTGCCTCCCACTCCGCTTTTGGGAGGGTGAGGTATACTTCGATTCGCTGGGAATGGCTTAATTCCCTGCTTTTTGGGGCGATTCCTGCCGGGAATCGGGTAGAATCTGCCCGATTTGACGCTTTACCCCTTGACTTTAAGGGGTAGGAATCGGCTAAACTACTATTGTCCGCAGGGGAGCGAGGATGAAGAAGGCGTGGCAAGGGCGATGGATGGTGAGGCGAGGCTCCATGTCGCCAGAGGCGACCGGGGTGTGTCTGCGTCTGGCTCCCCGCAAGGGCAAATCGATTGATGACGCAGGTGATGGAGGGCACCGAGATGGAGCATCCTATGGCACCAGATGAACTCATCTACTTCGACGAGACAGGGCTGTGCTTCAACCAGATGCAGGACGAGGAACTTGTCCAATACGCTAAACAGGGCTGTCAACGCGCCACCGAAATCTTAATCCGCCGCTACCGTTCCCTTGTGGAGAGCAAGGCGCGTTCCTACTTTCTTATCGGGGCAGACCATGAAGATGTAGTGCAAGAAGGGCTGATCGGGCTTTACAAGGCGATTCGCGATTTCCGATTCGACCGCATCCCCACCTTCCGTCCCTTCGCCGAACTCTGCATCACCCGCCAGATTATCAGCGCCGTCAAAACCGCCACCCGCCAGAAACATCAACCTCTAAACGATTACATCTCCCTCTACAACCCCTTGCAAAACAACGGCGAAGAATCGGACAGCTGCTTGGTGGAGGTGCTGCCCGACCCGAACGCGCTGAACCCAGAGCAGTGGATTCTGGAGCGTCGCATCCCCCAAACGGTGCTGCGACTGGTGCGTGAACTGCTTAGCCCGCTGGAACTGCAGGTACTCGACTGCTATCTGGATGGACTCTCGTATCGGGAGATGTCGGAGCGGCTCAATCGCCACACCAAATGTATCGATAATGCGCTGCAACGAATTAAAAAGAAACTGAAGCAGGTTTACGAAGAGAACTACGGGGAGCAGCTGGGACAGACGCGACGCAAGGGTCATGTACGGATTGCTCCCGAGCTGGAAGATACCACCCTATGAGCCGCCCTCTCTCTGTGGATTGGGATGTGCTAACGGTCGCCCGTGAGGTACTGCAGGTGGAGGCGAGCGCCATCCTGCGCCTCTGCGACCAGCTGGACGAGGTTTTCGAGCGCGCGGTGCAGATGATTTTGCACTGCGAGGGGCGGCTGGTGATGAGCGGGGTCGGCAAATCGGGCGCAATTGCCCGCAAATTAACGGGCACCTTCAGCAGCACGGGCACGCCTGCCCTTTTTTTACACCCGACGGAAGCTGCCCATGGCGATTTGGGCGCGGTGACACCCGATGATGTTGCGCTGCTGTTGTCTTACAGCGGTGAAACCGACGAGCTGGTCGCGCTCTGCCCCGCCATCAAGCGGCTGCAAGTGCCCGTGATGGTGATGACGGGTCGTCCCGACTCGACGCTGGGGCGCATGGCGGATCTGGTGCTGAATGTGGGGGTGGAGCGCGAGGCGTGCCCCCACAATTTAGCCCCCACCGCCAGCACGACGGCGATGCTGGCTCTGGGCGATGCACTGGCGCTTGCCGTCATGGTGGCGCGGGGGTTCACACCTGACGACTTCGCGCTCAATCACCCGGCGGGCGTGTTGGGGCGACGCCTGCTGCTGCGCGCCTATGATGTGATGCGCACCGGCGACGCCCTCGCCATTGTCCATCAGGATGCCCCCCTGCGGGACGCCCTCTTCGCCATCACCAAAGCGGGCGCGGGCGCGGCATGTGTCGTGAATGATGAGGGCATGATGGTCGGGCTGATAACCGATGGCGATATTCGGCGTCGCCTGCTGCAGGAGGAGCATGCCCTGCACGAACCAGTGCACCGGGCGATGACGCGCACCCCCTATGTGCTACGCGGCAACCCACTGGCGATTGAGGTGCTGGAGAAGTTTCAGACCCTGCCTATCAAGATTGGCGATATGCCCGTGTTGGATGAGGCGGGGCGTCCTATCGGGATGGTGGTGCTAAAAGACCTGCTGCGCTGCCTGTGAGGAAGGCGCGAACGCAGGCGTCGCCTCTATCGCCGCTTGAAGCGTCGCTCCAGCTCCGCCCAAGTGAGCGTGAGGGTGATAGGGCGTCCGTGCGGGCAGAGGTAGGGGTTCTGCGTGCGGGCAAGGTCTTCGATAAGCTTCTGCATCTCCGGCAAGTTGAGCGGATCGCCCGCCTTGACTGCCAGCTTGCATGCCGTGGTCATCCAAATCTGCTCCCGTGCCACAGGCAATCGCCGACTGACCGACAGCTCGACCAGCTCATCGATGATGTCGCGCAGCACCTCCAGCGGATTACGACCCGTCAGTGCAACGGGGACGGAACGCACCAGATAGGTGTCCTGCCCGAACGGCTCCAGTTCGAACCCGAGTCGGTTCAGCTCCTGCAATCGCTCTTGGAGCAGCAGGTGCATGCGCCGATCGAGCATCAGCGGCTCTGGGTTCAGCAAGGGCTGACGCGGAACAGGTGTGCCACCGCGCTGCTCACAGAACTGCTCATACAGCACGCGCTCATGCGCCACATGCTGGTCGATAATCACCAGCCCTTTGCGCGTAGAGGCGATAATAAAGGTGTTCTGCACCTGTCCCAGAATCTGGAGGTCGTCCAGCAGGTGGGCGAAAGGCAGGTGGGCGGTCTCCAACGGTTCCGTTTCAGCTTGCAGCTCTGGCAACACTTGCTGAGTGGCAGTTTCAACCTCTGTCTGGGTAGGTGGCTCTTCTCGCGGTGCCAGCCCTGCCCGCTGAAGGAGCAGCCGATGCACCGTCTGCACATCGGGCACATAGCGGGGGGGCATCGTCCCCACGGCTTGCCCCTCGGCGGCAGGGGAAACCGGCTCGTCGCTCCCATCCTGACGCAACGGCGCAGGTAGCGGAGTAGGATGCGCCACAGGGCTTGTGGGGGCAGACCCGCGTGGCTGCCCTCCAACCGCCCCGACTGCCGATGGGATCATCCCATGCTCCAGCAGTGCAGCGCGAATCGCCTGCACCACCGCCTCGAACACCTCCCCCTCGCGCTGGAACCTCACCTCGATCTTGGCAGGATGCACATTCACATCCACCAGGCGCGGATTCATATCGACCAGCAACACGCAGGCAGGATAGCGTTTTTCGGGTGTGAGAGTGCGATAGGCTTCGTCCAGCGCGGCGGTCAGCGTCTTATTGCGGATGGGACGCAAATTCACATAGAAATACTGGTGCTGGCGTGTGGGGCGCGTCTGATGCGGAGGCGCAATCAAGCCGTACACATGGATGCCATCCCGCTCATAGTCCACTTCGACCATGCTCCGCACGGTCTCGCGTCCCCATACAGCAGCGACCGCGGCGAGCCGCTCACCGTTGCCCGGCGTAAAGAGCAGCTCCTGCCGCTCATGCACCAGTCGGAACGACACATCGGGGAAGGCGAAGGCGTAGCGCGTCACGGTCTCCAGAATGTGTCCCAGCTCGGTGGGCACCGTTTTGAGGAACTTGAGTCGGGCAGGCACATTATAGAACAGGTCGCGTACGGTGACGGTGGTGCCGATGGGCGCTCCTACCTCCTCCACGCTCTGAATCTCGCCCCCGATAGCGACCACGCGCGTGCCAATCTCCTCTTCGAAGGCGCGGGTGATAAGCTCCAGCCGACTGACCGCCGCGATGCTGGGGAGTGCCTCGCCTCGAAAGCCCATCGTCTGAATGCGCAGCAGGTCGGCATCGCTCTGGATCTTGGAGGTGGCATGGCGTTGGAGGGCGAGCAGGACGTCCTCACGGGTCATGCCGATGCCGTCGTCCCGCACGCGGATGAGCCGCCTGCCCCCCATCTCCACCTCCACTTCGATGCGGCGCGCGCCCGCATCCAGGCTGTTTTCGATGAGCTCCTTCACAGCGGAAGCGGGACGCTCCACCACCTCACCCGCCGCGATGCGATTGACGACCTGCTCGTCCAGCACACGGATGGCGCGCCGCTCCGGGCGTGTTCGCATAGACAAAAGTATACCATGCCCCGTTGCAGGCAGACACGGCTCGAGGCAAAAAGCTGCTCCGCATGGGGTACAGCAGCGGGAATCGGTCCACCCTGCCCGAATCGTATCCCCACACGGAGGACACACCAAGTTGAGCGTTTGCCGTGAGGAGGAGACCTACTAATGAGAATGAGAATACAAAAAGTAGTTGGGCTGACACTTGCTCTGCTTGTCTGCGGGAATAGTTGGCACCCGCAGAACCCGACGGTGCCACACCCTTCGGTAGCTCGCAAACAGGTCACTCTCACTGCAATGTTGGTGGATTTCTCACCCAGCTCTATGGTGATGCGCTTGGTTCCTGTCAAACCGAGTGCCGATCAACTGGGATTGAAGGAACATCAATGCATCGCGCTGTGCCTTCCTATAGAATGGAAGGAACTCCAATTTGAACCCAATAGCCCCCAACCCGATAGCCCCCGCTTTGTATCGCCTGAAGGGAAACGAATAAGCCCGTATGATTTGGAGCCAGGAATGCGCGTAAAGCTAAAAGGTAAGTTGTGGGTGCAGACAGTGGAGGCGGGTTCCATCCGAACCGAGGAGGTGATGATAGAAACAGACACTGTACACTTGGTGAGTTGGAAGCTTTATTTCCCGCGAGCGCGGTTAAGGGGACAATTGATTGAGGTTGACGGCAACTCTTGCGGGAATAGAGGCAAACTCCAAGCGGGCGATAGGATTGTCTCAATACGGTTGCGTCGGCAGGTACAGTTGCGTGGTGATGAAAAGTGGCGGGGAGATTTTGAGCGCCATCGGCTGCATGGGTTGAGGTTGGGTATGGAACTGGAAATCAGGGGCTATTGGTTTTCGTGGACAGGAGCTACTTATCAACAGGGAGCGGCGAAAAGCATGCAGGGGGAGGCAGCCTTGGATTCAGTTGTGGAAGAGGTCTTGGTAGAGGAGATACGGATTGTGAAAGACCGATAATTCATTCAGGTAGAGCCGCTACGCCCGTGTGTTAGACAGATTGTCCGCCAGCACTTGAGGGCGGGCCTATGAATGCCTGCCTCCTCTACAATCTCTGTCCAACACGCTCGAGCTGCCCGACTTGCAGGCGCATGGCGGCGAAGTTCGCCAGCATAAAGAGCGCCTCCACCTCGGCTAACATAAATTCGCGTGGTTGCAAAGTGAGCAGCATCAACACTCCAACAGGTTGCTCTGCCACTTGGATGGGGACGGTCAGCGCCGACCGAAACATGCCGGGCAAAGGCTCTTTCTGATTCTGAGGGTGATTCTGCAAATCGGACGCGGCGAGCGGTGCATTAAACGCATAGACCCAACCTGGCAAGCTATAGGGCACATTGGGACGGTGATTCACCAGAAGCTCATCGGGTGGGCTTACTCCCGCAGGCAACAGCCGTGTTGACCCCTCATCCGCGAAATAGATGACGCAGTGGTCTGCAGGCACCAGTCGCTGCGCGCTCTGGGTCAGGAGCATCAGCCATTCCGCTTCTGTGCGCACCTCCCCCAGTTTCAGCGAGAGTTCGTAGAGGATTGTCATATGTTGGGCACGGCGAGCCAGCTGCTCAGAGAGCATCGCGTGCCCAACAAGCAGGGCAAGATGTCCCAGCCAGCCTGTACTGGGGGTTAGGCACGAGGAATCCATCGGGGCTATAGCGGGTTGCTCGGCACGGGTTCCAAATGCCAGTAGCCCCAGCGTGCGCCCCGCAAGCATTAGGGGGAACAGCTCGATCTCCAACTCCTGATCACCCTGTAAGGTGGTCAGACGGCTCTGCCAGTCGGGAGGTAAGGTAGCGGGGTTCAGTTCCTCCGCTAAGAAGGGTAGACCGTAGTGGAGGCTGCAGAGCAGTCGCGTCTTGTCCTCGTTATAGAGCCAGATGCCACCTGCACAGGGTGCAATGGCGCGCAGTAGCGGTTCTATTGCCTTTAGGACGCGCGGTAGGCTGAACTCCTCACCGATTTGCTCTGGCAGCCGATGGAGCCATTCCCGTTCGAGTTCGTGCCTTTCGAGGCTGCATCGGAGCTGATAGAGGTGAAGCCCAAGGGTGAAAAGGGGCGCGATTTGGGTGAGGAGGGCTTCGTCGCTTTCGGTGAAGGGTTCGTGTGAACGACGATTGACCAGCACGAGGGCGGCGCCCGCTAAGCCGGGCAGGGGGAGGCCGATTCCGGAATGCAGTCCGCGAACGCCTCGGCGCAGCCCACGCGCGTGGGCTTCATGCTCCCCCTCGTTGTAGAAGCGCCAGGGAAGGCGTTTCTGGAGCAGGTCCTCCAGCATGGTCTCTTCAGGGCGCAGGCGCAAGCCGTGCAGCTCCTCTTCGCCCTGCCCACTGACCAGAACGAAATCGACCCCTCCTGATGTGGACAAGAGGAGCAAGGCGGTACGGGCAGCCGCGCGCTTGCGCAGCCACTCTAACGCCCCCTTCAGCAGCCCAAGCGGATCAGCGCCCGCCTGCAGAGGACGCAGCCAACTCTCCCATTCGGACAGCTCGATGAGCGATTGTGCCACTCCAAACCTTATTGTACCCTCATTCGCCCCGCGAGCCGAAATTGAACAGCACAATCAGCAAATCCTGATCGTCTATGTATGCATCGCCGGTGAGGTCTAAATCGGGATTCCATGTGTCGAACGCCGCCAGAATTGCCAACAGATCCTCGTCGTCCACGATGCCGTCGCCGTTCAGGTCGCCATTCCCCAGCACCACATGCACATAGCCGGGCGAATCGGTTTCGATAGGGACATTCGGCACGGTGGCAGGCAGGGAGGTGCGCAGCCGTATCTTGATGTCATGCATGCCTATGGGTGTCTCCGACAGGAAGAAGTGGCCGCTGGCGTCCAGGGGAGCAATCATCTCGTACTTCAGCTCTCCCTCTTGATAGAACTGCACCACCGCTTCCAGCCCCTCATATCCACCGTTCCAGCCTTGCAGTTCGGCACCCCCCATCAGGAAGCCACTCAATGGACCGAAGGCGAGGAGCCGCCCCGTGCTGTCCAGAACATAAACGGTGCCATCGCCCCCTATTGCGGGTGAACAGTACGGGGTTGCAGCAGCCATGCCGTATCTCCACCGGATAAGTCCATTCGCAGGGTTGAGGCCAAGGGCCCACCACCCTCCATTGGCCATTACATAGAGGGTGCCATCGGCTCCAACAGCAGGTGAGCCTGTGCGTGTACCAACAGCGGCGCGCCAGAGGAAAACCCCGCTAAGTGAATGAGCCCTCAATTGTCCATCCCATGAGCCAAAATAGACTCTGTCACCCGCCACTGCAGCCCCCCCTTCTATGTATCCGTTCGTCATCGCAAGCCACTGAAATTGTCCCGCCAGGTTTACGGAGCGAAAGGCATAATCGAGCGAGCCGAAAAAGAGGCGGTTGCCGCTACGGCTGACATGTCCCCAAACGGGATAAAAGGTTGGAAATCGCCAGAGGAATGTACCGTTGGGACGCACCGCGTTAAGGTAGTTCGCGGAACCGACATAGATGGTGCCATCCTCGCCAAAGCAGGGCGTGCTGTTCGCTTCCCAGCCGAGATAGAGTCGCCAGGCAACGGTACCATCTGGATTGACGCAGTAGAGATAGCCGCCCGGTGTCTGCCCATTCGTGACATAGATGCGCCCATCGGGTCCGATAGCGGGGGAGGAGCGCACCTCGGTGCCGCCCAGATAGAGGCTCCAGCGCATCGTGCCGTTGGGATTCAACGCGATCAGAAGCGCGTCGTTGGGGTTACCTATTACATAGATGGTGCCGTCGGCTCCGATCGCGGGGGTGCAGAACGGTACACCGATACCCGCCGCCCATCGCCAGCGTCGCGTGCCGTTGGGGTTAACCGCATCCACACCCAGACTCGTGGGCACATAGATGGTGCCGTCCGCAGCCACAGCGGGTGAAGCGAAAGTACGCCCCCCGCTGCTGTAGATCCATCGCACGCTGCCGTTGGTGGGGGCGCCCAGCATGGTGCGTCGGCTGTTCTGATAATCACGCCCCAGCGAAGGCCAAGGCGCGTCGGGCTGAAGCTGGCTCCAGCCAGCACTCTGCAACGCGCACGCAATCAAGCCAATCCCTATCCATCTCCACTTGCTCATCGGTCGACTCCTTTCCGGCTCCCTTATTATACCCCACCTTGAGTCGAAAGCTACCTGCAAAAAGTGATGGTGCGGGGTATACTTGGGTCGCATGGAGAAGGTGATTCTGGCGGCGCCGCGTGGGTTCTGCGCAGGAGTTGCCTACGCAATTGAGGTGGTGGAGCTGGCGCTCAAAGCGTTCGGTACACCGCTCTATGTACGCCATGCCATTGTGCATAATGAGCATGTGGTGCGCTCCTTTGAGCGGCGGGGGGTGATTTTCGTGGAGGATCTGGCAGAGGTGCCACCCGGCGCCACGGTGGTGTTTAGCGCGCATGGTGTCCCGCCCGCTGTGCGCCAGCAAGCAGTGGAGCGCGGCTTAAGGGTCATCGACGCCACCTGCCCGCTGGTGAGCAAAGTGCATCGCGAAATCACCCGATTTGCGCGACTTGGCTTTCACATTCTCTATATCGGGCACCACGGGCATGTGGAAGCCATCGGCAGCATGGGGCACGCGCCCGAACAGATTACCCTGATTGAGACCTTAGAGCAAGCGGAGCAGGTCGAGGTCCCGCCTGACCAACCGCTCGCCGTTGCCACCCAGACCACACTCAGCGTGGACGAGGTGAACGCTATTATTCATGTGCTGCGTCGCCGATTCCCCCACATCGAACTGCCGCGTAAGGACGATATCTGCTATGCCACGACCAACCGCCAGGCAGCGGTGAAAGCGCTCGCCCAACGGTCGGACATGGTGCTGGTTGTCGGCAGCCGCTCCAGCAGCAACTCGAACCGCCTGCGGGAAGTGGCAGAGGCACAAGGTGTGCCCGCCTATCTGCTTCTGGAGCCAGCGGAAGTGCAGCCCGAATGGGTGCAACGCTATCGCGTGATTGGCGTCACCAGCGGCGCCTCCACACCCGAGCAATCGACAGAAGCCATCGTGGGGGAGCTGCTGCGCTATAGCCCCAACGCCACCGTCGAAACGCTCCAGCTGTTGGAGGAGCATATCGAATTCATTCCGCCCCGCACGCTTATTGCGCAAGCCGCAGCGGCTGATTTTACCCCCCCTCCTGCAGGTTCCCCCCGCGGTCGGGGGGAACCAAAGTGTTAAATCAGCTTGAGGAGGCACCTGCGATGCGCCGATACCTATCCACCTGCCTGATGGGGATAACCCTGCTCTTGCTGGGCTTGTGCATCGTGAGCGCCCTGCTGATACGCACGCCTGAAATCCAAATCCCGCCCCGACGCTATCCGGTGCCCAACGCCTATGACCACTATAAAAGGCTGGGCAACGCTGCGTACGGGGTGCGTCGTTCCGACCCGAAGGTACAAGCCTTGCTGGATCGGTATAGACATCCCCGCCTCAGTCTCCATAGTGCCAACGAATATGCTTACCTACAACGAGCGTTCAGACCCCTGCTGAAGGAATATCGCCGCTATCTGAATCAGCCCTGCGTGGTCGTGCTGGAATATGACCTGAACTATTCCTTTTCCGAGGTTAGCGGCTTTCGCGATATGGCGCGTGTGGAGCGGCTGCTGATGGATTATGAGCTGCGCCATGGACGCACAGCCACTGCCCTGGAACGCTTCGATTCCATGGCCCGATTCAGCCAGCAGATTCGGAACGAAGGGGGACCGGTTCACTTTCTGGTGGGCATTGCTATCAGCGCCATCATGATAGACGGTGTTACTTGGGAACTTGCAAAGATGGATGCAACGGCTCTGGCGCAGTTAGTTGCCACCTGCCGCCGCTATGAGCAGGAGCGCGTGCCACTTGTGGAAAGCATGCAAACAGAGCGATATTGGGGGCTTAGCGCGATTCAGCGGATGCGCGAGGGCGCACTTTTAGCTGATCGGGATGCTTTCGGCTCCGAACCTCCTATTTTGATACGCGTTCCCTTTGTTCGAAAATTCGTCTACCCCACAGCGCTGAAAGGCTATGACGATTACATGAAGCGCGTGATTGCTGAAACCCAGAAGCCGCCGTGGCAGCGCCAATCGGTGACCCCACCGAAGTCGAGGTGGGCACGCCCCTTTGTGGATATGCTGGCGACCGAATTGGAACATATCTGGCATAAGGAGGCAAGAGAAATGGCTCAGATGCGGTTGTTGGGTTGCGCCGCCGCCATCCGCCTACACCAATTGCGCACGGGTCGCTACCCTGCTCGGCTGGAGGTGCTGAACCTGGGCACGATGGCGATTGACCCCTTCACCGGTCAGCCGTTTCGCTATAAGACCGACCCGCGCAGGGGCTTTCTGCTCTATTCACTGGGTCAGGATAGGCGGGATGATGGCGGCTGGCGCATGCCCGATAATCAGACGACCTGGGGAGACCTCAGCCCTATCCCCTACCGCCCATCTCGCTCTGCCACAGGTCCAGCTATAGCCGCGCCCCTGGGCGAACCCGCTTGGCTGCGTTGAGTCAGAAAGAGTCGGCGGGCAGAAAGAGCGCAGGACGCGGCGGATACCGCCTCTTAAGAGCCTCTGGCAAGTCCAACAGGTCAGACGAATCCGAGCTGTCCGACAGGTCCGACCCACCATACAACCCGAACAGCAGACGCAGCGATTGAGCCGCGCTGAGCTGCTCTAATGCCGCGGGCAGGGACGCCCCACTCAACTGCTCAAAAGCCTCCCACAGCCGCTCGCGCCGCCCCACCCGCACCATCGGATGGCGCTGCACCACCAAAACCAAAGAGGATAGCAGCGGCTTCAGAAAACGCTCCACTTCGGGCAACGACACGAACCAGCGAATCGACTCAGCGCCTGCTTGATACGCCGTATGGTTCACAAAGCGCACCATCGCTTCCACCAGCGCAGGTTCCCACGATTCCATTCCCATCTCGGTCATGGAAATCGCTTCCACTTGGTGGGAGCCATCATCAGCGCGGCGATAGTGGGTTTCTATCGCCAGATAGCCCAGCGGCTCGCCGGCGCATTCGGCGATGTAAAAGTTGCGCCGCCACGACTCGTCCTCCCAGCGCAGCCACACCCGCCAGTAGGCTTCATCCCGGATCACCGTGAAGGGGTGATTAGCGTAGGTGCGCTCATGCCAGCGCTGCACTCGCGGGAGGTCGTCAGGCTCAGGAAGGCGAAATCGCCAATCCCCTGAAGGGGATATCGGCTGGGGAACGGAGACGGGCAGCGGGAGAGCAAGCGTTTCCCAGCCAAGCCGCGCATAGAAGTCCTGAATGCCTGTAAAAAGCAGGCCGAAAAGAAAGTCCTCTGAATCGATGACTTCATGCGCCTCGTGCATGAGAGAGGTGGCGAAGCCATGCCCCCGATACTGTGGCAAAGTTGCCACATTTGCAATCCCTGCCATCCAGACGCGCTGCCCATTTAGGCGCACGGGGCGACGCACAATCTGAACCGCTGAAACCAGCTGCCCATCCAGCTCGCACACGCGCGTGTATTCAGGCTTCCAGAATGGGTCTTCGAAGTAGCGGATGAAGTAATCCTCGCCAGGCGAGAAGACCTGCGTCCAGAGCTGCAGGCAGAGCGGCTGTTCGTGAGGCTGCAGGGCGCGGAAGCGTGGCTTCATCACTCACCAAACCCTTCGGGAAGCTCCTCACCTGCTTCGAACAGGTCGTCGCCTATGAGGCGTTTGCGCTCCTCGGCTGCCAAGTCTTCCAACCCGACCTCGCCCTCCACAAAGGCGATATCCTCATCGCCTTGCACGGCGATGCGCTCCTCCTCATCTTCCGCAATCGGCAACGGGAACCATTGCTGCGGGTTCACGCGGCGGCAGTGGTCGCACACAAAGCGAATCCGCACCGATGCCATCCAGAGGGGCAGGCGCTCCATCGGTTTGCCACATTCACAGCAGGTAATCATTGTGTGGTCGCCTCCTGTTGACTGCTTGCGGGCTGGTTGGCTTGTTTTGCCTGTTGCTCCGCCACCTCACGCAGATATTGGCGGTGCGAGAGAATGCCATTAATGAGCATAATCAGCGCCGCCAGCAGATAAAGCCATGCCAGACGCGGGTCCACATCTTGACCGGGATCGGCAATCGCCTCATTGCCGCGTGCCAGCCCAATTAGCCCAATCACCGCCAAGATGAGCGCAATCCAGAAATCGGTCTTTTTCCACCAGCCCATAGCGGATAATTATTATACCTCACCGCTTGCCTCTGCCTCTAACCGTTCCAGCAAAGTTTCGAGGCTCATTTGTCCCAGATCGCCCGCCTCGCGACTACGCACCGCAACCTGCTGGGTCTCCACCTCTTTGTCGCCCACGATGAGCATATAGGGCACCTTCTGGGTCTGATGGAAGCGGATTTTGTAGCCGAGCGTCTCGCGTCGGGCGTCCAGTTCGGCGCGGTAGCCCGCCTCGCGCAAACGCTCCCACACCTGCTGCCCATACGCCAGATGGCGGTCGGCAATCGGTAAGATGGCAAGCTGCACAGGGGCGAGCCAGAGCGGGAACGCACCCGCATAATGCTCAATCAGAAAGCCCATCATGCGCTCGAACGAGCCAATCGGCGCACGATGGATAATCACAGGGCGGTGCGGCTTGCCGTCCTCGCCCGTGTATTCCAGGTCGAAGCGGTGCGCCATCAGGAAATCGAGCTGCACGGTGGAGACCGTCCATTCACGACCAAGGCAGTCGCGCACCTCCACATCGAGCTTCGGTCCATAGAACGCTGCCTCGCCTCGTACCGCCACATACTTCAGCCCCAGCTCGTCTAATGCGTCGCGTAGTGCCGATTCAGCCGTCTCCCACATCGGGTCGTTGTCGATATATTTCTCCTTGTTGTCAGGGTCACGCAGCGAGAGACGATACCAGAAGTCGGTCAAGTTCAGTCGCTTGTAGACCGTCTGGATGAGTTCGATATTGTGTTGCACTTCGGCTTTGATCTGTTCTGGCCGCAGGAAGACATGGGCGTCGTTGATGGTGAAGCAGCGCACGCGGATTAGACCCGACAGCTCGCCGCTCTTCTCATAGCGGTAGACCGTGCCCAGCTCGGCAAGGCGCAGGGGCAGGTCGCGATAGGAGCGTGGCTCCGATTTATAAATCAGGAAGTGGTGGGGGCAGTTCATCGGGCGCAGAATCAGCTCCTCGCCATCCTCGAACACCATCGGCGGGTACATCGAGTCTTTATAGTAGGGGTAGTGCCCGCTGGTGCGATAGAGATTTAGGTTGGCGATTTCGGGCGTGCGCACATGCTGATAGCCTGCCTTGAGTTCCTCCTGCAGGATAAACTCCTCCAGCACCCGCCGAACCGTTGCGCCCTTCGGCAGCAGCATGGGCAGTCCCGGTCCCACTTCGGGGCTAATCATAAACAGCCCCAGCTCGCGTCC
>Ga0272447_1001441_pt1 | contig 14929 bp, 13 predicted proteins | sample YNPCB0133_FD_194589 | JGI IMG/M metagenome (GOLD analysis project Ga0272447, IMG submission 194589) | Hot spring microbial mat communities from Yellowstone National Park, WY, United States - YNP-CB-013-3 | ecosystem: Environmental > Aquatic > Thermal springs > Hot (42-90C) > Sediment | place... | reverse complement strand
CAGCAACATCTTGATTGTGGGTTAGCAACTGCCACCAACCCAACCCCTCCCCATCCCCCCGCTAGGGAGTCATTTTTTACAACGTGACATACTCCCATCACTGACCCTACGGGTACAGTGTGAGCTTCTCGCTTCATCGGGGAGCTTTCGCAAGAACCCTCCACGAGCAGACACGGAATGCCCTACTGCGTAGTTGCACCAGATTCCGGCAAAAGCCGTTTTGTGCAACTACTCCCATCATACACCATGTGGGGGTATCTGTATCCCGACACTGACGCTACGGGTACAGTGCGGGGCTTAGCTACCTCCACACCCCGACAAGCTAAATCGGCTGTTGTCCTAAAAGTAAGATGTGTGAGACTTAACAGTATAGCAATCCTAAATGAGAATAGAACGAGGTGCGTATTGGTCTATCTTAGGGAAAGCAAATTTCTGATGACTTAAAGGGAACCTGGATAGCCATTTAACACCAGAAAAAGACCTAAGGCGGTACCAAAAACTTCGCAAAACATCGTTGCCATGTAGCCCTACATTTTCAACAGGATTTTGTTGCAGAAAATTAGGCGCAAATAACATACAATTTGACTTCCACTCCTACTCTTCTTTGCCTCGGTTTACTCAGGCAAGATATGCTTTTACTTCCCGTGCTTTGTGGTAGGCCGCTCCATATCCACTGAACACCATCCTTTAGCCACAAAACTTTTCTCTCAGATACTTCACAAAGTCAATGGTACTTGTTCTATTCGCACTATTCCCAAAGAATAAATTCTTTTGTCTATTAAAGCACCAAAACAAGTCTGTCTCCTTCTTTGGTTTGCCATAGGAATCTCTACCCTCATATTGGAGTTTCCCCACCCATAACCGCAAATATTACCCTACCATAGATGACACTTGTCTAAAAATGGGACGACTAAGTGCTATAGCTCAATTTCAGACGGATTGGCTCGTATGACTTCTTGTTTTTTTACAACTTCTGGCTCTGCTTTGAGGTTGACTTTCTGAAACCTCTTCCAGGTCATGCCTGCTTCTGAGAATGAGTCACAACAACTTTAAGTTTTGATAAATGACACCATAATCCACCTTGATGCGAGTTGTTGATTAATCTAAATCCCATCAATCTTGTTGCTTTTAACCAGTTAATTATTTTCTGCTTTTTTCTACTTCTGATAGGTCACCTTTTTTACCCTGATAACTAAGTTTAAGCTCAGTAATGACTTGTTTATAGAATTCTTGTTTCCGGCGCGTAATAAATAACCTATAGACGCCTTATCATTTTGCCATCTCGCCATAAGGTTTACCTTCTATAGCCCTTCTCACTAGCCAGGCGTGTTTCCGTTACCTCGCACCAGAAGCACTCTGGATAAATTCTCCTAAAAGAGCAACCATTTCTGATTTCGTCATATCAACATTCTTACCCCTCAGCTACATTCCCACGCTTTTGCTGATGCGTATAACCCATCCAACTGCTCTCGATCAAATTGGGATTGCTATAGTAAGCTTGCTACGTCAACAAGAATGCTTTCCCGCTCTGACTGATGCGCAGGCTGCTGAGAAATTCACACAAACGGGTGAGTTCTACATCAGCCCTGTTGCCCCCAACACCTACCCTTGAGGGACTTTCACCACCTGCGCCGCCGTAATCGTCAACTGCCTGGTGCTCAATGAGACGTACACATTCGTTATCGAACCGACGGGAAGGAATTGCAATACAACCGCAGGCTGTTGTCCTCATAAACGCCGACGCACGCCGATAAACCGACCATCAACGGCTGACCCAAAATAAATGACCCGCAGTTGGAATTGCCAAGTCACCTGCCGCCATGGACTTCTCCCCAGGGGGGTTGGGTTCGAATGGGATTCTGCCGCACCAATTCCGCGCCACCAACTGGGGTGCAGGGGCTAAAAAGGCATCCAATTCCGTGCGTATCCGATCAGCCATTTCGGTTTACAATCGCTGCGCCACCACTGGTGTAGTCACCACCCACCGCAGTCGCCAAGCCATGACCTATACCGAAGTAACATCTACCCCGTAATAATCCAGAACCTCCTCCAGGCGTTGAACCTGCTGGCGCAACCGCCGCATCTCCCGTTCCCGTGCTTCCAATGCTCTCCCCCAATCCTCAAGAATTCTTTGCAACAGAGCATTCTGTAAATGGGTATCCACCCGTGCTACCCCTTCCGCCGCCTGAAACGGTTTGGGAATGTCATCCACTCCGCTTACTGCACAAGCCCGCACCTTGTCCGCAGCATCATCCAACGCACTGATGAAGATCACCGGAATCCCCCAGGCACTGGGATCAGACTTCAGTTTGACCAAAAAAATTTGGTTTCAAGCCCTGCCCTAATGCCTACGGCACGGCCAACGCCTAGAGGTGGGAAGGAATCCTTGCCCTGTAGGGCAGGGAGAAAGCAAATCCAGGAAGTCTGCTGCCACCGCCCGCAAAGCCATCGCCCCATCAATGGCCCGCCGCACCTCGTAGCCCTGACCCGTCAGCAGGTCTCCAGGACATGCACATTTCCCAAGGTGTCATCCACCACCAGGATCATACCCCGAGAGAGCAATTCGTCTGATGCCATGCCCCCCTCCCCTCGGTCAGGAATCGCGCGTCAGCCGGGTACTACCGACGGTTGTCATCTCGCGGGCGCGCCTTATTCACCCGCAATTGCCGTCCCATCCATTCCGCCCCATCCAATGCCGTAATCGCTCTGTCCTCCGCATCATCCTCCGTCATTTCCACAAAGGCAAAGCCGCGCATACGTCCCGTTTCCCGATCCATCGGCAGAGTGATCCGCTTGACCGAGCCGTATTCAGAAAAAACTTCCTTCAAGTCCTGCTCAGTCGTCTTGAAGGACAAATTACCTACGTAGATGGCCATAACCTAAACCCAACAAAAAACTCCTAAAGCCGTAGAGAACCTCGACCCCCGTCAATGTCCTATGCGGCTCAGAACAGAACCACGTTTATCATAACCCCTACTGTCAAGTCTGTCAGGGCCTATGACAAAAAAAATTCATTCACACTTTTTTATAATTCAGGGGGCAAAATCGTCCCCTGCTAGGATAAAAAATGATGATGTGGATTGGGTGCTGATGTCCGATGCGTCTCCTATTCCCCTGTATCCGGGGAGTGACTTGTTAGGGGAATATCCGGCAGCGCAAGGGGTAGATCGGGTCTATGGCACAGCAGACCTCTTGCCCAAAGTCGTGAACTTTTACCAAAAACACCTTGGAAAACCCCAAGAACTAGACGCACGGGGCTTAAACTTCGCTGAAGAAACCATCATGCCCCAACTCTCGCAAATGTCCTGGGTGGTGACCCGCCCCCATAACCAAACCATCACCTATTACCGCTTGGGATTAACCCAAGTTATAAGCACCCAAGTAGCTAAAGTTATGGGAGCCAATCAGGAGAAAATTTCTGTCACATTAGGCAAGCCAGGCTATCGAACGCTCATCTGTATCGGCCAAAAAACCCTGCCCCAAATCACATCTTTAACTTTGTAATGCAAGCTGAGGATGGTTGTGCTTATTGATTTAATGAGAACAGCAGGTTTACAAGCACAATTTCGCAGGGGCAATTGCCGGTAAGCCAAAAGTTGTTCCTAGCGTTCATTCATAACAGGCCTCTTGCCCACAGATCAGGCATTCCCCCATAGTTCTCCTAAATTCTGCATGTGATAGCTGCCTCAGCTAGAACATAAGACAAACTGATTACGTTGCATTTCCAAACAAATAAAGTTACCTACACCCTATTTCGTTAAGATGTGACAGATTAACTAATGCCATAAGATCAACCATCAATGCCGTTTAGACCACGATACTTATGGGAATGATAGCGTTAGTTTTTGTGGTGCAGCCCTAGCTGTCTTAGAATTATAACCCGTATTAGTATATGTATACGAAAGGGTAAGTGTAGGTGAACTTATTACCTTTGTGTACTGCAACCTCAGCTAGGCGCAAACCCTAACCGCATTTTTAATTGGATAAACTTATCACCGTGAGGCTATGAGACCCATTCACTGGGTGTGAATATGCGCATGGCATTGATTTCCTCATCATGATTGAGTAACAGGACAGGAGGGGTTTTGGTGCCGAGTGCGGTGGAGTTAGGGTTGATATTTGCCCTAGGTTTTTTGGGCAGTTTTGGTCATTGCGCCGGGATGTGTGGGCCAATTGTGCTTGGGGTAGCTTGGGGATCAGCGCAGCAAAGGTGGCGGCAGCGTCTGGGGCAACAGTTGGGCTTGCACTTAGGGCGAGTGATGACCTATGGGGCAGTCGGGGCCATCTTGGGGCAAGCGGGTTCCCTGTTAGTGGCGGGGGGGCAACTGGCAGGGGTAGGCAGTGCGGTGCGGCAAGGGATGACGGTGGTGATTGGGCTGGTGTTGCTCTGGAGTGGCTGGAGTCGGCAGGTGCCGGGGTGGTTGCGGTGGGGACGGCATCCCCAGGGAACTTGGCCCCAGCATCCCCTGCTTTTGGGGGTGTTGTGGGGGCTGATCCCCTGCGGTTTTTTGTATGCGGCACAATTGCAAGCGGTGGCGACGGTGCATCCTCTGGCAGGGGCGGTCGTGATGCTGGTGTTTGGGCTGGGAACAGTGCCGGTGTTGTTGGGGTTGGGACTTTGGTTGAGTCGGGTGGACATGGCACGGAGTCAGCAGCTCAGCCAGTGGGCAGGGCGATTGACGATGCTTATGGGGCTGGTGATGCTGTTGCGGACGAATCGCATGGTGGACCTTACCGGCTATGGAAGTTTGTTATTGTTGGGACTGGCGCTGCTGGCGCGGCCTTTGCAACGACTGTGGGGGGGATTACGTTCCGTGCGCCGGGAGTTGGGCGTGGGGGCGTTTGTCCTGGCAGTCATTCATACCCTGCACATGCTGGATCACAGCTTCCAGTGGGATGGCCTGGGGATTTTCTTTTTGCCGCCGGTTCAGTTTTGGGGTGTAATGTTGGGGCTGGGGGCGGTGGGGTTGATGTTACCTTTGGCAGTAACCAGTACCGATGGCTGGGTGCGTCGGTTGGGCAAGGGTTGGCATCGTTTACACCGGTGGGCACCGCTTGTGTGGTTCTTGGCTGCTGGCCATGTGGTTCTGTGGATGGGGGAACGGTGGGGTGGCCTCAGAACCTTGCTCTTTGGTTTGGTAGTTGTGCTAGTGTGGTGTGTGCGTCAATCCTGGTGGTGGCAGTGGTGGCAGCAGGAGGCTTGGTATGAACCGGCTGATTATGGGCGTTAGTTGGTGCCTGGTTTTGGGTTCTGCCGTCGGTGCGCACACGGTACAACGGGCGGGAAACGTGGCGGCACTTTGGCATGTGGACCCCGATCACAACCCCCGGGCAGGACAACCGGCGCAGGTGTGGGTAGCGCTGACACGGCGGGGCGGTCAACCCATTTTCCAGCGCGAGGTCGCCTGCACCCTAGAAATTCGCCAGGACCCCAAGGGAACCTTGATTTTAACCACTCCTCTACGAGGTATCAATGTGGAACGTTATCGGGACACGCCCGCTGCCCAAGTCACATTTCCCCAACCGGGTCGTTACCAACTGCGGCTGGCCTGTCAACCTAGGCAACCCCAAACCAGCGACCTGAAACCGTTTCGCTTTACCTACCACGTCATCGTAGGCCGCTGATCCGAACGGTCACAATCGGCACTAGTGGCTTTGACCATACAATTTGAGTAATGATAGCGGCAAGGGGCAACGCACATGGACGGTTTTTGGACCAATGTGGGTCGCTACATGAGCTATTTCGTCACCGTCATTTTGGGGGTACTCCTGACGGCTGCCCGGAGTCTAGGGCGGCTCTGGCAACGACCGGTTACGGCAGTGGCGACCCTATCCCTACTGATCAGTGGCAGTAGTTTGCTGTACTTCACCCTGCTGGCGATGCTTGGGCAATAAATCGGGCAATAAAAGCGAAAGGGCCGGTTGCCCGACCCTCTAGCTCCTGTGGAATGTTGCTCCAGTCGCTATCCCTAATTTCCCAGGAGCGACCATAACCCGCAGTGACGGGATTGGAGAATTGAAGTGCTATGGATCACGCACGGAGACTGTGATCTAAACCCATCCATCGGGCCGATTCCCGACAGCCGCTGAGGAAAGGTGAGATATGCAAACTGGAAGCAACTCCATCGCCTCTATGGACCCAATCCCAACCCAGCAGCACGGTAATCCACCCGCTACTTTTAGAGATTTGCTCTGCAACTGTTGCTGTGGGCAGTAGCAACACAGAGGGATAGCTTGTTAGCCCCGTACTTTAGTACGGGGAGGAAAAGCCCGCAAGCGACTTTAGTCGCTCTGTGCTAAGCTATACTTGGTCGCCATCCTTGGTGAAAAACCCAATCGGCGACAGTTGTTACAAGTAAGCAGAACCTTGGGGCCTTGCCTCCAGGAACTGTGTAGGGGCGGTTTGCTCACGCCTTTACGAGTCTGTTTGTGGACTGCGTAAGAATCCCCCGACTTTAGTCGGTGGGAGTGTCAAGAACTGTTAGAGCAGGGATGCGATGACCAGGATGACTCAAGGTATCCTTCCAGTGAGCGAACGAACTAGGGTAACGGCCACTTTTCCCTAGCCCAATGCAACCAACCCAGAACCACGATGTTCATAGGCCAGTGGGGAACGAGCCATTCCTTCTGGGCTGCTTTCATCATCGCCGAAATGCCACTGCCCAACTGTGACCTGCATCTTCTCAGTTCCCATGATCTAGATCACACGGCTGAAAAACACTACCATAGTCATTGCAAGACAAATGAAGATTTCCCGGTTGGTAATGGCACCCAAGGCAAATGCCCTAATGGTTGTGGATGGCTACAACGTGATTGGTGCCAAGTGGGATGTCACCCAAGGGGAATGGGAATGCTGGCGTCGAGAACTCATAGAACGTTTGTGTAATTACAGTGCCTTGCATCATTACCAAACCTACATCATTTTTGATGCCCATAACCGCCGTCAACAGGAGACGTGGGAAACGATTACTGACCAGGTGCACGTGTGTTACACAGGCTATGGCGTGACTGCTGATGCCTACATTGAGCGGTTTTGCGCCCGTCATCGGGGGCGGGGACAACGGCTGATTGTGGTGACCTCTGACCGCCTGGAATGGATGACCGCCACGGGTTACGGTGCTGAATGGCTTTCCTCTTTGGCTCTGTGGCAGGCAATGGCGCACCCCCCCCAACACCACACCCCCAAGGTGACGGCAGGACGGGTGAGGCGGGGCTTACCAGCAGCCATCCAGGACCAACTGAAAACATGGTGCAATGAGCTATGATACAGGTGTGCATGGTTCACTTGAGTTGAGTTATGGTAACGATTCCCGATTGGCTTAAGCCCGTACTACCGTTTTTTCACCCGGTGTTGATGTGGTTTTTACTGGGCTGGAGCCTGTATGCTTTGTACACCGGTATTCAAGTGATTCGGGTACGCACAGCCAAAGGGGAAGAAAAAAGTCGGTTGCTGAAAGGTAAATTTCGCGAAGTGCATTTCCAGGTCGGTTCCCTACTCCTGGCCTTGATGGTGCTGGGTACATTAGGGGGTATGGCCGTGACCTATATCAACAATAAAAAGCTCTTTCTTGGCCCCCATTTATTAGTGGGTTTGAGCATGATTGGGTTAATTGCTATTTCTGCGTCCTTGGCTCCTTTGATGCAACAGGGACATCAATGGGCACGCGCCCTGCACATTACCCTTAATGGCTTGGTTTTGGGGTTATTTGGTTGGCAGGCCGTGACAGGTATGCAAATTGTGCAAAAGATTTTGGGTGCGACGTGAAATTATTTTTCCCCGTGGTACAAGGCAATTGCCTTGGGTTGCCAAGGGACAAGAAATGTTTGGCACAATTCAGAAACACATGGCATAGGTCACGTCACTGTGCAGGCAATTGGCTGCAAAGGCCATTATCTGATAAAGCGCTAAATGTAGGTTGCATCTACTGCATTTACACCACAAGGTTGGGAATTCATCACGGCTCGCAAGTGGCGTTTTCTTGTCCCACTTCTGCTTCTGTCAACGCATACTGCTGCACCAACGACTGATTCACCGTGGTCAAAGCAAGATTGGAGTCGAGGTCATGGGCAGTTGCCCAAGCAACCAAGGCAAATAAAAACTGTCCCAACGCTGGGGTATTAGGTTGATGCACCAAATTCTGTAGCTGGGTCATGAGTGTTTCGGCAGTGACGGATAGATGGGAACCAGCCTGGGAGTGCGCTGACAATTTTTGATAGATTTTAGCGGCTGCAATCAAGGCAGGGAATGTTGCCATATAGTGATGCAGTTTTTCGGTTATGGAATGCCCCTGATCCTGTTGTTTAATGGCTTCCCAGTTACGCCGTACCACTGCTACGTCATCCACTGCCAGTTTACCAAAAACGTGGGGATGGCGACGGATCAATTTTTTACTAATGCCATTGGCCACTTCCACCAGTGAAAAGTTCCCCTGCTCCTGGGCAATTTGCGCCTGCAAAACCACTTGCAAAAGTAAATCTCCCAATTCTTCTTGGATGGCAGTTACGTCCCCCGTACCAATTGCATGAACCGCTTCGTAGGCTTCTTCAACAATGTAGGGAGTCAAACTTAGGGAAGTTTGGGCCAAATCCCAAGGACAACCGGTTTCTGGATGGCGAAGTTGGGCAACAATGTCTACCAAATGCCGATAACTCTCTCGCACCGGATCGGCCAGATATATATGCAGGGGATAGTCCCAATCGCAATGTGATAACTCCGATTTTTTCCCCTCAAATAGGTAGGTTTCCTGGTTGAATAGCGTCAACGGCTGTGTAGGGGTACAATGGTGCAAAAGTGTTTGCAATTCTTGGGCATTGAGAACATTTAAGCATAGGGCCGGTAAGACAAGTTTTTCCCCCCAATTGAGGTGGTGAATGGATATCAAATGCAAGCCTTTCATTGCCGTCCCATCTCTTTTTTCAGGCGTTCAAATTCCATTTCCAATTCCAGATTCTTAAATTCCTTTTCCACCGCATCTGCCGTGCTATAACTGGTAGTTACCTTGCGCTTCGTTTGCTTCTGTTTGGCTTGAATTTGGTTTAGCAATGCTTCCAATTGTTGGATGCGTTTTTTCGCTAGGGTCAATTCTGCCCAATACTGATTGCCTTGGTTCATCAAAACCCTTTGCTGCATTTTGGCCGCCTCGATCAAATCTGGCCGTTGTGCCCGTTCTGCCAGTCCCAATCGCTCATGCCAAAGGCGAATCTGTTGCCCCGTTGCCAGGATTTTTTGCTCCAGTGTTTGGGTTTCCTGCTGCAATTGGTGTAACAACTGACGTGTTTGGTGCTCCTGTTCCGCCAGTGTCTCCTGCTCCATCTCGGCAGCTATGTCCGGGTGTGCTTGCAGAAAATCGTCCAATTTCGCCGACAAGTAAGCCTCTAAATCATCCCACCAACCCATACCTACCCCCATTACCCGATAATATACATAGTCTAGCGGCTAAACCAAACTTTTTCCTAGGGTATGCCATGTTCAACAAGGGTAACAATCTGTGGATACACCAGGCACAGATTTTAAATGCAGACGGTGCATTATGCACCTGTAATTTAGGGATTCAAGGGGGAAAAATCGTCGCTATTACCCATGAAGATGAACGGCAACAGTATCCCTACGTCCTGGAAGCGGATGGCTGCCTTTTATTACCGGGCGTGATTGATCCCCAGGTACATTTTCGTGAACCGGGACTGGAACATAAAGAGGATTTTTATACAGCCAGTCGTGCCTGTGCCAGAGGAGGAGTGACTTCCTTTTTGGAAATGCCCAATACCCGTCCCTTAACCATTGATCAAGCAACCTTAGATGACAAACTGCGCCGAGCCGCCCAGAAATCCCTAGTCAATTACGGTTTTTTTATTGGGGCAACTCGATCTAATTTATCCGAAATAAACCGGGTACATCCGGTCTGTGGCATTAAGATTTTTATGGGTTCAATGCACGGCGATTTGCTCATTGACGATGCCGAATATCTAGAGCGCATTTTCGCTACCGGAACCCGTTTAATTGCTGTACATGCAGAAAACCAACAGCGTATCAACCAACGCCGCCAGCAATTTGCCAATCAGTATCACATCCCCGATATTCACTCCGAAATTCAAGACGATATTGCCGCATTACAGGCAACCGAATTGGCAGTCAACCTATCCATAAAATATCGCAGAAGATTACATATCTTGCATTTATCTACCGCCTTGGAAGTGGAATTTTTACGCACTCACAAAAAACCCTGGATTACGGCAGAAGTTACTCCGCAACATCTGCTTTTAGACCGCTCTGCCTATCAGAAATTGGGGACACTGGTGCAAATGAATCCCCCCCTACGCACACCCCACGATAATCAAGCTTTGTGGCAGGGATTACATACAGGTTTAATTGATTTTATGGCCACCGACCATGCACCCCACACCCTAGCAGAAAAAGCCCGGCCTTACCCCGAATCCCCCTCAGGAATGCCTGGCGTAGAAACCCTTTTACCCTTGATGCTGACGCAGATGAAACAAGGGAAATGTTCACTACAACAGGTCATCCATTGGTTATCAACCCATGTGGCGCAAGCCTACGGAATCAAACACAAAGGACGAATTGCCGTGGGATATGATGCGGATTTGGTACTGGTGGATTTAACCCACACCCAACCCGTGCGGCGGGAGGATTTGCAAACCAAGTGCGGCTGGAGTCCCTTTGAAGGTTGGGAATTGACAGGTTGGCCACAAGTTACGATTGTGGGGGGGCAAATTGTTTATTACCGCGGTCAGTTTAATGAACAGGTTCGGGGCCAAGCCTTGCAGTTTTCAGAACATTAAAATAGGGCTACGGAGTTGTATCCACTAAACAGGCTTGTACATCCCGCAGTAACGTCTCTTTATCAAGATTCTGCCCGATAAATACCAACTGATTTTGGGGTGGAATAGGCCGGTCATCCACATCCAAACTATAACGCTTGCCACTCAGTTGAAAAACATAGCGCAGGGTACTCCGGTCAAACCACAAAATCCCCTTCGCCCGAAATACATTGGTCGGCAATTGATCGGTCAAAAAGAATTGAAACTTCTCCAGATGCAATGGCCGGTCACTGGTAAACGAAACCGCCATAAAGCCATCGTTTTCTAAGTGATGCGAATGATGATGCTCGTGGTCGTGGTGGTGATGATCCGTATGCGCTTGGGCAGCAGTCAATTCCGTATGGGGAGCATCAATGCCCAAAATCAATGGCAGAGCAACCTGCCCATTCACCGTCGTTAGAATGCGGGCGCCCGCCTTCATTTCACGAATGCGCCGGGTCAACTCCTGCACCCGTTCAGGGGAAACCAAATCCACCTTATTGAGCAAAATAATATCCCCATAGGTCAACTGACTCAGCGCCGCTTCACTGTTGAATAAATCCGGGGCAAACGCCGAAGCATCTACTACCGTTAAAATCGAGTCTAGGTGGGTCAAATCCCGCAATTCTGTCCCTAAAAACGTAAGCGCTACAGGCAGGGGATCGGCAACACCTGTGGTTTCTACCACCAAATAATCAATCCGATCCTGTCGCTCTAGAACACTATAAACCGCATCCACTAAACTGTCATTAATCGTGCAGCAAATACAACCATTACTGAGTTCAATCATCCCCTCATCCACCGCCACCAAAAGCTGGCTGTCAATGTTAATATCCCCAAATTCATTCACCAATACCGCCACCCTCAAATCCTGCCGGTTACGCAAAATATGGTTGAGCAATGTGGTTTTGCCACTCCCCAAAAACCCGGTAATAATCGTCACCGGCAACCCCCGCTTGGGCAATTCCAGCGCCAAAGGTGCAGAAACCGCTTGGGTCATAATCCCTCGTTACTAGGTATGAATGATAATGATTCTCATTATACCCTCAGCGGTTCGGGTTTACCAGATTTTCCCCTTGCAGCAGACGACGGGCCGCATCCAGTAGGGTTTCTTCCAGGTAGGGTTTGGTGAAGTAGGCATTAGCTCCCAGTTGGATAGCCATTTGCCGGTGCCGCTCCGCCCCCCGGGACGTCAGCATAGCAATCGGCAATCCCTTGAGATTGGCATCCCGACGCACCTTGGAAAGCAATTCCAGCCCGTCCATCCGGGGCATTTCAATATCGCAGAACATCAGATCGCAGGGCAAACCATCCCGCAGTTTCTCCCAAGCCTCTTGACCATCCCGTGCCTGTTCCACCCGATAGCCCTTGTTGCTGAAGGTCATCGAAAGCATTTCCCGCACCACAATCGAGTCATCCACAATCAGCACGGTGGGTTCGTCTGTGGTTTCCGGCTCTACCGGTGCTATACCCTGCCACAAAGGCGCACTGGGCGGCGGCGTGTACCCCAGGGCTAAATCCACCAACTCCAGAATATCGGCAATCATCATAATCCGGCCATCCCCTAAAATCGTCGCCCCGGCGATCCCCAGCGGCTTCTTGACCGGCCCCGCCAATTGCTTAATCACCACCTCTTGCTCACTCAGCACCTGATCCACCTGGAACGCCACATGCCGCCCCAAACTGTGGACAACCACGACCGACATCCCCTCTTGCGCACCCGTGGCGCCGTAGATATTCCCCCGCCCAATCAACCGTCCGTAGCGCAACAGTTCGTTCAAAGGCCGTAGGGGAATCCGCTTGCCTTGCCAGTTCAGGGTCAATTTGCCATCTTCCCCAGTCTGAATCATCTCCGGCGTTACATCTGCGGGCACGTCCGCTACTCCATCCATCGGGAAGGCCACCCGGGCATGGCTCACCACACAGGGCAACGACTTGGAAATACTCAGAGTCAGGGGCAAGCGAATGGTAAACGTCGTCCCTTTCCCCAATTCCGAATCCACCACCACCGTCCCCCGGATTTCCGCTAGGTTCTGGCGCACCACATCCAACCCAACCCCCCGACCGGCAAATTCATCCGCCTGATCTTTCGTACTAAATCCGGGCATGAACAGCAGTTGGTAAATATCCTGCTTGCTCATAGTAGCTGCCTGCTCTGGGGTAATCAGCCCCCGTTCCAGCGCCTTGGCCTTCACCCGGTCGGGATTGATCCCCACCCCGTCATCGCTGACCGTAATGACCGTTTGGTTCCCCTGGTAGGCCGCCCGAATTGTAATAGTGCCCACCGGTGGTCGGCCCGCTGCCTGCCGTTGCTCCGGCGAGCTAATCCCATGCACGATGGCATTATTCACCAAGTGCGTCATGGGGTCGGTGAGCTTTTCCAAAATCATCTTGTCAATGAGCGTCTCCCGCCCCTCAATGTTCAACTTCACCTGTTTCCCACACTTGAGCGCCACATTCCGCACCGCCCGGGGCAAGCGATCCGTCACCCGGGAAAACGGTTCCATACGGGCACTGTTGATGCCCTCTTGCAACCCCTGGGTGATCCGTTGGAAACTGCGCACCACCTCATCAAATGCTTCCACCATGAAGCCAATGTCCTGGGCAGCTTCCCGCACCCGTAATACCCGCTCGGCAATCTCCTGCGACAAGGTATGGAATTCGGTGAAGCGATCCATCTCCAGGGCATCAAATTCCGCCCCGGTACTGTGTTGGGCACTCCCTTCCCCAGCACCCAAGACACTGCGTAACCCACTGCTACGACTGGCATTCAGCGCACCTTCCAGCAGCGAACGCTCATACAAATCCTGCATCCGTTGGCTCAGGTCATTCAGTTGATGCGCCTGATATAACAAATTCTCCAAAAACTGCCGCAGTTGATTTTGATCCTCACTGAGGGTATTCCGGGAAACCACCAATTCCCCAATCAAATTACTGAGATTATCCAACTGCCGTATGGGTACCCGCATGGTCTGCTCCATGACTGGGGCACTGGCTGATGCGCTGGATCGGGTTTCTGTTACCTGCACCTTGGGTTGGGGAGCTACTGCCGAGTCCTCCGTCTCTATCCCGAGCTTCTTGGCAATGTCATCCAGATTTTCCGTCGCCTCGGGCTGTCCCACATCAGGCAGCGATTCGGTAGCGAGAACCTCCTCCAAAGTGCTTAAATCTTCAGCACTTAAATCTTCATCTGTTACTTGGGGAGCTACTGCCGAGTCCTCCGTCTCCATCCCAAGTATCTTGGCAATGTCATCTAGATTTTCCGTCGCCTCAGGCTGTCCCACATCAGGCAGCGATTCGGTAGCGAGAACCTCCTCCAAAGTGCTTAAATCTTCAGACAAATCCGGCAATTCTAAATCCCCTAAATCCAGGTCGCCAGTTACATCGGATAGCTCCAGATCGGGCACATCCTCTAAGTCCAAATCAGTCAGTTCCGTATCAACTGGCTGACCTGATTCCTCTAATTCCGCTTCGGGGGTTGGCACATCCTCTGAAGCACCAATCTCCTGTTCTAGGGATTCCCAATTGGTTTCTGCCCAAGGGTCAGCATCTGTTTGGTCAATTGCCGGTTCCGCTGATGCAGGGCTGGCAAATGCCGCTAGGGCTGCTTCCAAATCCACCCCAATATCACCCACTAAACCTGAACTGCTGGAACTTAATTCATCAGGAATCTCTGGCACATCATCAAGAGATAATTCCCCCCTGTCCTCCGTCTCTGCATGGACCTCATCAACATCCCATGTACCCCCAGATTCCGCACCCAAATCAGGCACTTCTTCGCCCAATTCCAAACTTAGTTCCCCTGCCAACGGTTCTAAATTCTCTAACGACTCACCCGTATCTACCGCTTCAAAATTGGCTGCAAAACTCAAGTCGCCTGCATCACTTCCAGACTCAGCACTGGAATCAAACAGGGGAATTTCACCCAGTTCCGCACCTAAATCAGATACTTCTAATTCTAAACTTGGCTCTGATGCTAATGACTCTAAATGCTCCAGCGATGCACCCGTATCTACCGCTTCAAAATTGGCTGCAAAACTCAAGTCGCCTTCATCACTTCCAGACTCAGCACCAGAATCAAACGGGGGCATCTCACCCAATTCCAAACTTGGCT